>Ga0194116_10000447_pt1 | contig 74279 bp, 60 predicted proteins | sample TA2MahsurfametaG_4_FD_148617 | JGI IMG/M metagenome (GOLD analysis project Ga0194116, IMG submission 148617) | Freshwater microbial communities from Lake Tanganyika, Tanzania - TA2015008 Mahale S9 surface | ecosystem: Environmental > Aquatic > Freshwater > Lake | place: Tanzania: Lake...
AGCCAGGGCTTGCAGCGCATCGGCCAGGTTGTCCGCCGGCAGCGCAGCCAGTTGTTCGCGGCTGATGACCAGTGCATCGGCGGTGAGGCGATCAGGGGCTTGCGGTAAGCGAGACGTCACGGTGACGACCGATTGGTCGGCGGCGGTTTGGGCAGCGCTGTGGCCAACCAGCGTGGTGAAGACCAGTGCGACGGCCCAAGTTGGGCGACAGAAGACCGGCCGGTTGACCTGGAAGGCCCGCGTGGCAATGGCAGCGCGGCAGGCAAAGACGGCCCTGATGAGGGGCAGGGGGGAAAACATAAAGAAGAGCTCACGATGGACGTGCGCACCAGCTTCCCCGCAGGCGCACACCTTACGGCTCCACGCTTTGCGGGCGCGGCGCCACCCTGTCGGCCGGTATCCGGGCTGGCGGAAACAACCCGTGTCACCTTCCCAGGGTGCTAACCCCAGTGGATGCGAGACACGAGCGGAAGGCTCAGCCCAGGTGGGCCACGCCGTCGTCCGCTTACCGTTGCGGGGGCAGCTCAGGTTGGGTGCCGGCGCGGGGCCTGCGACCGTCCTGATTCCCGTTTAACTGGGCCAGCCGGCAGGCCGGCCCGAGCACCAACAGCTTGATCATACGTCAGCCCATTCTTGGGCCATTGCAGCACCTTCGGGCCCAAGCTTTAGGGCATCACCTTTTGCGTGCGGGGTCAGGTGCGCCAGCAGCGTGGCGGCCTGCACGCCCAAGGCGCGGTCGCCGTTGAGCAGGTTCAGCACTTGAAGCTGGGCCACCGCTTCGTCTTAGCGACCGTGGCCGCGGCGTGGCACCACGCCCACAGCCCGGATGTCCACGAACATCAGCATCAAGATGCGGCTGACCTTGGGCGCATGGGTTTCCTAGTCTTCACTTTGGCCGGCCAAGAGCACCACATCGGCGCGCCGCCCCAAGGGCAATTGCCCCACGGTAATCGCCACCACCACCGCACCCCGTGCTTGCGCAGCATTGGCCGCTAACAACAGTTCGGGCGTGCGGCCGCTGCTGCAGATGAAAACTACAATTGCCTCCACGTTTCCCGATAAGGTCCCCCGTTATGCTGGCCTCCGAATTGCTGCCCACTGTTGCTGAGGAGGCCCAAATCCGGGCCCAAGCCGAAGGTGTGGTGCTGTCACCCTCGGCGCTGCTGCGCGCTGTGGCGCAGGCCTGCCGAGGGCCGTTGGAAGCGCGTTGGGCCCAGACGCAGGCCGAGGATGTTCAGCGCCTGAGGAGCCTTCAGGGTGCCGGCCATCAAGAGGCAGGCGTGGCTGCTGCCCGCCGGGTGCACTACTTGTCGATGGAATTCCTGATGGGCCGCGCCCTGCAAAACGCCTTGTCGGCCTTGGGCATGCAACAAGGGCTTGAGGCTGCGCTGCAGGCCCAGGGCGCCAGCTTGGCCGATGTGCTGGAAGCCGAAGGCGACGCTGCGCTGGGCAACGGAGGCCTGGGGCGCTTGGCGGCTTGCTTTTTGGATTCCTTTGCTGAACTGGGCCTGCCCTCATTTGGCTATGGCATGCGCTACCGCTATGGCATGTTCGCTCAGCGCATCGTCGACGGGCGCCAAAGAGAAATTGCCGATGACTGGATGCGCGACGGCAACCCCTGGGAGATCCTGCGCCCGGAGGTGCGATACCCGGTGCACTTTGGCGGCCGGGTTATCCAAGAGGGCGTCAAGCGTCGCTGGGTGCCGTCTGAGACTGTCTTGGCGCAGGCCTACGATTTCATCGTGCCGGCCCACCACAGCGAGCGGACCTCAACCTTGCGCCAGTGGCAGGCCGCCTCGGAACAAGCGATTAACTTTGAGCGTTTCTGCCGCGGCGAGTACGAGGCCGCCGGGCGCGCCCAGCACGAAGCCGACCTGCTCAATTGGGTGCTGTACCCCGACGACAGCACGCAGCAGGGCCGCCGCTTGCGCCTGAAGCAAGAGGCCTTCTTGGTGAGTGCATCGCTTCAAGACGTTGTGGCTCGGCACCTGCGCGAAGTGGGCAGCCTTCAGGGCCTCTCGCTGCGCAATGCCATCCACCTCAACGACACCCATCCGGCACTGGCCCCGGCCGAACTGATGCGCCTGTTGCTCGATGAGCAGGGTTTGTCATGGGCTGAGGCTTGGGCCACCACTTCGCAAGCCATCTCCTACACCAACCACACCCTGATGCCCGAAGCGTTGGAAACCTGGCCGGTGTGGATGTTCGAGGAACTGCTGCCGCGCCACCTGGAGATCATCTACGAGATCAACCACAGTTTCCTGGAGGGTGTACGCCAACAGTTCCCGGACAATTATGGTCTGGCCCAGTCCCTGAGCATCGTCGCTGAGCATGGCGAGCGCCGGCTGCGTATGGCCCATTTGTCGATCATCGCGTCACACCGCGTCAACGGTGTTTCTGCACTGCATTCGGACCTGATGGTGCAAACCATCTTCAAGGACTTCGCGCGGCTGTGGCCGCAGAAGTTTCACAATGTGACCAATGGCGTGACCCCGCGTCGATGGGTGCAGCAGGCCAATCCAGCCCTTTCGGCAGTCTTCGATGCGGCGCTGGGTAACGGTTGGAGGCAGGATCTGATGACCTTGCGCGGCTTGCGCGCCCAGGCCGATGACGCTACCTTGCAGGCCCGCTTTGCGCAGGCCAAGCTGGCCAATAAGCAACGCTTGGCTGAACGCATCTGGCGAGATTTGGGCCTTCAGGTGGACCCGCACTCGCTGTTTGATGTACAGGTCAAGCGCATCCACGAATACAAGCGGCAGCTGCTCAACATCTTGCAGGTGGTGGCGCGTTACCGCGCCATCTTGGCCCATCCGCAAGGCCTGCAGGGCAGGCCCTGGGTGCCGCGTGTTGTGGTTATGGCCGGCAAGGCTGCTTCGGCTTATCGAACGGCCAAGCTGATCATCCAGTTGGCCCACGACGTGGCACGCACCATCAATGCGGACCCGCGCATGCGGGGGCTTCTAAAGTTTGCGTTTTTACCCAACTACAGCGTGAGCCTGGCTGAAGTCATCATTCCCGCGGCTGAGTTGAGCGAGCAGATCTCCACCGCTGGCACTGAGGCTTCCGGCACTGGGAATATGAAGTTCTCGCTCAATGGCGCACTGACCATTGGCACCTGGGATGGCGCCAACATTGAAATGGCGCAGGCCATGGGCGTAGATGAAATGTTTGTCTTCGGACTGCGCTCTGAGCAGGTCGAATCCCTCAAACAGGCCGGCTATGCGCCGCGCCGCTACGCCGATCAGGACCCTGCCTTGGCCCAGGTGCTGCAGGCGGTCGCAGCCGGAGACTTTTCGCTTGGTGAACGGGGTCGATACGCAGGCTTGGTGCAGGAGTTGCTCAACCACGACCCCTATTTGCTGCTGGCCGACTTCAGCAGCTACTGCGCGGCTCAAGCGCGGGTAGATGACCTGTATGCTGACTCTAGGGCTTGGCAGCGGCGGGCGATCCTGAATGTGGCGGGCATGGGCATGTTTTCTTCAGATCGCACCGTTGCTGAGTACGTCGAGCGCGTGTGGAGCACGGCCACCCTATGAACACGCGGGTCAGCGGGTGAGCCTACCTTGAGCACCTCGGCCGGCGCCAGCATCGACGAGGGCGACCTGCAACTGCTGTTGCAGGGGGCACACCCTGCGCCCTATGAGGTGCTGGGGGCGCATGTGGTGGGGACTCCAAGTGTCAGCACGGGCAGAGGATCGGATGGCACCCCCACAGCCGGCACCCGTTTTGCCGTGTGGGCGCCCAACGCACGATCGGTCAGCGTGGTGGGAGACTTCAACCACTGGGATGGCCGTGTGAACCCCATGCGGCCGCGTGGCCACACTGGCGTTTGGGAAACCTTTGTTGGAGGTGTGGGGCCTGGCACGCTCTACAAGTTTGAGCTGCACGATGCGAAAGGCCATCTGCTGCCGCTGAAGGCCGACCCCATGGCCCGGCAGGCCCAGCTTCGCCCCGACAACGCCAGTGTGGTGGCTCAGGCGCCACGGCGCAATCCCCTGCCACCCGAGCGGGCCGCAGCCAATGCTCGCCAGGCGCCCGTATCCATCTACGAGGTGCACCTGGGGTCCTGGCGCAAACGGGCCGATGGAGGCTTTTTGTCCTGGGATCAACTGGCCGAACAACTGCCCGACTATGTGGCCTCGATGGGTTTCACCCATGTGGAGCTGATGCCCGTCACCGAGCACCCTTTTGATGGCAGTTGGGGCTACCAGTCACTGGGCGCCTACGCGCCCACGGCTCGCTTCGGTCCGATGGAAGGTTTTCAGCGATTTATCCGGGCCTGCCACGCACGCGGGATTGGGGTATTGCTCGACTGGGTGCCCGCGCACTTTCCCACCGACGCTTTTGGTCTTGCGCGCTTTGATGGCACGGCCCTTTACGAGTATCTAGATCCCCGGGAAGGCGTTCACCAAGACTGGAATACCTACATCTACAACTTTGGCCGCTGGGAGGTGCGCAACTTCCTGATCGGCAGCGCGCGCTATTGGATGGAATGTGGCGGGGTTGACGGTTTGAGGGTGGATGCCGTGGCGTCGATGCTGTACCGCGACTACTCACGCAATGCAGGGCAGTGGCTGCCCAATGTGCACGGCGGGCGCGAAAATCTTGAGGCTATTGATCTGTTTCGCGCGCTGAACAGCATCCTCGGCGTGGAGTGCCCGGGGGCCATCACGGTGGCCGAAGAGAGCACCGCATTCCCGGGTGTATCGGCTCCCGTGAGCGCAGGGGGGCTGGGCTTTCATTACAAGTGGAACATGGGGTGGATGAACGACACCCTGCGCTACATGCAGGAAGACCCGGTGCACCGCCGGTGGCACCACGACAAGATGCGCTTTGGCCTGGTCTACGCCTTCAGCGAAAACTTCGTGCTGCCTTTGTCGCATGATGAAGTGGTGCATGGCAAGGGTTCGATCTTGGGCCGCATGCCGGGTGACGACTGGCAGCGGCTGGCCAATGTGCGCGCCTACTACGGCTTCATGTGGGGACACCCGGGCAAGAAGCTGATGTTCATGGGCCAAGAGTGGGCACAGCCGTGGGAGTGGCAAGAAGCGTATGAGCTGCCCTGGGTCCTTCTGGGCGATGTGCGCCATGCGGGGGTGCAGCAGTGGGTGCGCGACCTTAATGCGCTGTACTGCAGCGAAGCAGCGCTGCACCATCTGGACTGCATGCCCGAGGGCTTTGAGTGGCTGGTCGTGGATGATGCGCAGAACAGCGTGTTTGCCTGGGCCCGACATGACGGGCGGGGGCAGTCGGTGCTGGTGGTGTGCAATTTCACCCCCGTGGTGCGCAGCGATTACCGCATCGGTTTGCCACCACACTTGGACGGGGTGTGGAATGAGGCGCTGAACTCGGATGCGCTCGCCTACGGGGGCTCGGGTGTGGGCAACATCGGTGCGCCTTTGCAAGCTGAGCCGGTGGCGGCCCATGGGCAGGCCATCAGCTTGGCCCTGACGCTGCCGCCTTTGGCGGCCTTGTTTCTGGTGCGGGCTTGAGCGCGAACATGGAGATCGGCAGCAGCACAAGTGTGGATACCGGCACGGACATCGGCTCGGGGATCGGCACGGGTATGGGTACGGTGGTGAACTCGAGTATGCCGCAAGGGGTGAAACACCGCCTGGCACCACACGAGGGCCGCCCCTATCCCATGGGCTCAGATCTGCGCGACGGTGGCGTGAATTTCGCGGTGTTTTCTCAGCATGCACAGGCGATCGACCTCTGTCTGTACGACGCTTCGGAGCAGACTGAGACGGCACGCTGGCGCTTGCACGGCCCGCACGACGGGGTGTTCCACGGCTTTTTGCCGGGCCTGGAGGCCGGGCAGGTGTACGGCTTGCGTGCGCATGGCCCCTACGCGCCTCAACAAGGGCACCGCTTCAATGCAGCCAAGTTGCTGTTGGACCCTTGCGCTCGCGAGATCGTGGGGCGCTTCGACCGCCGGGACGAGCACCTGGGCTACGTGAGCGGCCACCCAGACGGCAACCGCATGCCCGATACCCGCGACAACGGCGCCATTGCGCTCAAGGCGCGGGTGGTCAGGGGCCTAGACGCTGCGCAGGCTCATACCTTGAGCCTTGGGCGGCCCCGCTGGCCAAAAGAACGCGTGGTGCTGTACGAGGTGCATGTCAAGGGCTTCAGCCAAAGCCATCCGGGCGTGCCCGAGCCCTTGCGCGGTACCTATGCCGGCTTGGCGAATCCGGCCAGCGTGGCGCACTTTCAGCGCCTGGGCATCACCACCTTGTCTTTGCTGCCGGTGCACTACACCTTGGACGAACCGCACCTGGCGCGCCTGGGCAAGACCAACTATTGGGGCTACAACACCCTGGGTTACTTCTGTGTGGACCCGCGCTGGTCGCGCACCCCGAGCGACCCGGCGGCCGCCACCGAAGAGTTTCGCCAGATGGTGCGCGATCTGCACGCAGCGGGCCTGGAGGTGGTGATTGATGTGGTCTACAACCACACAGCCGAGGGCGCAGAAGACGGCCCCACGCTGTCCTTCCGTGGCTTGGACAATGCGAGTTGGTACCGGCTTATGCCCGAGGACAAGAGCCGCTGCGAGAACCTCAGCGGCTGCGGCAACACCTTGGCCGTTTGGCAGCCGCGCGTCACCCAATTTGTGTTGGATTCGCTGCGCTACTGGGTGCAGGAAATGGGCGTGGATGGCTTTCGCTTCGACTTGGCGGCCACGCTGGGCCGAAGCCGCAACCAGGCTTTTCAGCCTGACTCAGCCTTCCTCACCGCGCTGCGACAAGACCCGGTGCTGGCCGATGTGCATCTGATTGCCGAGCCCTGGGACGCCGGGCCGGACGGCTACCAGGTTGGGCGCTTTCCCGGCGCCTTCATGGACTGGAACGACCGCTTCCGTGATGCGGTGCGCGGCTACTGGCTGCAAAAGGCCCCGGGCCGCAACCATCGTGCCGATCCGCGGGTCGTCACCCGCGGGGAGTTCGCCCGCCGCTTGGCAGCCTCCAATGATTTATTCCACCACTCGCAGCGCCGTCCTACAGCCAGTGTGAACTTCATCACGGCGCACGACGGCTTCGCACTGCGCGATGTGGTGAGTTACCACCGAAAACATAACCTGGCCAATGGCGAAGACAATCGCGACGGGCGCGACAACGAGCTGAGTGCGAACTTTGGTGTGGAAGGCCCTACCAACGACCCTCAGGTAAACCGCCAACGGGTCCTGGTGCAGCGCGCCATGATGGCCACGCTGCTGTTGTCACAGGGCACACCCATGCTGACGGCCGGTGACGAGATCGGCAAATCGCAACGTGGCAATAACAACGCATACTGCCAGGACGCGCCCGTGAGTTGGCTGGATTGGTCGCAGGTGGATGCCGCCCTGTTGGCGCTGGTGCAGCGCGCCCTGGCTCTGCGCGCGGCGCATGAATGCCTGCGCCATGACCAATGGTTTGCCGACCATGCCCAAGAGGATCAGTTGCCCCGTGTGCGTTGGCTGGGCCTGGACGGGCAGCCCCTGAGGGCCCACGATTGGCACGATGAGCATCACAGATCGCTGGTGGTGCTGTACACCACACCGCAGTCGCCGGCGCTGATGACGGTGTTCCATCCCCATGCCTACGAAGCCCATCTCAAGCTAGAAGGGGCGTGGCGCTGTGTGCTCGATTCCACTGAAGCCGATGCCGGAGTCGGGGTGATGACCGGGTCGCTCGCCACCGCCGAGAGCTCGCCGCAATCCCAGGTTTCCTCCGTGCTGAGCGGCACCGTTACCTTGCCTGCTCGCAGCGTTTGGGTGCTGCAGGCACTGTGAACCCAGGCTGGATCAAAAGAACCATGGACTTGACCCAACGCTCGAGCTGCATCTTGCTGCACATCACCTCTTTGCCAGGCCCCCACGGCATTGGCGACTTTGGCCCTGATGCCTACCGCTTCGTGGATTGGCTGCAGTCGGCTGGGCAGACGATTTGGCAATGGCTTCCCACCACGCCGATCGGCCCCGGTAACTCGCCTTACCAGAGCGTGTCGGCTTTTGCGGGCAGCCCACTGATGGTGGCCTTCGAGCCGCTGGTGCAGGCGGGCTGGATCGACCACGGCGAGCTCCAAGATGCGCCCGTGGCCGAGGGCGGACGGCGGGTGGACTTCGAGGCCATCGTGCCTTGGCGGCTGGAGCGGCTGCGCCGTGCGCATGCCGGCTTTTTGGCCCGCGGTACGGCCGATCAGCGGGCAGCCCTGCAGGCTTGGCGTGTGCAGCAGGCCTGGTGGCTCGATGACTACTTGCTGTTCATGGCCTTGGAGTGGGCTCACGGGGGCCAGCGCTGGTGGGATTGGGCGCCTGCGCTGCGTCTGCGCGAAGCCGCCGCGCTGCAGCAGGCAGCGCGCGAGCATGCTGGCGAAATAGATTTCTGGGCTTTTGTGCAGTGGCGCTTTGACACCCAACTGACTGCGCTGCGTGCATACGGCCAAGCCCGCGGTGTGCGCCTGATGGGTGACCTGCCCATCTTCATTGCCCACCACAGCGCCGATTGCTGGGCCAGGCCCGACCTCTACGAACTGGATGAGGACTTTCAGCCCACGGTGGTGGCCGGCTGCCCCCCTGACGATTTCAGCGAAGACGGTCAGCGTTGGGGCAACCCGCTGTACCGCTGGGACCGCATGGCCGCTGAAGGCTATGCCTGGTGGACCGCGCGCGTCAAGCGCACCCTCGCCCAGGCCGATGTGTTTCGCATCGATCACTTTCGCGGTTTTGCTGGCTACTACGAGATTCCTGCCACATGTCCGACTGCACGTGAAGGGCAGTGGGTACCGGGGCCGGGTCGGGCCTTCTTTGAGGCCATCGAACGCACATTGGGCCGCTTGCCCATCGTGGCTGAAGACCTGGGCCTGATCACCCCTGATGTGCTGGCCTTGCGCGACGGCTGTGGTTTTCCGGGCATGCGCATCCTCTCGCAGGCCTTCGGCGGCGATGCCAGCCACGAGTTTCTACCCCACCAGTACGTGCCCAATACGCTGGTGTACACCGGCACGCATGACAACCACACGGTACACGGCTGGTGGGCGCAGGCTACACCCGCTGAAAGACAGTTTGCAGCGTCCTACCTGGATGCTTGGGACCGCGACATCCATTGGGGGATGATCCGTGCAGCTGCACAATCGGTTGCCTGTATGGCGGTATTCCCGCTTCAGGATGTGTTGGGCCTGGGTAGTGAGCACCGGATGAACCTGCCCGGGACCATGGGGCCGCACAACTGGACTTGGCGGTTTGACTGGTCGATGATGGGCGAGGAGCCGCGCCGGGTGTTGGGCCTGATCACCGCAGCCAGTGGGCGAGGGCCGTTCGCGCTGTTGGCATGAGCGGCTAGCACCCTCCCGAGAGGTCCCACACCTGCACCGATTGCGGTGCAAAACGCGGGCCCTTGGGCTCAAAGCTGACAGACGCTAACGCGGGCTGTAGTTGACCGGCCATGGCTGGTTCGGAAACCCACAAGAGTTGTGCTGCAGGGTGGATCGGGGCAACCGCGCGCTGCGCTAGCGCCTTGTGGCGCGCCACGTCAGGGGCTGCAGCGCGAACGGGCTGGCCCATGGCGCAGGGCAGATAGCCTCAGCGCACATCGAGCACACGCAGGCTCTTGGCCGGGATCTCCAATTCGACCTGACCGGCGTTGGCACTGGTGGTCGCCAGGCCCTGCGGCCACAAAGTGCTCAGCACAGCGGCTGCAGGCAAGTCGGTGAGGGTGACGCGCGCAGCCTGTGCACCGTAGTTCACCAAGACCAGACTGCGCTCCTGGCCCAGCGTGCGGAAATAGCCCATCACCGCGCCCTGCACGAAAGGCTTGTCGTAGCCGCCGCGGGCAATCGACAAGCGGGTGTTGCGCAGCTTGAGCATGGCCTTGTAGAAGGCCAGGAGGGAATCGGCCTGGCCCTGCTGCGCCTGCACATTGTTTGTGGCCACATTGCTGGACACACTGCGATAGGGTGAAGTGCTTGAAAAACCGGCGTGCAAGCTGTTGTTGGTCCAACTCATCGGCGTGCGCAGGCGGGCATCGTCGCCGATATTTGAGGCTGCAGCCATGCCAATCTCTTCGCCGTAGTACACGAAGGGCGTGCCCGGCAGCAGCAGATAGGTGCCCGCGGCTAACTTCATGAGCATGGTGTCGCCGCCCAGTTGGTTCCACACCCGGTCGCCGGCGAACAGGTTGTGGTTGGCCAAGAAGGTGGCCGTGCTGGGCGCGGCGGTGCTGAAGTAGCGGCTGACCGCTGCAATGTCCGCGGCTTGGCCGCGTACCGCACCCAGGATGCGGGCGTTGAGGTCAAATGCGAAGGCGCTGCCGCAAGCCAGCGCGTAGCCTTGGGAATCGTCAGGTGCTTCGCACACCATGTAGCGCCGTTGGTAGGCCTGCAGCACGCCTTGAGCGCGTTGCATGAAGCTGCGGCTTTCCTGCTGGTTGTTAAAAGCGTTGGGGCCGTTCTCGATCAACAGGCCCACGGCATCAAATCGAAACCCGGCCACGCCGCGGTTAAGCCAAAAGCGCAGGTTATCGTGGTGGAAGGCTTCAACCGCGGGCAGGCGCAGGTTCCAGTCGGGCATCTGGCTGCGGACGGCAGCGTAGTACCACCCGGTGGGGTCTTGGTGCCAAGGGTAGCTGCCGAACACGTTCCAGTTGGTGGGTGCGGCGTCTTGCCACAGGTACCAGTTGCGGTAAGGGTTGTCCTTGGCCGCGCGGGCATTGATGAACGCCGGGTGGTCGGCTGCACTGTGGTTGACCACGTAATCCAAGATCACCCCGATGCCTCGTGCGGCGGCCGCCGTGACCAGCGCATCCAGATCGGACAGGCTGCCGTATTGCGATTCGACGTTGCGGTATTGCTTCACCGCATAGCCGTGGTCGCGGTCTTGGCTGGGGTGCACCGGCATCAGCCACAGGCCCCGAATACCGAGGTCTTGCAAGTAGTCCAAGCGCGAGATTAGCCCCCTGAGGTCGCCGATGCCGTCGCCATCGCTGTCTTGGTAGCTGCGAACAAAGACCTGCATGAAGGCCCCGTTCTGCCAACCGTCCGGCAAGGGCAGGGCGCTGCTGCCCACGGCCACGGCCGACACGTCAACTGGGGGCAGGATGACTGTGGGTGGGTTGCTGGCGCCACCAGATCCACCACCGGATCCACCACCAGAAGCGCCCGCAGATCCGCCCACCGGGTCCGGGTTGGCGGGCGATGACGAAGAGCCGCCACCACAGGCGCCCAGGCCCAGGGCGGCACACACCAGCAAGGCTGCCAAGCAGCGGCAGGAAACGAGGACTGTGCGGACACTGCTCATGGCGGCGCGTGGCATTGGCATTCCCGCGCAGTCTAAACGCTTGGTGGCCTCCTCGTTGTGGGCAAAGCCCTCAAAGGCCTGGCGCCAACAGAACCTGCAGCCAGCCCGGTTGGGCGCCCGCACCTTGCGGCTGCGCGCGGCGGTTCAAGACGCTGGCGTGCTGGGTTGGAAGTTGGCACACGGTGCGAATGTCTAAGAGCCAGCGCTTGGGTGAGGGGCTTGATGCCGCTGTACACACCTGGGCTTTGCACCAAAGCTCAGCGCTGAGGAAGCGTTCAACGGGACTGACCTGTCCATCCACCGCATTGGCGCCACGCCTAAGCGTGAGACCACCTGGTAGGCGCTGGCACGGGCGCGGCTGATAAGCTCGCGCGATGTTTACCGGTATTGTTCAAGGCGTGGCCACCGTGGTGGCCCTGGCCGACCGTCCTGGTCTGCGCACCTTTCGGCTGGCCTTTCCAGCGGGATTCCTCGCGGGCGTCGAGGTGGGGGCTAGTGTGGCGGTCGACGGTGTGTGCCTGACGGTCACCGCCTTCGGTGCAGCGCCTGCGGCAGCGGACAGCACGGTAACCCAGCCGGCGGCCAGATCGACCGCAGTAAGCGCCACCTGGGCCGAATTCGATGTGATGCAGCAGACCTTGTCGCTGAGCACACTAGGACGGGTGCGCCAGGGCGAGCGCTTGAACGTGGAGCGCGCCGCGCGCGAGGGGGCCGAGGTAGGCGGGCATGTGCTGTCGGGCCACGTCGACTGCTGTGCAACGGTCCAACAGATACGCCGGCCTGACAACAATTGTGTCTTGCGTTTTGCAGTGACTGCACCTTGGATGCGCTACGTGTTCGCCAAGGGCTACATCGCCGTCAACGGTGCCAGCCTCACCGTGGCCGAAGCCAGCCGCCAGGCCGATGGTGCCGGTTGGTTTGAGGTGTGGCTGATCCCCGAAACCCTGCGCATGACCACCTTTGCCGACAAGGCCGAGGGCGATGCGGTGCACATCGAAATCGAGCGCGCCACACAGGTGATGGTGGATACGGTGCGGCAAGCGGTAGACGAGCGCCTGGGGCCCTTGATGCCGGTGCTGCAGGCCTGGGCCCGCAGCCAGGGCGTGGACCTTCAGACGCTGGCTGAGGAAGCTGTGATCGACCGCAAGGCCTGAGGGCTCATGCAATGAGCCTGACCTTTTTCTGGCACGACTACGAAACCTTTGGCATCGACACCCGGCGCGACGCACCTGCGCAGTTCGCTGGCATCCGTACCGACGCTGAGCTGAACGAGCTGGGCGAGCCGGTGATGCTGTATTGCAAGCCGCCGCGCGATGCTTTGCCCGACCCCGATTCATGCTTGATTACTGGCCTTACTCCGCAACTGTGCGAGGCACGCGGCTTGGGTGAGGCGGCGTTTGCGCAGGCGGTGCTCGACGAACTGGGCCGCAGCGGTACCATTGGCTCGGGCTACAACTCGCTGGGTTTTGATGACGAGGTCACCCGACACCTGTTCTGGCGCAACCTCATCGACCCCTACGGGCGCGAGTGGCAGAACCATTGCAGCCGCTGGGACCTGTTCAACGTGGTGCGCTGTGCCTTCGCGCTGCGACCCGAAGGCATTCAGTGGCCTTCTAAAGAGGACGGGCGGCCTTCACTGAAACTGGAACACCTGGCGGCGGCCAATGGCCTGCAGCACGAAGCAGCGCACGATGCACTGAGCGATGTGCGCGCCACTATCGCCTTGGCCCGCCTGGTGCGGCAGCAGCAGCCCAAGCTGTTCGACTACTGCCTGGGCCTGCGCGACAAGCAGGCGGTCAAGGCGGTCGTCGGTGGTTTTGGTGCGCAGCGCCAACCCTTCTTGCATGTCTCAGGGCGGCTGGGCCCACAGCAGGGCTACACCGCAGTGGTGTGGCCTCTGGCCATGCACCCCAGCAACGCCAACGAGGTGCTGGTGTGGGATTTGGCACAAGACCCTCAACAGCTGTTGGGCCTGTCAGCCGATGACATCCGCAGCCGCCTGTTTGCCCGCCGCGAAGACCTTCCCGAGGGTGTGAGCCGTCTGCCGATCAAATCGATCCACATCAATCAAAGCCCGGTGGTCATCAAGAACCTGGCCACCCTTCGCCAGACCCGAGCCACGCACTGGGGGATCGATGTCGGGCAGGCGCTCAGGCATGCCCAGGCGGCTCTGGCGCAGGCCGAGGCTTTCGACGCGGTGCCCTGGGCAGGCGTCTTCAGCCGTGAACCGCGCGCAGAGGATGCCCATCTGGATGCCGAGCAAACCCTGTATGCCGGCGCCTTTCTGTCTAACAACGACCGGCGTGCCTTGGAGAGGCTGCGCCAGCAGCCCGCCCAGGCGCTGGCGCGCATCCGCACCGCCTTGGAAGACCCTCGGCTCGATGAGCTGCTGCTGCGCTACCGCGCGCGCAATTGGCCCGAGACTCTCGATGAAGAAGAGCGCGAACAGTGGTTGAACCATTGCCGTGCGCGGCTGCTGCAAGGCAAGGGGGGGCACCGCACCGTGGGGCAAGTGTTGGCCCGCATCGACGAGCTGGCCGAGGAACGGCTGGCGGCCGGCGATGAACGCGGCCAGGTGGTGTTGGAAGCCCTGGTGGATTGGGTCGAGGCCCTGGTGCCCTGATCGCTGGTACGCCCGGTTTCGCTCGACGACCTGCGCCGCTATGCCTTGGGGCGGTCTTTGTTCATACCGCGCAGCGGCTACCGCACCTGTCCCAAGTTGAAGTGGGATGCGGCCCACCGGCGAGAACCCGCAGTCGGCCCGTCACCCTGGCGAGTTTGGCTGCGTTGCAGGCCGCGCACCGCGCAAGGCAGCCTTCAAGTCAGCGCTGGCCGACGAGGTGCAACGCCTGCAGGCCTTTCTGAGGCTGCAATGAAAAAGACCGGGCGGTGCCCAGCTTTGAGGAGCGGTTGGCGCCGAGGGCGCCCGTCCGTACCGCCTCAGATCGCCACGTCCTTGGCCACCTCTGCATACTCTTCGATCTGGTTGAAGTTCATGTAGCGGTAGATGCTGGCGGAGTCTTGGCTGATGATGCCAACGGCCTCCTGGTATTCCCCCAAGGTAGGAATGCGGCCCAGTTTGGAGCACACCGCCGCTAGCTCGGCTGAGCCCAAGAACACATTGGTGTTCTTGCCCAAGCGGTTGGGAAAGTTGCGGGTGGAAGTGGACATCACGGTGGCCCCTTCGCGAACCTGAGCCTGGTTACCCATGCACAGGCTGCAACCGGGCATTTCGGTGCGGGCACCCGCAGAGCCGAACGTGGCGTAGTGGCCTTCCTTGATCAGCTCGCTTTCGTCCATCTTGGTGGGTGGGGCCACCCACAGCTTGACTGGGATGTCACGCGCGTTACCCAGCACCTTGGCCGCGGCGCGGAAGTGGCCGATGTTGGTCATGCAAGAGCCGATGAAGGCCTCGTCGATCTTGGTACCTGAGACCTCGCTGAGGAACTTGGCGTCGTCCGGATCGTTCGGGCAGCAGACGATGGGCTCTTTGATGTCGTCAAGGTTGATTTCGATGACGGCGGCGTATTCGGCATCGGCGTCGGCCTCGAGCAGATCGGGCTTAGCCAGCCAGGCCTCCACCGCCTTGATGCGGCGCTCTAGGGCGCGCTTGTCAGCGTAGCCGTTGGCGATCATGTTCTTCATCAGCACCACATTGGACTTGAGGTACTCGATGATGGGCGCTTGGTCAAGCTTGACGGTGCAGCCTGCAGCACTGCGTTCGGCGCTGGCATCACTGAGTTCAAAGGCTTGCTCCACCTTCAGTTGCGGCAGGCCTTCAATCTCCAGCACACGGCCGCTGAAGATGTTCTTTTTGCCTTGCTTAGCCACGGTCAAGAGGCCAGTCTTGATGGCATACAGGGGAATGGCGTGCACCAGGTCGCGCAGGGTCACGCCAGGTTGCATCGTCCCCTTGAAGCGCACCAGCACGCTCTCGGGCATGTCCAGCGGCATCACACCGGTGGCAGCACCAAAGGCCACCAGGCCTGAGCCGGCCGGGAAAGAAATGCCGATGGGGAAACGCGTGTGGGAATCGCCGCCCGTGCCCACGGTGTCGGGCAGCAGCAGGCGGTTGAGCCATGAGTGGATCACGCCATCGCCCGGGCGCAGCGACACGCCACCGCGGGTGCTGATGAATTGGGGCAGTTCGCGGTGCGTCTTCACATCTACCGCCTTGGGATAGGCGGCGGTGTGGCAGAAGCTTTGCATCACCATGTCGGCCGAGAAGCCCAGGCAGGCCAGGTCCTTGAGCTCGTCGCGCGTCATGGGGCCGGTGGTGTCTTGTGAACCCACGGTGGTCATGCGAGGCTCGCAGTAGGTGCCGGGGCGAGTGCCCTGTTGCTGGCCCTTGACAACCGGCAAGCCGCAGGCGCGGCCCACCATCTTCTGCGCCAGGGTGTAGCCCTTTGCGCTGTCTTTCGGGGGCTGGGGCAGGCGGAAGGCGGTGGAGGCGGACAGGCCCAGGAACTCACGCGCCTTGGCGGTGAGCGAGCGTCCGATGATCAGGTTGATGCGGCCGCCGGCGCGCACTTCATCAAGCAGCACATCGTTCTTGAGCCGGAACTGCTCCACCACCTCGCCGTTGCGGGTGATCTTGCCTTCATAGGGATGCACTTCAATCACATCGCCCATATTGAGTTTGCTCACTTCAACCTCGATGGGCAGGGCGCCGGAGTCTTCTTGCGTGTTGAAGAAGATGGGGGCGATCTTGCCACCTAGGGTGACCCCGCCAAATCGTTTGTTGGGCACGAAGGGAATGTCTTTGCCGGTGACCCAGATGACGCTGTTGGTTGCGCTCTTACGTGAAGAACCGGTGCCCACCACATCGCCCACATAGGCCACCAGATGGCCCTTGCCCTTGAGTTCTTCGATGAACTTCATCGGGCCGCGCTTGCCGTCTTCCTCAGGCTTGAAGGCGGTGTCGGGCCGCGTGTTCTTCAGCATGGCCAGCGAATGCAGCGGGATGTCCGGTCGGCTCCAGGCATCGGGTGCGGGCGACAGGTCATCGGTGTTGGTCTCACCAGGCACCTTGAACACGGTCACGGTGATGCTCTTGGGCACTTCAGGGCGGCGGGTGAACCACTCGGCGTCTGCCCAGCTTTGCATCACCGCCTTGGCTTGTGCGTGGCCGGCGCGGGCCTTGTCGGCCACGTCGTTGAAGAAGTCGAACATCAGCAGCGTCTTCTTTAAGCCATCAGCGGCCACACCGCCCACTTCGGCGTCATCGAGCAGCTCGATGAGCGGGTGCACGTTGTATCCGCCCACCATGGTGCCCAGGAGCTCGGTGGCCTTGGCGCGGGTGATCAGAGCGACCTTCTCATCGCCATGAGCCACAGCGGCCAGGAATGAAGCCTTGACCTTGGCGGCATCGTCCACGCCAGGTGGCACCCGGTGGGTGAGCAGGTCCATGAGGAAGGCTTCTTCGCCCACCGGCGGGTTCTTGATCAGCTCGAGCAGCGCGGCCACCTGCTTGGCGTCCAAGGGCAGGGGGGGAATGCCCAGGGCGGCGCGTTCGGCGACATGGGCTCGATAGGCTTGCAGCATTGTGGGGACGCTCCGTTGGGAATTCCTCTATTATTTTATGTCTTATATAAGACTTGGCCCAGCCCCCCCCGGAGTTCCAAGCTTCGCTGCGCCAAATGTCATCGCAATGGCTCGCCCTGGGAAGGCTCGGGCTGGGCCGGCGCGGGCTGGGCCGGCGCGGGCGCGGGCCCCGCACCCGGTGCCGCCGCCGCTGCTTCTGGCGAGGCCAAGGGGTGGATGATGCCCAGGCCGGCTTGGGGGGGGGCGTTGGCTGCCGCTCGCCGGGCTTCTGGCAGTCGTCGGCCACCCGTTGGCCAATCTTGGTGTCCATCAACATGCTCTTGAAGGCGATTTGCACCATCAAAAAGCGTCCCCTGACGTCTTCAAGCCGCACGGCGCCGGTGCTGGAGAGCACTGGGCGCGCGGTCACCACCTTTTTGTCAAAGTGCAGGTCGACATAGCCTTCATGGCGGGGGTTGGCCAGTACCTGCACCACACGTTTGAACTCACACTGGTACTCGCCCAGGTGGGTTAGGCTGTAGGCATGGTGCTGTTCATCGTTGGCCAGGGCCAAGGGGGTGGCGCTGGCCGCCGCTGCTGCAGCCGCGCCGGCTGCCGTGGTGGCCTTGCGTGCGGCGGCTCGTGGCTTTTCCGCGGCGGTGGCCGCTTTCTTGGTGCTGCCCGCGCTTGCGGCCGCAAAGGCTGGCGCAGGCGCCGGCGCCAGCCAGGCTAAGGCAACTGCCAAGGCCAAGGATCGATGCCTGGCCTGTGCGGTGCCCAGCATCGAACCCATGGGCTTGCCAAGCCAAGAGTAGAAATCCCGCATCGGCGCCTCTTTTTGGGGTGCATTCCTCAGCGGTTCGGTGCGCCGAACCAACGTTGGCGCACGGCTGGCGGAACCACCGCCGCGCCGCTGAGCCCGGTAGCGGCCACGGCGCGCTGAAGCCGCTGCCAGAAGTAGCGGTAGCTGGCGCGGTCATGCAGGGTGTCAAGGTGGCGCACCGGCGCCCAGTGGGCGGCCTCGGCTGCCAAGAGAATCTCCAGCGCCTGTTCTACCTCATCAACGCTGGGCGTGAAGGCTGCAACGATGGGGTGTATTTGGTCTGGGTGGATGCTCCACATGCGGGTGTAGCCGAGTTCTTGTGCCGCACGGCGTGCAGCCTGCGACAAAGAAGCCATGTCTTTGAATTCGGTGACCACGCTGTGCGACGGCACTTTTGCGTGGGCGTGGCATGCAGCAGCAATCTCTAGCTTGGCGCGCAGCACCAAGGGGTGGCTGAACTGGCCCACCACACCCATGGCTGATTGCGGAATGGCGCCGCGGTGCGCGCTAACGAAATCCATCAGTCCCAAGGACAGGGATTCGATGCGCGGGTGAGCCGCCAGGGCATGCACCTCGCGCAGCGCACCATGGGTCTCCACCAGGGCGTGCAGAGGGATGGCTGAGCCCCCCAGGCGGTCGATCAGTTGGGCGGCCTGCTCAACATCAGCAAGCCCTTGGGACTTTGGAATCATCAGATAGGCTGGCGCCTGGCGCGCCTTGAGCACCACCTGCACCACATCAGTAAAGCGGTCGTGGCGGGCATCGAGCAGGCGCACCCCCACCCGGCCCCACCGGTTGTCTGAACCGCCCAGCAACTCCGCGATCAGGTGTGCATGCTCCACTTCGGCACCCACGGGTGCGCCGTCTTCGTTGTCCAGCGTGACATCGAAAACCGGGCCCCATTCGGCCTGCAATGCAAGGCTCTTGCGCATGCGTGCTTCTACGCCGCAATAGTGGTCGCACACGGGCAGCATCGCCGCTCCATCACCTTCTTCGAACAAGACCGAAGCGGGGTGCGCGGCCTTGCCGCTGGGCTTAAGGTGTTCGCGAATGGGGGGCACTGCACTCACATACGAGAGAAAAAGGGCCCGCAACGGATGGGCTGCGCGCCCCTGGGATTTAGCCCGACTGTACGCCCTTGTGTTGGGCTTACAGCAGGTGCTTTACGCCGTCTTGTTCGCCCTGCAGCTCGGCCAGGGTCTTGTTGATGCACTCCTGGCTGAAGGCATCTATGGTCAAGCCTTCGACAATCTTGTATTCGCCGCCGGCGCAGGTTACCGGGTAGCCGAACATGATGTCTTTGGGGATGCCGTACTCGCCGCGCGAGGGCACGCCCATGGTCACCCACTGGCCGTTGGTGCCCAGGGCCCAGTCGCGCATGTGGTCGATGGCGGCGTTGGCGGCCGAAGCAGCGGAAGACAGCCCACGCGCTTCAATGATGGCCGCACCGCGTTTGCCCACCGTTGGCAGGAACACATCCTTGTTCCAAGCGTGGTCGTTGATCATGTCCTTTACGCTGGCGCCATCAATGGTCGCGAAGCGGTAGTCGGCGTACATCGTCGGCGAGTGGTTGCCCCACACGGCCAGTTTGTGGACCGAGGCCACCGGCTTGCCAGTCTTGGCGGCCAATTGGCTCAGCGCCCGGTTGTGGTCCAGGCGCAGCATCGCGGTGAAGTTCTTCGCCGGCAGGTTCGGTGCGCTTTTCATGGCGATGTAGGCGTTGGTGTTGGCGGGGTTGCCCACCACCAGCACCTTGATGTTGCGGCTGGCAACCGCGTCCAGGGCCTTGCCCTGGGCGGTGAAGATCTGAGCATTGGCGGCCAAAAGGTCGGCGCGCTCCATGCCAGGGCCGCGTGGGCGGGCACCTACGAGCAAGGCGTAGTCGCTGTCTTTGAAGGCGGTGTTGGCGTCACTATGGGCTTCCATGCCGGCCAACAGCGGAAAGGCGCAGTCGTCGAGCTCCATCATCACGCCCTTGAGCGCCTTTTGGGCCCTTTCATCCGGAATCTCCAGCAGCTGCAGGATGACCGGTTGGTCTTTGCCCAGCATTTCGCCCGAGGCGATTCGGAACAGCAGGGCGTAACCGATTTGACCGGCGGCGCCGGTAATGGCCACGCGGACGGGCTTTTTGCTCATGGGAACTCCTCGATAGGCGACTGAAAAAGGGCCCTGTTGGCACTGGGCTAGCGCTGCGCCGCCGCGCGGACAGACGCGGCAGCTGATCGTTGCGGTGCGCCACAGGCTTGCAGCCCAATCGGATGCCCAAGGGTGCTCTTGAGTGTAGGTCAGAAACCCCCCGGTCAGCGAGGGTAACCCCGTATCTTATGTCTTATATAAGACAAAGCAGTGGACGCTCTGCGGCCGCTGTGATGCAATTCTCCGCATGGCCACCGCCACCCCACCGCGCGAAGAGGCGCCTGAAGCCGCACCCTCCTTCAGCCCGCTGTACCAACAGATCAAGGCACTGATCACCCGCAGCCTGCAGTCCGGCGAGTGGCGACCCGGGGAGGTCATTCCCAGCGAATTGGACCTGGCCGTACGCTTCAAGGTCAGCCAGGGCACGGTGCGCAAGGCCATTGATGAACTGGCCACAGAAAACCGGTTGGTGCGCCGGCAGGGCAAGGGCACCTTCGTGTCGACCCACTCCGAGCAACTCACCCAATACCGTTTCCTGCGCCTGGTTCCCGACGCCCCGGACAGTGGTGGCGAGGTGGCCCGCGTGAGCCGCCGCGTTTTGGAATGCCGCCGCGTGCGGGCGCCCGCCGATGTGGCACGAGCGCTGGAGATGAAGCCGGGTGAATCGGCGGTGCAGATCCGGCGGACGCTGTTATCCCATGGGCGCCCAACGGTATTAGACGAAATTTGGTTGCCGGGCAATCTCTTCAAAGGCCTGAGCGCGGAGCGGCTGTCGCAGTACCGCGGGCCCATGTACGCCTTGTTTGAAACCGAGTTTGGCGTCCACATGATTCGCGCCAGTGAAAAGTTACGGGCTGTGGCTGCTGATGCCTTGGCTGCAAAGTGCTTAGAACTGCCCGAGGGTTCGCCTCTTTTGAGCGTAGAGCGCTTGTCCTATTCCTATGGGGACAAGCCGGTTGAGTTGCGCCGTGGCCTGTACCACACCGCGGCTCACCATTACCGCAACGAGCTGAACTGATGAGCACCTGCACCTGGCCGCTGCCATCATTCCGGATTATGCTGCGCCGCAATATAATGCCGAATTGGCCCGATTCGACCTCGCCCCGAGGAGCGCAGTCGCCTGAAGTTGAGGAACACCACGATGGCCGAGGCTCTTAAACCGCGCCCCACTTACCGCAACATCCATATCACGCAGATCCTGCAGTACCGCTTGCCGCCTGCGGGTATTGTGTCGATCCTTCACCGTGTCAGTGGTGCGGTGATGTTCTTGTTGCTGCCGTTCATTGTGTGGCTGCTGGATGTCAGCTTGAGCTCGGAGATCAGCTATGAGCAGTTCACCGCCGCTTTCGGCGTGGGCATCGGCTTCGTGCCTGGCTGGATGGTCAAACTCTTGGTGCTGGGCCTAATTTGGGCCTATTTGCATCACTTCATCTCCGGGGTTCGCCATCTTTGGATGGACATGACACACAGCGTCACCAAGGAACAGGGCCACTCCTCGGCCATCGTCACCTTGGCCTCAAGCCTCGCGCTCACCGTCGTGCTGGGCGCCAAGCTGTTCGGGCTCATTTGAGCCGCACCTTCCTCTTTCTGACTCACGCAGTACCGAGAACACCATGCAACAGAACTACGGTTCCAAGCGCATCGTCGTGGGCGCGCACTACGGCATGCGCGACTGGCTCAGCCAGCGTGTTACCGCGGGCCTTATGGCCCTGTTTACCATCGTCTTGTTGGTGCAGGTGCTGTTCGGTGGCCCTCTGGGCTATGACCGCTGGGCGGCCGTTTTTTCCGCGCAGTGGATGAAGGTCCTGACCTTTGTGGTCATCGTGGCGCTGGGCTGGCATGCTTGGGTGGGCGTACGCGACATCTGGATGGATTACGTCAAACCGGTGGCCGTACGGCTGCTGCTGCAGGTCTTTACCATCGTGTGGCTGGTGGGCTGCACGGGCTGGTCGGTTCAGGTTCTCTGGAGGCTTTGATCATGGCAGTAGGAAGTTCCTTGCCTAAGCGTAAGTTCGATGTGGTGATCATTGGCGCTGGCGGCTCGGGCATGCGGGCCTCGCTGCAATTGGCCCGTACTGGCCTGAACGTGGCAGTGTTGTCCAAGGTGTTTCCCACCCGGTCGCACACTGTTGCCGCGCAGGGCGGTATCGGTGCTTCGCTGGGCAATATGAGCGAAGACACTTGGCACTACCACTTCTTCGACACCGTCAAGGGGTCGGATTGGCTGGGTGACCAAGACGCCATCGAGTTCATGTGCCGTGAAGCTCCGAAAGTGGTCTACGAGCTCGAGCACTTCGGCATGCCCTTTGACCGCAACCCAGACGGCACCATCTACCAGCGCCCCTTCGGCGGCCATACCGCCAACTATGGCGAGAAGCCGGTGCAGCGCGCCTGTGCTGCGGCCGACCGCACTGGCCATGCGATGCTGCATACGCTGTACCAGCAGAACGTGAAGGCCCGCACCCAGTTCTTCGTGGAGTGGATGGCGCTTGACCTCATCCGCGACGCCGACGGCGACGTGGTGGGCGTGACCGCGTTGGAGATGGAAACCGGCGATGTGCACATCCTGGAAGGCAAGACGGTGCTGCTGGCCACGGGTGGCGCAGGCCGCATCTTTGCCGCGTCCACCAACGCCTTCATCAACACCGGTGACGGCCTGGGCATGGCCGCGCGCGCCGGTATTCCATTGGAAGACATGGAGTTCTGGCAGTTTCACCCCACCGGTGTGGCTGGTGCCGGGGTGCTGCTGACTGAGGGTTGCCGCGGCGAGGGTGCCATTTTGCGCAACTCCAACGGCGAGCGGTTCATGGAGCGCTATGCGCCCACCCTGAAGGACTTGGCGCCACGCGACTTCGTTTCGCGTTGCATGGACCAGGAGATCAAGGAAGGGCGCGGCTGTGGCCCCAACAAGGACTATGTGGTCTTGGACATGACCCACCTGGGCGCCGAAACCATCATGAAGCGCCTGCCCTCGGTTTACGAGATTGGTCATAATTTCGCCAATGTGGACATCACCAAGGAGCCGATCCCGGTGGTGCCCACCATCCACTACCAAATGGGCGGCATCCCCACCAACATTCACGGTCAGGTAGTAGCGCCCGCACCGGACGGGTCGCAGCGCATCGTCAACGGCTTGTACGCGGTGGGTGAGTGCGCCTGCGTGAGCGTGCACGGGGCCAACCGCTTGGGCACCAACTCGCTGCTCGACCTTTTGGTCTTCGGCCGTGCCGCTGGTAACCACATCGTCGACTTTGCAAAGCAGTCGCGCACCCACAAGGACCTTCCGGCCAATGCCGCCGACCGTTCGTTGGCGCGCTTGGCACGTTTGGATTCAGCCACTGATGGCGAATATGCGCAGGACGTGGCCAACGACATCCGCAAAACGATGCAGCAACACGCCGGCGTGTTCCGCACCCAGGCCAGTATGGGTGAAGGTGTGGCCAAGATGGGCGCCATCACCGAGCGCGCCAAGTCGATCGCCCTGAAAGACAAGTCCAAGGTCTTCAACACTGCGCGCATCGAGGCGCTGGAAGTGGAAAACCTGGTCGAGTCTGCCAACGCTACGATGGTCTCCGCTGCCGCTCGCAAGGAAAGCCGAGGTGCCCACACGGTCAGCGATTACGGCGACACCCCCGAACACCCCAACGGCCGCAACGACCAGGAGTGGATGAAGCACACCCTGTGGTTCAGCGAAGGCAACCGCTTGGCCTACAAGCCCGTCAACCTCAAGCCCCTGACCGTCGAAAGCATTCCACCTAAGGTGAGGACCTTCTGAGGCGCTGTTGGACAGACCGAACAAAGCGGGCTCTGTCCCCAGCTGACTAAAGAACCCCTCCCACCCAAGCAGTAAAAGGCCCCCATGACCAAGCGCACCTTCCAAATCTACCGCTACGACCCTGACCAGGACGCCAAGCCGTACATGCAGACCCTCGAAGTGGAACTCGATGGTTCTGAGCGCATGCTGCTCGACGCCTTGATGAAACTCAAGGCTGTGGACCCCACGCTGAGTTTTCGCCGCTCTTGCCGTGAGGGCGTGTGCGGTTCAGACGCGATGAACATCAACGGCAAGAACGGGCTGGCCTGCCTGACCAATATGCGCAGCCTGCCGGGTACCGTGGTGCTCAAGCCGCTGCCTGGGCTGCCGGTCATCCGCGACTTGATCGTGGACATGACGCAATTCTTCAAGCAGTACCACTCCATCAAGCCCTATCTGGTCAACGATACTATTCCTCCCGAAAAGGAGCGTCTGCAGTCGCCCGAGGAGCGCGAAGAACTCAATGGCCTGTACGAGTGCATCTTGTGCGCGTCCTGCTCAACCAGCTGCCCCAGCTTCTGGTGGAACCCGGATAAGTTCGTGGGTCCGGCAGGCTTGCTGCAGGCCTACCGCTTCATTGCCGACAGTCGCGATCAGGCCACGGGTGACCGCTTGGACAACCTGGAAGATCCGTACCGCTTGTTCCGCTGCCACACCATCATGAACTGCGTGGATGTGTGCCCCAAGGGGCTCAACCCCACCAAGGCCATCGGCAAGATCAAAGAGTTAATGGTGCGGCGCGCGGTTTAAGGCGCTGTTCTCTTCACCAAGCGGTCGCACAGCGCTCAGATCATTTAGGCTCGAGCAAGCATGGTCGCTGAGACTGCAGACTTGGGTGCACAGCCTGGTAACCAGGATCTCTTGGGGGCATCGGCTCTCAACCAGCTCAAGTGGCGGTGCCGGCGGGGGCTGTTGGAGAACGATCTGTTCATTGAGCGCTTTTTCACCCGATACGAGCGCGAACTGACCAAGGGACATGCCGCTGGGCTGATGAAGTTGATGGACCTGCCCGACAACGACCTGCTGGACCTGCTGCTGCGCAGGCAGGACCCGCAAGGTGAGCTGGCAAGCGAAGGCGTACTGCAGGTGCTGACGCTGATGCGAACGCCAGCCTAAGGACTACACCGAAAGGAAGCTGCGATGATCCCCTCTGATGTGAAAGCCACCCTGTCTTTCTCCGACGGCAGCCCCAGCATGGATCTGCCCATATACAAGGGATCGGTGGGCCCCAATGTCATCGACATTCGCAAGCTCTACGGGCAGACAGGTAAGTTCACCTACGACCCGGGCTTCCTGAGCACCGCGTCTTGCAACTCAACCATCACCTACATCGACGGTGACAAGGGCGAGCTGCTCTACCGTGGCTACCCGATTGAGCAGCTGGCACAGAACTGCGACTTCATGGAGGTGTGCTACCTGCTGCTCAAGGGTGAGCTGCCCAATCCGCAGGAGAAGAAAGACTTTGACCGCTTGGTGAGCGTGCATACCATGGTCAACGAGCAGATGCAGTTCTTCTTGCGTGGCTTCCGCCGCGACGCTCACCCCATGGCGGTGATGACGGGCTTGGTAGGGGCCCTGTCGGCGTTTTATCACGACAGTACCGATGTGCATAACCCCGAGCACCGGGCCATCGCCGCGATCCGCCTGATCGCTAAGATGCCTACCTTGGTGGCCATGTCCTACAAGTACGGCATTGGTCAGCCCTACATCTACCCGAAGAATTCCCTGAGCTATTCGGCGAACTTCATGCGCATGATGTTCGCTACGCCCTGTGAAGACTACGAGCCCAACGAGGTGCTGGTGCGTGCGATGGACCGCATCTTCATCTTGCACGCCGACCATGAGCAGAACGCGTCGACCTCGACGGTCCGCATGTGCGGTTCTTCAGGCACAAACCCGTTCGCGGCCATCGCCGCTGGCGTGGCCTGCTTGTGGGGCCCGGCACACGGTGGTGCGAACGAAGCCTGCCTGAATATGCTGGGCGACATTCAAAAGCAAGGGGGAGTGGAGAAGATTGGCGAGTTCATCAAGCAGGTCAAGGACAAGAACTCCAGCGTCAAGCTGATGGGCTTTGGCCACCGCGTGTACAAGAACTACGACCCTCGCGCCAAGCTGATGCGCGAGACGTGTCACGAGGTGCTGGGCGCAGTGGGCCTGGGGAACGACCCCTTGTTCAAGCTGGCCATGGCGCTGGAAAAGATCGCCTTGGAAGATGAATACTTCGTGGCGCGCAAGCTCTACCCGAACGTGGACTTCTACTCGGGTATCGTGCAGCGGGCCATTGGTATCCCGGTGCCGCTGTTCACCGCCATCTTTGCGCTGGCCCGCACCGTGGGTTGGATTGCGCAGCTTGATGAGATGATTGGCGATCCGGAGTACAAGATCGGCCGTCCGCGCCAGCTGTTCGTGGGATCTGAGCCCCGCCACGTTAAGCCGTTGGCCCAGCGCGGTTAATCGAGCTGAACGCTGCTTTAGCGGCTGTCCAGGCCGGTGCGCTGTCCCAGGGCTTTATCGGCCCGGTGCGCGCTGTGACTGCGCCCTCACGGCGTGGCTTGGCCCGATGTGGCCTTCAGGCTGTTGGCGAAATGGCGTTGCATGGCCTGGGATGCGGCGCCCGCGTCGCCCGCGTGAATGGCCGCCATGATGGCTCGGTGCTCGGCCAATGACTGCGAGAGGCGGCCCTTCTTGAACAGGGAGTGGTGGCGGTTGAGCTTCATCACCTTGCGCAGGTCGGCCACGATCTGCGTGCGCCAGCGGTTGCCGGCCAATTCCAGCAGCTTGAAGTGAAAGGCTTCGTTGGTCGAGAAGAATGCTTCGCGCTGGCGGACTTGTTTTTCCAATTGGTCGTGCAAGGCTTGCAAGGCTTCAACCGCCCCAGTGTGTGCGCTGGCAGCCACTTCGCCGGCGGCATCGCTTTCGAGCAGAGCCAACAGCCGGTAGACCTGCTGCACATCGTCGCTGGAGGGCTCGGTCACATACGCGCCGCGGCGCACCTTCATCGTCACCAGGCCTTCTGTCGCCAGAACCTTGAGGGCTTCTCGCAAGGGCGTTCGGCTGATGCCCCAGGTGGCGGCCAGCTTCAGTTCGTCAACCCAGCTGCCGGGCTCAAGCTCCCGGTTGAAGATCTGTTGGCGCAGGCGTTCGGCCACCTCTTCGTACAAGGCGCGTGGAGCAAGGCTGTGGGCGGCCGATGCCATGGCGGGGTGCGGATTAAAGCCTGGTGCAAGTGATTCTGCATTTATAATTATGCATCACAAGCCCTCGGCTTGCTATAGACCAACCCCCCTGGTGATTCGTCCGCCCCCGGGGCATCATGCGCCGATCCAAGGAGCCTTCATGTCTGCCGACCCATTCAAGCCCACCACGATCGAGCAGTGGGCCCAGGCTGCCGCCAAATCCGCTCCGGGCGGTGACGTGTCCCAGCTGAATTGGGTGACCCCCGAAGGCATTACGGTCAAGCCGCTGTACACCGCAGCCGACACCGACGCCTTGCCGCATGCCAACACCCTGCCGGGCTTTGAGCCTTTCATCCGCGGACCCCAGGCCACGATGTACGCGGTGCGGCCTTGGACGATTCGGCAATACGCCGGCTTTTCGACTGCCGAGGACAGCAACCGCTTTTATCGCAAGGCCCTGGACGCAGGCGGGCAGGGGGTGAGCGTGGCGTTCGACCTGGCCACCCACCGAGGCTACGACAGCGACCACCCGCGGGTGGTGGGTGATGTGGGCAAGGCTGGCGTGGCCATCGATTCGGTGGAGGACATGAAGATCCTCTTCGACGGCATTCCCCTGGACCGGGTGAGTGTCTCCATGACCATGAACGGCGCCGTGCTGCCGGTGCTGGCCGGCTATGTGGTGGCCGCGGAAGAGCAGGGCGTGTCGCCCGCCCAGTTGAGTGGAACGATCCAGAACGACATCCTTAAGGAGTTCATGGTTCGCAACACCTATATCTACCCGCCTGAGCCGAGTATGCGCATCATCGGCGACATCATCGAGTACACGGCCCACCACATGCCGAAGTTCAACTCGATTTCCATCAGCGGCTACCACATGCAGGAGGCCGGGGCGAACCAAGCGCTGGAGTTGGCCTTTACCCTGGCAGACGGCAAGGAGTATGTGAAGACAGCAATGGCCAAGGGCCTGGATGTGGACGGTTTTGCTGGGCGCCTGAGCTTCTTTTGGGCCATCGGGATGAACTTCTATCTCGAGATCGCCAAGATGCGCGCTGCGCGGCTCTTGTGGTGCCGCATCATGAAAGGATTTGGCGCGAAGAGTTCCAAGAGCCTGATGCTGCGGACCCACTGCCAAACCTCGGGTTGGTCCCTGACCGAGCAGGACCCTTACAACAACGTGGTGCGTACCACCATTGAGGCCATGGCTGCAGTGTTTGGCGGTACGCAGTCGCTGCACACCAATTCCTTTGACGAGGCCATCGCACTGCCCACTGAATTCAGCGCACGCATTGCACGCAACACGCAGCTCATCCTCCAGGAGGAGACTCATATCAGCAATGTGATTGACCCGTGGGCTGGGTCCTACATGATGGAAAAGCTCACCCAGGATATGGCCGACGCGGCTTGGGCCCTCATCGAAGAGGTCGATGCCATGGGTGGCATGACCCGCGCGGTAGACAGTGGCTGGGCCAAGCTCAAGATCGAAGCGTCGGCCGCCGAAAAGCAGGCTCGCATCGACAGCGGTAAGGATGTCATTGTGGGCGTCAATAAGTACAAGTTGTCGCAGCAAGACAAGGTCGACATACTCGAGGTCGACAATGTGAAGGTTCGTGAGGGCCAGATTGCTCGGCTTCAGCAGATCAAGGCCAACCGTGAGGCAGCTCAGGTTCGGACCGCACTGCAGGCACTGACTGAAGCCGCGCGCAGCGGTCAGGGCAATCTCTTGGACTTGTCTATAAAGGCTGTGCGCCTGCGCGCCACGGTGGGCGAGGTGAGCGACGCGCTGGAGGCGGTGTTCGGCCGCCACCGTGCCGATATTCAAAAGGTGACCGGTGTGTACGCAGCCGCCTACGATTCCGCAGAGGGTTGGGAAAAGCTCAAGGGCGAGATCGCCGCCTTCGCGCAAGACCATGGCCGCCGTCCGCGGGTGATGATCGCCAAGTTGGGCCAGGACGGCCATGACCGCGGGGCCAAGGTGGTGGCCACTGCGTTCGCTGATCTTGGATTTGACGTGGACATGGGCCCGCTCTTTCAAACGCCCGAGGAGTGTGCGCGCCAGGCCATTGAAAATGACGTGCACGCAGTGGGTGTTTCCACGCTGGCCGCCGGCCACAAGACCCTGGTGCCGGCCATCATCGCCGAGCTCAAGCGGCAAGCGGCTGATGACATCGTCGTCTTCGTTGGCGGGGTGATTCCGCAGCAGGACTATGACTTCCTGTTTGAGGCGGGGGTCAAGGGGATTTATGGGCCTGGGACACCGATACCGGCTTCGGCCAAGGATGTCTTGGAGCAGATTCGTGCGGTGCAGGGGGCAGGGTGAGGGCGGCAGGCTGCGCGGCGGTGCTGCTCGGAATGGATCAGATGATCGACTGGCCGCGTGCCGCGGGCCTTGAAGCCCCAACGCAAGAAGCCTTCGCACCAATCAGTGGCGAGCCTTGGGCGACACCAACCCACCTGGGTTTGCTCCACCGGGCAAACAGCTAAACCAACCCCCCCCCACATGCTGCCCCCCCTTCTTCAGCTGTTGGACGAGATCACCGGCCCCAGCGGCGCTTACCAGCGCCGAGCCATGGCTAAGGCGATCACGCTGCTGGAGAGCACGCGCGCCGACCACCGTGTTCAGGCCGATGAACTCCTCAATGCCCTGTTGCCGCACACCGGGCGTTCTTTTAGGTTGGGGATCAGCGGTGTACCCGGTGTAGGCAAGAGCACCTTCATTGAAGCGCTGGGCCTGATGCTGATCGCCAAGGGCCACCGCGTGGCGGTGTTGGCGGTAGACCCGTCATCTACTGTCAGCGGCGGATCGATTCTGGGCGACAAAACACGCATGGAGCGGCTGAGCATGGACGAGCGTGCCTTCATTCGCCCCAGTCCCAGCAGCGGCACCCTTGGTGGCGTGGCTGAGAAGACCCGTGAAGCCATGTTGGTGTGCGAGGCGGCCGGTCATGATGTTGTCATCGTGGAAACGGTGGGTGTCGGCCAAAGCGAAACAGCGGTTTCCCGCATGACCGACATATTCGTACTGATGCAACTGCCCAATGCGGGAGACGAGCTGCAGGCCATCAAGAAGGGTGTGATGGAGCTGGCTGATCTGGTGGTCATCAACAAGGCTGATTTAGATGTCGGTGCGGCCACGCGTGCGCAGGCGCAGATCCAGTCTTCACTGCGCTTGTTTGGCTTGCACGGCAACCCCGACCATGCCCACCATAACGAAGCGGTGTGGCATCCCGGCGTGATTCAACTCAGCGCCCTCAAAGAGCAGGGGATAGACCGGTTCTGGCAACAAGTCGAACGCTTTCGTGACCTGCAAACAGCCCATGGGCAGATGGACCAGCGCCGTGTTCAACAAGCCCAGGCCTGGATGTGGGAGCGCATTGAGGCCGGCTTGCGCCAACGTTTTCGTGTCCACCCTGCCGTCGAATCGGCCCTTTCGAGCTTGCAAGAAGAGGTGGTTCAGGGGCGGGTGGCGGCATCGGTAGCCGCCAGGCGGTTGCTGGATCTGTTTCACTGAAGTCTGCAGCCGCGCACACCCACCCCTCTACCTTAAACCACCCCATCCCCGAGCGGATCACAAAAGGAGCACCCTGATGCAGGATATTCAACAGATGCTCGAGGAAAAGCGCGCTTTGGCGCGCTTGGGTGGCGGTCAAAAGCGCATTGATGCGCAGCACGCCAAAGGCAAGCTCACCGCGCGCGAGCGGCTGGAGTTGCTATTCGATGAGGGTACGTTCGAAGAGTGGGATATGTTCGTCGAGCACCGTTGTGTGGACTTCGGGATGTCAGATAACAAGATTCCGGGTGACGGTGTGGTGATCGGCTACGGCATGATCAACGGCCGATTGGCCTTTGCGTACAGCCAAGACTTCACGGTGTTTGGCGGATCTCTGTCGGAAACCCATGCCGAGAAGATCTGCAAGATCATGGACCAGGCCATGAAGGTAGGCGCGCCGGTGGTGGGGCTCAATGATTCAGGTGGCGCCCGTATTCAAGAGGGCGTGGCGTCTCTGGGCGGTTATGCCGATGTATTCCAGAAGAATGTGCTGGCCAGTGGTGTGATTCCCCAGATCAGCCTCATCATGGGCCCCTGCGCCGGTGGAGCGGTCTACAGCCCCTCGATGACCGACTTCATCTTCATGGTCAAGGACTCGTCTTATATGTTCGTGACCGGCCCTGAAGTGGTGAAAACCGTCACCCACGAGGAGGTCACCGCTGAGGAGCTCGGAGGCGCACTCACCCACACCACCAAGAGCGGTGTAGCGGATCTGGCCTTTGAAAACGATGTGGAGGCGCTGCTGATGCTGCGGCGCTTCTTCAACTACCTGCCGTTAAATAACCGCGAAAAGCCGCCGGTACGGCCCAGCGGCGACCCGGGAAACCGGCTCGATCATTCGCTGGACACCCTGGTGCCCGACAACCCCAATAAGCCCTACGACATCAAGGAGTTGATCGTCAAGGTGGTAGACGACGGCGAATTCTTTGAGTTGCAGCCCGGCTATGCCGCCAACATCGTGATTGGCTTTGGGCGTATGGAAGGGCAGACCGTGGGCGTAGTAGCCAATAACCCTTTGGTGTTGGCCGGATGCCTAGACATCAAGAGCTCGATTAAGGCGGCGCGCTTTGTGCGTTTCTGCGATGCTTTCAGCATTCCGGTGGTGACCTTTGTGGATGTGCCGGGCTTCATGCCCGGTACCTCACAAGAGTACGGCGGCATCATCAAGCATGGCGCCAAGCTCCTGTACGCCTACGCTGAGTGCACCGTACCGAAGATCACCGTCATCACCCGCAAGGCTTACGGCGGCGCCTACGACGTCATGGCTTCCAAGCACCTGCGCGGCGATGTGAACTTCGCCTGGCCCAATGCCGAGATCGCGGTGATGGGCGCCAAGGGCGCTGTGGAGATCATCTTTCGTGAAGACAAGGGCGACCCTACCAAGCTGGCTGCACGGGAAACGGAGTACAAGGCGCGCTTTGCCAATCCCTTCGTGGCAGGTGCACGCGGCTTCATCGATGACGTGATTCAGCCACATGAGACGCGTAAGCGCATTTGCCGATCGCTGAAGATGCTCAAAGACAAGAAGTTGCAAAACCCGTGGCGCAAGCACGGCAACATTCCGCTTTGAAAGGCGGGAATCAAACGATATGTTTCAAAAAATACTGATTGCCAACCGCGGCGAGATCGCCTGTCGGATCATCAAGACGGCATGCAAGATGGGCATTGCCACTGTGGCGGTGTATTCCGAAGCCGACAAGGACGCACGCCATGTGGAACTGGCCGATGAGGCCGTGCTGCTCGGGCCAGCGCCTTCTCGCGAGTCCTACCTGGTCGCCGATAAGATCATCGCGGCCTGTAAGCTAACGGGTGCTCAAGCAGTGCACCCCGGATACGGGTTTCTGTCGGAGAACGAAGCCTTTGCCAAGCGCTGCGAGGAAGAGGGTATCGTCTTTATCGGTCCCAAGTACTACTCGATTGCGGCCATGGGCGACAAGATCGCATCCAAAAAGCTGGCTATTGAAGCACGGGTCAACACCATCCCAGGCTACAACGATGCCATCGACAGCCCCGAGCAGGCGGTGGAGATCGCCAAGAGTATCGGCTATCCGGTGATGATCAAGGCCAGTGCCGGTGGTGGCGGTAAGGGCCTGCGGGTGGCCTTCAACGACAGGGAGGCCCACGAGGGGTTTGCCAGTTGCCGTAACGAAGCCAGCAACAGTTTTGGCGACGACCGTGTCTTCATCGAGAAGTATGTGCTGGAGCCGAGGCATATCGAGATTCAGGTGCTGGGCGACGCACACGGCAACATGGTCTATCTGTGGGAGCGCGAGTGCTCGATACAACGCCGTCACCAAAAAGTCATTGAGGAGGCGCCTTCTCCCTTCATCAGCGAAGCCACCCGCCAGGCTATGGGTGAACAAGCAATAGCGCTGGCCAAGGCGGTGAAGTATCAGAGTGCAGGCACGGTGGAGTTCGTGGTCGGTAAAGACCAAGACTTCTACTTCCTGGAGATGAACACCCGGCTGCAGGTGGAGCATCCGGTGACGGAGTGCATCACCGGGCTGGACCTCGTGGAACAAATGATTCGGGTGGCCGCAGGGGAGGAGTTGTCTTTTACCCAAGAACAGCTTTCCCGCGATGGCTGGGCCATCGAGTGCCGCATCAATGCAGAAGACCCCTTCCGAAACTTTCTGCCATCAACAGGCAGGCTGGTGCGCTATCAGCCGCCGGCACAAAACCTGGAGCATGGACGCAACACGCTGCAAGGCTCCGCTTATGAAAACGGGCAATATGGTGGCGTACGCGTGGACACCGGTGTGTACGAAGGGGGTGAGATCCCCGTGTACTACGACTCCATGATCGCCAAGCTCATCGTTCACGGTCGTGACCGCAACGAGGCTATCACCAAGATGCGCGAGGCTCTCAACGCCTTCATGATCCGCGGTGTCAGCAGCAATATCCCCTTCCAGGCTGCCCTGCTGGCGCATCCCAAGTTTATAAGCGGTCAGTTCAACACCGGTTTCATTGCAGAACATTACGGCAAGGGGTTCCGCGCTGAAGATGTGCCCCACGATGATCCATCTTTCCTGATTGCCATTGCAGGCTTCGTGCGCTGCAAAGCGCGCCATCGTGCCGCTGGCATCAGTGGTCAAGTCGTGGGTCATGAAGTGGGCCATGTGAGCGATTTCGTGGTGGTCGTCCTGGGGGCGGAGGGACGCCACGAGTACCACCAGGTGCAGGTGGGTGAGTTTGAACCGGTCTCGGGCAAGGCCGAGGTCAAGGTCGATGGGCGGACCCTCGCCATCCAAAGCCGGACCAAGCTGGGCGACATCCTGATGGTGGGCACCGTCAATGGCCAACCGTTCAGTGCCCAGGTGGAGCGCGGGACAGCACGCCAACCCTTGGCCCTGCGAATCGCCCACAACGGCACGGCCATCGCCGCTCTGGTGCTCTCACCGCGTGCTGCGGCGATGTTCAAGCTGATGCCTTACAAGGCACCGCCTGATCTGTCCAAGATGCTGTTGTCCCCTATGCCAGGGCTGCTGGTCAATGTGGCGGTGCAGCCCGGCCAGAAGGTCTTGGCCGGGGAGCGGTTGGCCGTGATCGAGGCGATGAAGATGGAAAACATGCTCACCGCCTCACAGGACTGTGTGGTCAAGTCGGTCAAGGTCAGCGTGGGCGAGAGCCTAGCGGTGGACCAGACGATCATCGAGTTTGAGTGAACCGTCCGCGGAGACTTCAGCCATGAGCCAGACCAAACCCTTTCGTGTCTTGGGCATCCAGCAGGTGGCCATCGGCGGCCCGAGCAAGGCTCGGCTGCGCAGTCTGTGGGTGGACCTGCTGGGTCTGCAGGTCAAGAGCAGCTTCGTGAGTGAGCGCGAAAATGTGGATGAGGACATTTGTGCCTTGGGCTCAGGGCCCTTCGCTGTGGAGGTGGATCTCATGCAGCCCTTGGACCCCGAAAAGAAGCCCGCCGTGCACACCACGCCGCTCAACCACATAGGCCTGTGGGTAGATGACCTGCCCGAGGCGGTCGAGTGGCTCAGCCGCCAGGGCGTTCGTTTTGCGCCCGGGGGCATCCGCAAGGGCGCCGCGGGCCACGACATCACCTTCATCCATCCCAGGGCCAGCGACGAATTTCCCTTGGGCGGGGAGGGTGTGCTGATCGAGTTGGTGCAGGCGCCCGAAGAGGTGGTCCGAGCCTTGGGTTGACCCAAGACCCGGCGGCCCAGCCCTCAAGGGTTGCCAACGCCGCAGCGCTGGAGGTCGGCCACCACCGGTTGTGGCCGGGGTTTCAGTCCCTGAGGGCTCCAGGAGGGGCAACTCCAAGCTTTGGCACGCGGCATACAGCATGCAGGTGGGGGTACCGCCGCTGGCGCATGATGCTCCACGCTCGGCTCTAAGCAGGACGTAGCCCGGTGCCTGGCACTGCGGGCGCGTGATCAATCCCAAGCTGGTGAACGAGCAGATTTGCGGCGCGATTGTGCAGGGCATTGGCGGTGCCTTGTTCGAGGAGTGTCGGTGCGACGAGAACGGCCATTTGCTCAACGGATCGATGGTGAACTACTTGGTGCCGATGGCCGGGCAAATGCCCGACATTGAAGTGGTGCATCTGCAAACGCTCACCCGCTCGTTGCAGTTGGGGGCCAAAGGTGCTGGCGAGGCTGGCACAGCAGTCGTCCACGACCGCCGGCCCCACCCCACCCCACCCCACCTCACCCCAACACAGGGCCAAACCTCTAACGCCCATACCCACTCAGGCAAGACCAACGCCCCCAAATCAAGCCAAAATACGAGGTTTTACCGTGAGCCTTCCCATGACCGGCCGCACCCTTTACGACAAGCTCTGGGACGAACATGTCGTCCACACCGAGGAAGATGGCACCTCCGTCCTCTACATCGACCGCCACCTGGTGCACGAGGTCACGAGCCCCCAGGCCTTCGAGGGCTTGCGCTTGGCGGGCCGCAAACCCTGGCGCATCACGTCCATCGTGGCCACAGCCGACCACAACACGCCCACTACCGGATGGGAGTTGGGGCTCGATGGCATCACCGACCCCACTTCGCGCCAACAGGTCGTCACCCTTGACGAGAACATCCGCAGCGTTGGGGCTGCCGCCTACTTTCCCTTCCTCGACGAGCGTCAGGGCATCGTTCACGTGATCAGCCCCGAGCAGGGCGCCACACTGCCCGGCATGACGGTGGTGTGCGGCGACAGCCACACCTCCACCCACGGTGCATTTGGCGCCTTGGCGCACGGCATCGGCACGTCTGAAGTGGAGCATGTGCTGGCCACCCAAACCCTGTTGGCCAAGAAGGCCAAGAACATGTTGGTGAAGGTCGAGGGCGATCTGGCGCCTGGCATCACCGCCAAAGACGTGGTGCTGGCCATCATCGGCAAGATTGGGACCGCTGGCGGCACCGGCTACACCATTGAGTTCGGTGGCAGCGCCTTGCGCAGCCTGTCCATGGAAGGCCGTATGACGGTGTGCAACATGGCCATTGAGGCCGGTGCCCGAGCCGGCCTTGTGGCCGTGGACGACAAAACCATTGCGTACGTGAAGGGCCGTCCCATGGCGCCCAGGGGCGTGGAGTGGGACCAGGCCGTGGGCTACTGGCGCACCCTGCATTCCGACCCCGACGCGAAATGGGACGCTGTGGTGGGGTTGGATGCGGCGCAGATTCGTCCGCAAGTGACCTGGGGCACCTCGCCCGAGATGGTGCTGTCGATTGAAGACCGCGTGCCCGACCCCGACAAGGAAAAGGACGCGAGCAAGCGTGCTGCCATCGAGAACGCGCTGAAGTACATGGGGCTTGAACCCAATAAAGCGATCAACGACATCTGCGTGGACAAGGTGTTCATTGGTTCCTGCACCAACAGCCGGATTGAAGACATGCGCGAGGCTGCAGCCATGGTCAAGCGCATGGGTGGGCGGGTGGCCTCCAATGTGAAGTTGGCCTTGGTGGTGCCCGGCTCGGGCCTTGTGAAGGTTCAGGCTGAGGCCGAGGGTCTGCACGAGGTGTTCAAGGCTGCCGGTTTTGAGTGGCGCCAGCCCGGCTGCTCGATGTGCCTGGCCATGAATGCCGACCGCCTGGAGCCTGGCGAGCGCTGCGCTTCGACCAGTAACCGCAATTTTGAAGGGCGGCAAGGTGCCGGTGGCCGCACACATCTGGTGAGTCCGGCCATGGCAGCTGCAGCGGCGCTGGCTGGCCACTTTGTGGACATTCGCCGCATCGCCTAAGGACACCCCTATGAAACCCTTTACCGCGCATACAGGTGTCGCCGCACCCCTAAACCGCGAAAACGTTGACACCGACGCCATCATTCCCAAGCAGTTCTTGAAGTCCATCAAGCGTTCGGGATTCGGGCCCAATCTGTTTGACGAGTGGCGCTACTTGGACCGCGGTGAGCCGGGCCAGGACTGCAGTGGCCGCAGGCTCAACCCCGACTTTGTGCTAAACCAGGTGCGCTATGCAGGTGCTTCCGTCTTGGTGGCCGGGCGTAATTTTGGTTGTGGTTCCTCGCGCGAGCATGCACCCTGGGCGCTGGAGCAGTTCGGTTTTCGGGCGCTGATTGCCCCGAGCTTCGCCGACATCTTCTTCAACAACTGCTTCAAGAACGGCTTGTTGCCCATCGTGTTGCCCGACGCGGCCGTGGCACAAATCTTTGACGAGATCAACGGCTTCCCCGGCTATAAGCTGACCATTGATTTGCCCCGCCAGGTGGTGGTCAAGCCTGATGGCGCCGAGATACCTTTTGAGGTGCAGGCATTTCGCAAGCAGTGCCTGGTCAACGGCTGGGATGACATTGGCTTGACGCTGCGGCATGCCGACAAGATCCGATCCTTTGAGGCTGAGCGCTTGGTCAAGATGCCCTGGCTGGCGCACCAGATGCATTGAAGCCCAATGCACCCAGTAGACCATCCAATACCGGATAGACAGGGGCCCCTGCTGAACCCGCCGCGCACCGAGTGCCGGCCCCCCAACCAGAAAGTGTGTGCATGAAGATTGCCGTGCTGCCCGGCGATGGAATTGGCCCGGAGATCGTCGCCGAAGCGGTGAAGGTGCTGCAGGCCCTCGAACTTCCCTTGGAGCTGGAATGGGCCGATGTGGGTGGTACGGCTTATGAGACCAGTGGCCACCCGCTGCCTGAGGGAACGTTGAACCTGGCCAAGGCTGCCGACGCCATTTTGTTCGGCGCTGTGGGCGATTGGAAGTACGACAAGCTCGACCGCCCCTTGCGCCCCGAGCAGGCCATTCTGGGTTTGCGCAAGCACCTGGGCCTGTTCGCCAATTTCCGCCCGGCCGTCTGCTACGAGCAGCTGACCCACGCTTCCAGCCTCAAGCCCGAGTTGGTCGCAGGCCTGGATATCCTGATCATCCGCGAGCTCACCGGCGATATTTACTTTGGGCAGCCCCGCGGCAGGCGAACCGCCACGGATGGTCACTTTCCCGGCAGCGAGGAAGCCTTCGACACGATGCGCTACAGCCGCCCGGAGGTCGAGCGCATTGCGCATGTGGCTTTCCAGGCCGCGCGCAAGCGCGGCGGTAAGCTCACCAGCGTGGATAAAGCCAATGTGCTGGAGACCTTCCAGTTCTGGAAAGACATCGTGACCGATGTGCACCAGCACTACCCGGATGTGAAGCTGGACCACATGTACGTAGACAACGCTGCCATGCAGCTCGTGAAGACGCCCAAGTCATTTGATGTGATCGTCACGGGCAATATGTTCGGCGACATCTTGTCCGACGAGGCCTCCATGCTCACCGGCTCCATCGGCATGCTGCCATCGGCGTCTTTGGACAAGCAAAACAAGGGCCTGTACGAGCCTAGCCACGGTAGTGCACCGGATATCGCCGGCAAAGGCGTGGCCAACCCGCTGGCCACCATTTTGAGTGCAGCGATGATGCTGCGCTTCACGCTGAACCAGGAGGCTGCTGCTCAACGCATTGAAGCAGCGGTGCAGAAGGTGCTGTGGCAGGGCTTGCGCACGGCCGACATATACAGCGAGGGCACCGCTCGAGTGGGTACGGCGCAGATGGGCGACGCGGTGCTGGCCGCGCTGCGCGCTTAGATTCGGCGCAGCAGCGCACCCAGGCCCAGCAGCGCACAGGCCAGGGCCACACAGGCACCGCTGGGAGCGTCCCACCACCAGGAGCCCGCCAGACCAACCAAGCCTGCGAGCAGCCCCAGGCTTGCAGCCGGCAAGATGCGGCCAGGATGGAAGGTCTCGCTTGCATCGGATTGCTCCTGCAACCACAGGGCGGGAGCGATCAAGAGTGCGAAGACCACGAAGAGACCCAGCACCGGGACGGCGAGGCTCACCACCGCGGCAAAACTGGCGTAGAAAGGGGCGTCGCGTTGCAGCAGATGGGGGCGCCAGATCAACAACGCCCACAGCGCCGCGGCGGCCGCGCACAGCACCAGTACCGGCGGGCCCTGGGCCCACAGCAGGTCGGCGGCCAAAAGTTCGAGCATACGGTCACGGCCGTGGACATCCAGTCTGGCGCCCAACAGCGCCAGACAGGCAAACAACACGTAGAGCAAACCGATGAGCGCCTCGCGTCGCGCCGGCCATCGCACGCTGATCCAGGCCACGGCCGCTGCGCACACCAAGGCCCCGGCCAATCCCGGCAAGTCGGCCGCTTGGGCATGACCTCGATGGAGCAGCACCATCGACCACAGCGACCCGGCTGCAGCGGCCTGTGCCACGGCTAGATCGATGAAAACCACACCGCGGGCAAGTACCTGGCGGCCCAGGGGCACCAGCGCGAGCGCCCCGGCGAGTAGGGCCAGCGCAGGCCAAGCAAACCAAGTATCCAACGTTCGAGCCTACTGCACCGTCACCGCCTCAAGGCGTGGGGCGCGGCAGTTGGCGGATGAGGTTGTCTACCAGATGATCGAACCACTGCTCCAAGGCGCGGGGTGCAGAGGGTTGGGTCACCGTGGCCGGCAGCACCACCAAGGGCCGGGCCGGCTGGGCCCGATCGGTCAGCCACCGCCCTGATCGGGGGTCCTGATGCGAGGCCACGACCACCGCCAGCGGAGGGCTGGCGGGCCAGCGTTGCAGCAGCCCGTTGAGATGCGAGGGGGTGGGTGGCAGCCCGGGCCTGGGCTCCAGATCCATGACCTGCTGCATGCCCAGCCAGTCCCACAAATAGGCAAAGCTGCTGTGCTGGGCCGCTACCGCCTGTCCCTTCAGGCCGTGGGCGCGTTGTCGCAACTGGGCAATGTGACTGGACCATCGCACTTCGAAAGCGGCCTGTCGAGCCGATACCGCCGCAGCGGACGCTGGCCAGTGCCGTTGCACGTGGGCGCTCAAGGCCCGAGCCACCATGGCCAGCCGCTCGGGGTCCGCGTGCAAGTGCGGGTTACCATCCGGGTGCACATCACCGGCGAAGGGGTTAAGCGTGGCCGCTTGCGGGTTGATCAAGCTCACATGCGAGGCGGCATAGAACATGCCTTTAGCCCCGTCTTGCACCCGCGCGTTGCCTGCGCGCTGTTGCAGCGCCGGCAGCCAGCCGGCTTCCAGGCCTCCACCGGTGCACACGGCCAGGTCGGCCTGGCGCAACTGGGCGATCAGCGCAGGCCGGGCTTCGATATGGTGCGGGTCCTGCAGTACTGTGGTGGCGCTGAACACCTGCGCGTCCGGCAGCAACTCGTGGGCCAGAGCCGCCCACTCGGGCTCGCAAGCGAAGACGCGCACAGGTGTGGCCGTCTGGGCCGCGGCGACCGCAGGCCACAGCACCAAGCTGCACAGGCCCACTGCGGCAATATGCAGCACGCCGCGCATCAGAAGTTGTGGGCGCCGTGCGCGCCGAAGGCCACCACGTATTGCAGCGACACCAGGCGCCGCGCCGCATACTTGAATCCCTGAGCGTCGCGGTTGGTGGTCCACTGCAGGCGCAGGGACTGTCGGTGGGAGGGTTTGTAGACCAGCATCATGGCCTGTTCGTTCAGGCGCGCCGGATCCACATCATCGTCGTGGGCAAAGCCTGCCCGCAGCCGATCGGCCCGCACGCCGGCCTCGAAGTCCGGGCGGAAGCGCCACACCACCGACAGGGATGATCCTTCGTGGCGGCGCCCCATCAGCGCGGCATCTGGCAGACCACTCAGGCGGGCGTGCTCCAGCACGACGCGCACCTGTTGCTGGCGGGGGTTGCCGTTGGGGGCCCACTTCCAGGCCAGATCCAACATCGCCAAGCGCCGCCCGGCAAAGGCTGCCCCGTGGCCGTGGCCTTCATGGTCATCGCCGTGGCCATGTTCTTCATCATGGTCGTCATGCTCCGCCGCCGAAGCCCGCCGGTTGATCAGCAGCGCAGCACCGGCCTGCCAGGCCTGGTTCGCCCCCAAATCCGAGCCGAACTTGCTGGTGAAGGTGGTGACTCCGTTGCGCGAGCGGCGCATGCCATCGGGGCTCAGCTTGCGACCGCTGAAGGCTTCGATACCCAATTGCAGGTAGAACGGCGTTGGGGCCGTCCAGTTCAGGCGTACGCCGTCATCGAAGTAATGATGTCCCAGGAAGGCCCGGTACATCGCCGGGCGCTCAACGAAGTCGTCGGCATGGGGGTGCTGCTCGTTTAGGTAGCCCACCTGGGAAGCGAAGCGCCCGGCGCGCGCCTGCAGGCCGGCAGGCAGGGTACGGGTCTCCACGAGAAACTTCTCGACCTGGCGTTCCAGCTTACCCTCGTGGGTGGCGCCAACGAGGATGGCCTCGCCCGCCAGATGCCGGCCCAGGGTGCCACGGGCGAGCAGGTCGGAGTGACCCAGGCCCAGGCCTTCATCGCGCAGGCCCAGGGGCACCCCCTTACCCATGTAGGCCGTGTCGATCACGGCGCCGAATTGCCAGCCGCTGGTGGGCATGGGGCGGGGTTGGGGTGCGACGGTTTGCGCGGCGGCTGAGCCGGCGCTCCACAGCAGGCACGCTGTCAGAACCGCCGGCAGAATCTGGCGGCAGGCAAGGGCCGGCGAGCGGCCGTTTGTAGAGTTTGCAATCGGGGTGCGCATGACGGGGGAGTTTGAATTTATGATGTTGCGGGTAATTGTAATGCGAATGCAATCTTATTAAGACGGGGACTGATGGAACGCAATACGCGCCAGCGCACCGCCATCCGGCAGGCCATCGAGACGGCCGGACGGCCTTTATTGCCGGCTGAAGTGTTGGAGGCGGCTAAACGCGAAGTGCCCGGGCTGAGCCTGGCCACCGTCTATCGGGGCCTGAAGGCGCTCGTGGAGGATGGGCTGCTTGCCACGGTTTCGCTGCCGTCAGAGGTGACGCGCTACGAGGTTGCGGGTCACCAACACCACCATCACTTCCAGTGCCTGGGTTGCCAGCGTGTGTTTGACGTACACGCCTGCCCGGGCGACCTCGGCCGCTTGGCGCCGCCGGGCTTCAGCGTGGAGTCACACGACCTGACACTTTACGGGCGCTGTGGGGATTGCAGCCCGAAAAAGCCGACGCTTGATGCAAAGTCGAAAAAGGTGGTCCCGATTAGGTGCTGAGGTCAGGTGCTGCGTCGAAGTCGCGGGAATCGTGCCGCTCGCGCAATTGCAGGGCTGGATCGCCGCTGACTTTGTTGACCCGGCGCCCGCGCTGTACTGCGGGCCTCGCGGCAAGTTCATCAGCCCATCGCACCAAGTGGGTGTACTCGTGCACCTGCAGGAACTCCCCAGCGTTGTACAGCAGACCTTTGGCCATGCCGCCATACCAGGGCCAGATCGCCATGTCGGCCACGGTGTAGTGGTCTCCGCAGATGTAGCGCTGCTCAGCCAACAGGCGGTTGAGCACATCCATCTGCCGCTTGGTCTCCATTGCGTAGCGGTCGATAGCGTATTCAATCTTGAAGGGCGCGTAGGCATAAAAGTGGCCGAAGCCACCGCCGACAAAGGGCGCGCTGCCCATCTGCCAAAACAGCCAGCTCAGGCATTCCGCTCGGGCAGCTCGTTCGGTAGGTAAAAAGGCGGCAAACTTTTCGGCCAAATACACCATGATGGCGCCGCTTTCAAACAAGCGTACCGGCGTGGCTTCGCTGCGGTCCAACAGGGCGGGAATCTTCGAGTTGGGGTTCACCGCCACAAAGCCGCTGCCAAACTGCTGGCCTTCGCCAATGTTGATCAACCAGGCGTCGTAATCGGCACCGGTGTGGCCCAGCTCAAGCAATTCCTCCAACAAGATGGTGACCTTTTGGCCATTGGGGGTGCCCAATGAATACAGCTGCAACGGGTGGCGACCCACGGGAAGATCCCGCTCGTGTGTGGCCCCTGCCATCGGACGGTTGATGTTGGCAAAGCGCCCGCCATTGCCTTGCCTCCACTGCCAAACGGCAGGGGGGGTGTAGTCGGCGGGTTGGTTGGGAGGCAGGTCGGGAGACTGGTCTTGGCTCATGTCCAAGATTGCACCACAGGCAGCTCTATGCTGCCGATCAGTCGGCCCGAGCGCCCGACTCCTGCACCACCTTGTTCCACTTGGCGATTTCAGCAGCCTGGTGCCGCGCCAATTCCTCCGGGCTGGAAATCCAGGTTACCAGGCCCAGGGACTTCATCCGCTCCTCCACTTCAGGCAGCTTGAACACCCGCTGCAGTTCAGCGTTCAAGCGCGCCACCACTTCTCTGGATGTGCCAGCCGGCGCGAACACGGCAAACCAAGTCGTGGCCTCAAAGCCCGGCACTGTTTCGGCCACGGTGGGAACATCGGGTGCCGCCAGAGAACGCTTGGCGGTGGTTTGCGCCAGGGCGCGAATCTTGCCCTCGCGCGCCATGGGCAGGGCCGATGGCATGTTGTCGAACATGGCCTGGATCTGGCCCCCTACCAGGTCGGGGATGGCGAACTGCCGGCCCTTGTACGGCACGTGTTGCATCTTGGTGCCGGTCATCGATTTGAAGAGCTCACCGCTGACATGGACCGACGTGCCGATGCCCGGAGAGCCGAAGCTCACTTTGTCGGGGTTAGCCTTGAGGTAGGCGATGAACTCGGCGACGTTTCGCACCGGCAGCGCATTGGTGACCACCAGCAGGTTCGGAGCCGAGGCCACATGGGCCACTGGGGTGAAGTCTTTGACCATGTCGTAAGACATCTTGGAATAGAGCGAGCCGTTGATAGCGTGTGTGCCCACCGTGGCCATCACCAGCGTATGCCCGTCAGGGGGCGACTTGGCCACAAAGTCAGCACCGATATTGCCGCCAGCACCTGGCCGGTTGTCGACCACGATGGTTTGGCCCAGCGAGGCCTTTTCGGAAAACAGGCGGGCCAGGATGTCCGGCGCGCCTCCGCTGGGGAAGGTCACCACCAAGCGGATGGGCTTGGACGGATAAGCCTGCGCCTGCGCCATCTGGGGCCACAGCCCAATGGCCACCGCGCTGAGCAACACCAGGGCACCGAGTGCACGGATGCCTAAGCCCATTCGATGAGAAGCGTGAACCATGATGAAGCTCCAGAACGATAAAACTCGTCGCAGCTTGGCCCTATTGTTGGGCAGCTTGCCTCAAGGTTTGCTCGGGGGGGAACCGTAGCTCAGGCGGCGCCACAGGGCCTCCGCGGGGCCCAAATCATGGCGTGCCAGCCACCAGGCCGCCAAGGGCACCTGCACCAGCAGGTACAGCAGCAGGGCCAGCCCCGACAGCGCCGCTGGCCCGAATTGGTTCCAGTAGCCCAAGCCCCAGCCTTGAAATATCAGGGCGCCCAGCAGCGACTGCATCAGGTACATCGTCAGGGGCATGCGACCCACCCGCGCCAGGAGTCCGCGCAGCCAGGTCCCGCGGCCGCCCAGACACCAGCGCAGCACCCATCCGGCATACGCCAGCACCATCAGCACCCGGTGCGTATCGCCCAGCATCCAGCCCAGCATCACCTGAGTCGTTGGGGCGGTTTGGCGATCGTGGTCGGCGGTGAGCGACGAACTGGCCATCCAACACGCCAAGCCCAGACCGAGCAGCAACAGCAACGCCTTCAAGCCTGCAAAGGTCAGCAGCCACTGGGCGAGTGGACCATCACGCTGCTCCCACCCGCAGCGCTGCATCCACAGGCCCAAAACGGCCGTGCACAGCAGCGACAGCCAAAACCAGCTCGACGACTGCCAAAGATGCTTATGGGAGTACAGCCACCAAGACTCTTGCAAGCGCAGCGCCACACCGGGCCACCAAGGCCCAGCTCCAAAGACGGCGTTGTCCAGGGTCATGAGGTCGTGGAAGAGGCGTTGCTCGGCCTCATGGCCCTGCGGGGTCCAAAGCTGCGATACCCAAACGCCGTGGGCAAACTGCGCCAGCAGCAGCGCCAGGGCCAGCACCAAGAGGCTGGGAGCCGACCAAGCGCGAACGGACCACAAGATCAGGCCCAAGACTGCATAAATATGCAGCACATCCCCGCCCCACAACAGGGCGATGTGCAGGAGTCCAAAGCCCATGAGCACCGCCAAGCGGCGCCACAACACGACGGCCTCGCCGGCAGCAAAGAGCCGCTCCATTTGCAGGGCCATCCCCATGCCAAACAGCAAGGTGAACAGCCCATTGAACTTGCCTTCCAGCAGCATGCCGCTGAACAGGTGGGCCGCCGAGTCCAGCGCACCATGGCCATCGGTTTCGGCACTGGCCACCGCGTCCGGCATGAAGAGGCTGCTGCTCATACCGGGCATGTTCATGATGAAGATGCCCAGCAAGGCAACGCCGCGCATCACATCGAGCGCCTCAATGCGCTGGGCAGGGCTGGTGGGCCTGGCCGTCATGGATGCTGCTTCACCCAACGCCGGACGTTGTCGCGCAAGAGCTCCAGTGGCATACCGCCGTTCATCAACACCACCTCATGAAACTCGCGGACGTCAAACCGCGGGCCGAGGGCGGCCTCGGCTTCCCGCCGCATATCCAGGATGGCCAGTTGTCCCACTTTGTAGGCGGTGGCTTGGCCTGGCGCGACCACGTAGCGCTCGACTTCTCGTTCAATTTCAGAAGCAGGCATCCCGGTGTGTTCGATCATGTAGGTGATGGCTCGCTCGCGGCTCCACCCCTTGGCGTGTAGGCCGGTGTCGACCACCAAACGCGCCGCCCGAAACAGTTCCGCTTGAAGCCGACCCAGGTCACCCAAGGGGTCATCGTCATACAGGCCCATATCGGTTTTGGCAATGCGCTCAGCGTAAAGTGCCCAACCTTCGGCATACGCGGTGAAGTTGGCCATTTGGCGCATCAGCGGCACGCCGGCGATCGACAGCGCTGCGGCGGCCTGAAAGTGGTGCCCCGGGGCTCCCTCGTGGATCATGAAGCTGGCCAAAGTCCAGCGAGGGTTGTCTGCGGTGTCCTTGAGGTTGATGTAGAAACGCCCCGGGCGAGACCCGTCCAGGGCCGGGCCGCTGTAGTAACCCCCCGGGCTGCTGTCTTGTTGGTATTGCGGTACCCGAACAATCTCCAAAGGGTGCGGTGGTACCGTCTTGAAGTGGCGGGGGGCCACCTGCATGACCCTCTCGTGGATGGCCTGTAGGTGCGCGATCATGGCCGCGCGGCCTTCATCGGTGTTGGGGAAGATTTCCCCGGGTCGGTGGTTTAGTTCCGCTACACGTTGCGCCAAGGACAGGCCGGCGCGACCAATACCCTGCGTATCCAAGATGGCCAGCATCTCGGTCATGAGCCGGGCCACCTCGCTCAGGCCCAAGCTGTGGATCTCTTGTGCGGTCATGCGGGTGGTGGTGTGCGATGCCAGCGCGGCTGCGTAAATCTCGCGTCCTTGCGGTATGCGCTCAATGCCTGCCCTTGAGTCGGTATGTTTGAGCAGGGCTTCATGCAGTTCGATGAGTTGCTGGTACCCGGGCAGGATGCGCCGCCGCAGAATGTCTTGGGCCTGTTGTCCCAGTTCGACCGCCTGGGCCGCGCTGACCGATTCGACCATCCGAAGCCGTTCATGCAGGCTGCTTACCAGCAAATGGTCAGCCGGTGCTGCTGCCGCGAAGGCTCTGAGCTGCTCCAGCACTCTGCGTACGATGAAGTCGGGCGGCACCACGCCGTGGTCTCGGTCTTCGGCCACCCGCTGATGGGCCTGTTGCAGGATGTCTCCAAAGGCCTCTAGTCGCTTCAGATAGCGCTGGGCGCCCCGATGGCTGCGGATGGGATGCACATCGGTGAGGAACTGCGGCAACTGCACTGTCACGCCGTCAAGTTGGGTCAGCCGATAGCCGCCGCGCTCAAAGCTCGCTTGAGCAATCTGATCGTCCATCATCCACGCTGCGATGGCCCATGTGAGCCGATCTTGACCCTCAAGGCCCTGTGGACCGTAGCGGTTCAGGCCTTCACGCGACCGGCGGAGGAACGCCAGAGAGTCCAACTCCTGCTGTCGTGTGAAGGCGGTGAGCTTGTGGCCGTGGAAGTCCAGTAGGGTATCGTCCAGCAGCCCCAGCGAGGTCAGGGATTCCGGCGAACGCAACAGGGATTGCAGGGTGATCTTGTTGATGTAGTTGTTCAGGCCGACCGGCGTAAACCAGAACCAACACGATGCAGCGGCCAGGCCTGCCAGCACCAAGCCGACCCCAGCGGCCAGAACCGTTCGGATCGTGAATCTCATCGGGCGGTGCGCGACCAGTTCAGTGCCCATTGCGTCAGCACAATGACCACCAAGAAGTCACCCCAGGTCGTGTAGTAGAGCCAGGCGTCTTTTGAAAGGCTCACGGCCACCGCTAGGTTGATGCCCGCCATCGTGTAGCCACACAAGGCCATACCTATGGACAGCCGCTGCAGGTTTAAATCGCGGTAGGCCATGTAAGTGGACAGCCTGCGCGCCATGACGCGTCCTCCGGCCAGGGCATCCACGGCGAAACAGGTGGCGGCGATGCTGCCCATGATGGTGGCCTTGAGTTGGACCGCAAACTCCGACTCGAAGTACCAGGAAAAGCCTGCAGACAAGAGCATCATCACCACACCAAACAGCGCCAAGCCACCCAGCAGGTCAAACTTGCGCGGCGCAAATTGGTTGATTAGCCACTGGATGGGCACCAAGGACAGGCCTACTGCTGCCGTGACCAGCGCCGCGGTGCGCAGGTCGATGGTCTTGCCCACCACGAAGAACAACAGGCCCAGCGCTATATCGGTGGCAATGGCCGGTGCGTTGCGCTTAAAGCGGTCACTCTCGAACACGGGCCCGCCGTCCTGGCGACTGGTCAAAATATCCTGCATTTTGGGCAGGTAGGCATGTGGATCGTCGTGGGACTGCCAAAGTGTCTGGTCGCCGCGCATGACCTTTAGGCCGTAGGACCATGCGGTTCGAGGCCCGGCCAAGAAGCACACCGGCTCTCCAGACCCAGCAGTCCCCTGAGTTCCCGCAGTTCCGTAAGGCCTGTTGAGCGTGATCTCGTGCAACCGATATCGGTCCTTAAGGTAATCCTGTCGGTCGGTCAGCGCCGCTTGGCCCGAGTCGGTCGGTTGCACCACCAAGCGCGACCATGTCCAGGAGGTTTCCAGAGAAACCGGAATGACATGGCCGTCGATTACCGGTTTGAAGCGGTAGGTCCAAAGTCTCATTAACCGGATTACAGCGCAATTTGAAACGCGCACCAGCGCAGCCAAAGCCCAGCGTGGTTGCAGGGGAATCAGAGGCCCGCCGCGCAACCAATCGCTGATGAACCCACAGTGCTACGATTCGAGACTTTTGAGCGTCATCGCCATGATCCCCTCAACGTTTTCACGTACGGCAGTCGGTTGGGCCTTAGGGGCCGCTTTGTCGTTGGTCAGCGTGCCCGTTCAGGCCATTGAACAGCCTCGCTACAGGGTCGAACAGGTGTTGGCTGTTGACAGCATCGAAGTGCGCCGCTACGAGCCCTACATCGTGGCCGAGGTGGTGGTTCCCGGGCCCGCAGAGCAGGCAGGCAACCAAGGCTTTTCATTTTTGGGCGGCTACATCTTTGGGCGCAACAAAGGCGAGCGCAAAATCGCCATGACCGCACCTGTGGTGCAAACGCCCCAGCCCATGAAGATCGCCATGACCGCCCCGGTGGCGCAAATGCCAGCTGAAGGTGGCCAAGGCTTTGCGGTGCAGTTCATGATGCCTTCATCGTTCACGATGGAGACCTTGCCTGAGCCATTGGATCCCAGGGTAAAGCTCAAGCCCGTGGCCGAGCAGCGCGTGGTGGCGATCACCTACTCGGGAGCGTGGTCGCAGGCCAACTTCGACGACCACCTGGCCAAACTGCGCAGCGCAGCCCAGACCGCTGGGCTCAGAACCGAGGGCGAGCCGGTGTACGCGCGCTACAACGGCCCCTGGGTACCCTGGTTCATGCGCAAAAACGAGATATGGCTGGCCGTTGCAGGCCGGTAATCGCATGAATACTGGCCTGAGCACCGGTCTGGCCCACTCCGAACGCCCTGCCGGGCAGGAACCGCTGCGCGCGGCCCACAGCCCGTGGGCTGCGGCCTATGAAGCGGCAGGCATCAAGGCGGCGCTGCCCCCCTTGGGCCACCAGAACCTTGGGCAGTTGGTTCGGGAACGGTGCCGCACCTTTGCCCAACGCGACCCGGGCCGTTCAGCGTTTCACTGCGTGATGCCCAACGGGATGAATGGCAGCCTGAGTTTTGCGCAGGTTGATGAGGCATCCGACGCCTTTGCCGCCTACCTTCTTCAGGGACTGGGGCTTCAAAAGGGTGACCGGGTGGCGGTGCAGTTGCCCAATAGCCTGGGCTACCCAGTGGCTGCATTTGGGGTTTTCAAGGCTGGATGCGTGCTGGTTAACACCAACCCGCTGTACACCGAGCGGGAAATGGTGCATCAGTTCAACGATGCGCAGGTCAAGGCGCTGGTGGTGGTGGACATGTTCGCCCAGCGGCTGCCTGCAGTGCTGCAGCAAACAGGTGTTCAGCACGTCGTGGTGGCCGATGTCACCGCCTTCTTCCCCGCTGTGCCCAAAGCCCTGGTGCGGGCCGTGCAAAAGGTGTGGAGCCGTACCCTGCCGCCGGTGACGGTGCCACATATTCGCCTGGCCCAGGCCTTGGCGCTGGGGCGCGATGCCTTGCGAGCCAACGCCCAGACCTTGGACCTGTCCGGCCCCAGCCTTCAGGACCTGGCTGTCTTGCAGTACACCGGTGGGACCACTGGTGTGAGCAAAGGGGCCATGCTCACCCACGCCAATCTGCTGCACAACGTTCAGCAGATGCTGGCCATGGGGGGAACGCACATGGAAGAGGGCCGGGAGTGTGTGCTGACCGCATTGCCTCTGTATCACGTGTTTGCTTTCACGGCCAACCTGTTGGGCTTCTTGAGCATTGGGGCCCGCAATGTGCTGGTACCCAGCCCGCGGCCCGTGCAAAACCTGCAAAGGGCCATCGAGAACAACCCGATCACCTGGATGACCGGCGTCAACACCCTCTACAACGCTCTGCTGAATGAGGAATGGTTCTTGGCCTACCCACCGGCGCACCTCAAGGCGGCCATTGCCGGCGGCACCGCCCTGCATGCGGCCGTGGCCGATCGTTGGCGTGAAGTGACGGGTGCCCCCATTGCTGAAGGCTATGGCCTGACTGAAACCTCACCGGTGGTCAGCTTCAACCCCCTGACAGGCCCGGTGCGCAACAAGGGTATCGGCATCCCCACGCCGGGCACTGACGTCCGCTTGGTCGATGAAGCGGGGCAACCCGTGCTGTTTGGCCAACCCGGAGAAATTCAGGTTCGAGGCCCGCAGGTGATGCAGGGCTACTGGAATCAGCCAGCAGAGACAGCCAGCAGCTTCGATGGCCCTTGGTTGCGCACCGGTGACGTGGCCGTGATGGACACCGAGGGGTTCATGCGGATTGTGGACCGCAAGAAGGACATGGTGATCGTCAGTGGCTTCAATGTGTACCCCAACGAAGTCGAAGACGTGATCGCACAGATGCCAGCCGTGCTGGAGGTGGCTGTCATTGGCGTGCCTGATGAGGCCGTTGGTGAGGCTGTACAGGCCTATGTGGTGCCCAATCCAGGTCATGAATCGGCCCTGGATGAGCAGGCCGTGATCGCCCACTGCCGACGGCAGTTGACCGCCTACAAGGTGCCTCGACGGGTGCTGCTGCGCTCTGAGTTGCCCAAGACGCCGATCGGCAAGGTCTTGCGGCGTGAATTGCGTACCCAGGCCTTGCAGCAGGCCCAGTCCCCCCGCTGAGGACCCGGAAGCAGCCAGATGGTCACCGAGTTCGAAACCAAGTTGTTGGGACTGATGATGATGGTCATCATGCTGGGTATGGGTGCCTCTCTGACCTGGCGCGACTTCATGATCGCCTTTCGCAAGCCCAAGGGCGTCATCGTGGGCTTGGTGTGTCAGTACGGGATCATGCCTGCGCTGGGTTTTGCACTTGCACAGACCTTGGGCTTGCCGCCGGCCATCGCCATGGGCCTGATCTTGATGGGTTGCATGCCCGGCGGCACCACGTCCAATATCTTCACCTATTTCAGCAAGGGGGCCTTGGCGCTTTCCATCATGATGACCAGTGTCTCCACCCTGGTCGCGCTGGGTATGGTGCCAGCCACGCTGGCCTTCTACTCCAGCCTAGGTGGCTACAGCGGTGACTACACCGTCCCGGCCTCCAATGTGGCGCAGGTGCTGGTGGTGCTTTTGGTGCCCACCCTCATCGGCATGGTGTTGCGCAAAGTCAATCCCAATGTGGGTGCCACGCTGGAGCTCTTGGGAGGGCTCTTGGGGGTATTTGTGATCTTGTTTTTGATCGTCACCTGGATCCCGCGTAACTACCAGCTGTTGCTGGACACCTCACCGGCGGTTTATGCCGGTGCCATCGGGCTGGGCTTGGTGGGCATGGTGTTGGGCTACAGTCTGGCCCGCTTGCTGCGGCAAGACAGCAACCGCAGCAGAACCATTGGGCTTGAAACCGGCATTCAGAACGGGCCGCTGGCCGTGCTGATCGTCACACTCAGCATCACTGGGCCACAGCAACAAGAGGTTCTCCTCATCCCAGTGCTGTATTCGCTGTTCATCGTGGTCAACAGCAGTTGGGTCACCGCGTGGTTCCGCCGCTTGGCCGATCGTGAGGCCGCAGCCCGGGACAAAGCCAAAGTGGGTGTTTTGGCACAAACGCCTTGATGAAGACGGCGCTACAGGCGCATTTGCGCGGGTAGCCAGGTCACCAGGCCTGGCACGAACCAGATCAACAGCACCGCAGCGATCATCAAGCAAAACATCGGCAGGGACACCCGGGCCAGATAGGGCAGTTCCCGCCCTGTCATGCCCTGCAACACAAAGAGATTGAAGCCCACCGGTGGTGTGATCTGGGCCATTTCCACGACCAGCACCACAAAGATGCCAAACCAGATAGGGTCTATCCCGGCCTTGAGCACCGTGGGCATCAGGACGCCCATGGTGAGCAAGACCATTGAGATTCCGTCCAAGAAGCAGCCCAGGATGATGAAGAACACCATCAGGGCCAGCATCAACAGGAAAGGGCTGAGCCCCAGGGATGCGATCCACTCGGCCAGGTGCCGCGGCAGGCCGATGTAGCCCATGGACAGGGTAAGGAAGGAAGCCCCAGCCAGGATCAAGGCAATCATGCAGTACAGCCGCGTGGCCCCCATCAGCGAGTCTCGAAAGACGGCCCAGCTCATCGACCCCTGCAGGGCTGACAGCGCCAGTGCGCCCAGAACCCCCACCGCTGCAGCTTCGGTGGCGGTGGCAATTCCAGCGTAAATGGAGCCCAGCACGGCCACGATCAGCAGCACCACCGGTATCAGGCTGCTGGATTCCTGCAGTTTGGCCAGCAAGCTCATTGGCGGGTCACGTGGCGGAATTCGGTCGGGATGCCGCAGCGCCCATAGGGTGATGTAGCCCGAAAACAGCACTGCCAGCAGGATGCCAGGAACGATTCCGGCGATGAACAGTTTGGCGATGGACACATCTGCAGCCACGCCATAGACGATCATGATGATCGAAGGCGGGATCAGCAGGCCAAGTGTGCCCGAGCCCGCCAAGGTTCCGATCACCATATCGGATGGATACCCCCGCTTTTGAAGCTCGGGCAAGGTCATCTTGCCAATGGTGGCGCAGGTGGCTGCGCTGGAACCAGAGACTGCCGCAAAGATGGTGCAGCCCACCACGTTGGTGTGCAGCAGACGGCCTGGCAGGGCTTGCATCCAGGGTGCCAGACCACGGAACATGTCTTGGCTCAAGCGCGTGCGAAACAGGATCTCACCCATCCATACAAACAGCGGCAGCGCGGTGAGGGTCCAGCTGGTAGAGGACCCCCAGATGGTGACCGCCATCGCGTCACCCGCGGGCCTTGAGGACATCAGCTGCATCCCGATCCAGGCCACGCCCGACAAGGTCAGACCGATCCACACGCCCGACCCCAAGATGAGGAACAGGCTGCCAATCAACAGCGCGGTGACGGTGAGGTCGTTCATGTCTGCGGCCTCACTCGTTTCGCAGGGCTTCAATGGGTGCTGAAGCTCTTCGCCGGCCGCGCAGCTCCATCACCCATTCGTCCAGCATGGCAAGGGCAAACACCAGTGACCCAAAGGCCATGGCCAGCTGGGGAATCCACAAGGGTGTCGCATCGTTTCCGGTGGACATGTCGTGAAACAAATGCGACTGCCATGCCAGGCGCACGCTGTAAAAGGCCAATAAACCCGACAGAAGCACACCGGCGCTCAGGCTCCAGATTTCCAAGACGCGCCGTGAGGCTGCAGGCAAGGCCTGCAACAGGAGGGTCACCCGTATATGTTCCCCACGCTTGAGCGTGTGGGCCAAGGCCAGGAACGCCGAGCCTGCCATCAGGTAGCCCGCATAGGCATCGGTGCCGCGCACATGAAAGCCGATCTCGCGGCTGACGATGGACAGCAGCACCATGCACAGCAGGCTCACCATGCAGGCCGCCGCCATCCAGGCGGTGGCGTCGAACAGGGTATCGAGAAATCGGCGCATCAGAGGTTCCGGCTATCGGTGAGCCATGCATTCGCTTGGCCCAGCGCGGGCGACCGCTGGAGCCCGAGGCAAGACCGGGGCCGCAGGGCCAGGTCAGGGCTTGTTGTATGCGTCCACCAAGGCCTTGCCTTCAGCGCCGGCTTTGTCCATCCACTCCTTGAGTAGGGTGTCGCCAACCCTCTTGAGGTCTGCCTTGAGTTGGGCTGTCGGCGGCGTGACCGTCATGCCGTTTTGCCGCAGAACTTCCAGCGTGCTGGTGTTGACCTTGCGTGACTCGGCCCATCCGCGAGCTTCAGCATCTGCTGCGGCCTTCATGACCGCATCCTGCGTGGCCTTATCCAGAGCGTCGAAGGCCTTGCGGTTGGCAATCACAGCGTTCTTCGGCAGCCAGGCCTGCACATCGTAGTAGAACTTTAGGTGTTCGAAGAGTTTGCTGTCGACCCCCGTAGCCCCGGAGGTCATGGTCGACTCCACCACGCCAGTGGCCAAGGCTTGCGAAAGCTCAGCCGCCTGAACCGTCACGGGCTGTGCGCCCACCAGCTCAGCTATGCGCGAAGTCGATGGGCTGTAGGCGCGCCACTTGACGCCCTTGAGATCGGCCGTGCTGTTGAGCGGCTTCTTGCTGTAGATGCCTTGTGGCGGCCAGGCCACTGAGTACAACAGCATCATGCCCTGCTCCGCCAGCTTCCTGTCCAGGAGTGGCTTTTGCGCCCGGTAGAGCTTCATGCCCTCTTCATAGCTGTCAGCCAAAAAGGGCAGGCCATCGGCACCAAAGGGTTGCCATTCGTTCTGGAAGTTCACAAGCAGGATCTCGCCCACCTGTGCCTGACCGCCTTGGACCGCACGCTTGATTTCAGGTGCCTTGAACAGGGATGCATTGGGGTGCACCGTGATCTTGAGCTTGCCCCCGCTGAGTCGGTCCACATCGGCTGCAAAGGCTGCCAGGTTCACCGAATGAAAGTTGGTGGCGGGATACGCGGCGGGAAGGTCCCACTTGGCTTGGGCCGATGCGGGCAGGCTGAAGGCCACGGCAACGATGGCCAGGACGGCTGTGAAAACGCGACGAAGCATAGTGGGCTCCTGGAGGGTGATCTGAAAGCCGTAATGTAGGAAGCAGGCCAGGGCTTGGACACCGAGGGTTTCCCGGGGGCGGTGTTGACTGAATCTGCGGGAGGGTTCTGCCGCCCGCCACACGACCCTACACTTCGGCGATGAGCTGGGAGTTTTGGATTGACCGCGGCGGCACCTTCACCGATATCGTAGGTCGCCGCCCCGATGGTGTGCTGCTCACCCACAAATTGCTGTCTGAAAACCCTGAGCGTTATCGAGATGCCGCGGTGGCGGGGATGCGCCACCTCTTGGGGCTGCGCCCTAACCAAGCCATCAGTCCCGAACAGGTGGCTTGCGTGAAGATGGGCACCACGGTGGCCACCAACGCCTTGCTGGAGCGCAAAGGTGAGCCCACGCTCTTGGTGACCACCCGCGGCTTTCGAGACGCGTTGCGGATTGCTTACCAAAACCGGCCGCGTCTGTTCGACCGGCAGATCGTGCTGCCGGAGTTGCTCTACCAGCGGGTGATCGAGGCGCAGGAACGTATGGGCGCTCACGGCGAGGTGGTGCAGTCGCTGGACGAAGACCACCTGCGTGAACGCTTGTGGGCGGCCCATGATGCAGGCCTGCGCAGCGTGGCCGTGGTCTTCCTGCACGGCTATCGCTACACCGCGCACGAGCAGGCAGCCGCGCGGATGGCGCGCGAGGTCGGCTTTCAACAGGTCAGCACATCGCACGAGACAAGTCCGCTGATGAAATTCGTCAGCCGCGGTGACACCACCGTGGTCGACGCCTACCTCTCACCTATCCTGCGCCGGTATGTGGACCAGGTGGCTGCTGAAATGCCAGGCGTACCGCTGTACTTCATGCAGTCTTCCGGGGGCTTGATCGATGCACGGGCCTTCCAGGGCAAGGACGCCATCCTGTCGGGCCCTGCCGGCGGCATTGTGGGCATGGCGCGCACCGCTGAAATGGCATTTCCAGCAGAGGCACAGGCCGGCTCCTTGAAGGTCATTGGCTTTGATATGGGTGGCACCTCCACCGATGTCTCGCACTACGCCGGGGAATTCGAGCATGAATTCGAAACCCAGGTGGCTGGGGTGCGCATGCGAGCGCCGATGATGAGCATCCACACGGTGGCTGCTGGCGGGGGCTCGATCCTGCACTTCGATGGCGCCCGGTTTCGGGTGGGGCCTCAGAGCGCCGGCGCCAATCCCGGCCCGGCCTGCTACCGCCGCGGTGGCCCTTTGACCGTGACCGATGCCAATGTGCTGTTGGGCAAACTGCAGCCGCAATGGTTTCCAAGGGTGTTTGGGCCGCAAGGTGATCAGCCCTTGCGCCGCGAACCGGCAGCGCAGGGGTTTGAGGTGATTGCCCAGCAAACGGGCAGCAGCATCGAGGCTGTGGCCGAGGGCTTTGTGCGCATCGCGGTGCAGCAGATGGCCAATGCCATCAAGAAGATTTCGGTGGCCCGTGGCTACGATGTGACGCGGTACACCCTGCAGTGTTTCGGCGGCGCCGGTGGGCAGCACGCCTGCCAAGTTGCCGACGCGCTGGGCATGGGCCGTGTGCTGGTGCATCCCCTGGCCGGGGTGCTCAGTGCCTATGGCATGGGCCTGGCAGACCAAACGCGGATTCGCGAGCAGGCAGTGGAGTTGCCCCTGAGCGCGGCCTTGGTGCCACAGCTGCAGGCCGATTTGGAGGCGCTGGCGCGGACTGCCAGCCAAGCGTGGGAGGGTTTGCCCGTTGCCAGCGGCCGCATCATCGTGGCCCACCGGGTGCATATTCGCTACGAAGGAACCGATTCAGCCCTGGCCGTGGCCGTAAGCCCCCAGGCCGGTGACGTTGCCGCTTCAGCGTCAGGCCCAGGGTGCAGCGACGCCTGGGTGGATGCGATCGCCCAGGCCTTCGAGGCGGCCTACCGCCGCCGCTACGCCTTTCTTATGCAGGGCAAGCGCTTGATCGTCGAGGCGGTGTCGGTGGAAGCAGTGGTGGCCGGTGATGTACCCGCAGAACCCCTTCAAGCTTTGCACCCGCCTCGACAGGTGCCGCGACGCGAGACGGTGAGGCTGTACTCCCAAGGCCGTTGGCACGAAGCAGCGCTGGTGGTTCGTCAAGACCTGCGGCCTGGCGATCAGCTGCTGGGGCCGGCCATCATCGCTGAGCAAAACGCGACCACGGTGGTGGAGCCCGATTGGCAAGCCAACCTCACCGAGCGCGACCATTTGGTGCTCAGCCGCCGATTCGCCCGTGAGCAGCGCTACGCCGCGGGAACCCAGGCCGACCCGGTGTTGCTGGAGGTGTTCAACAACCTGTTCATGAACATCGCCGAGCAGATGGGGCTGCAGCTGCAGAACACGGCCTACTCGGTCAACATCAAGGAGCGCCTGGACTTCTCTTGCGCCCTGTTCGATGCACAAGGCCATCTGATTGCCAATGCACCCCACATGCCGGTGCACCTGGGCTCGATGGGCGAGAGCATCCAAACCGTGATGCGCGAAAACGCCGGGCGGATGAAGCCGGGCGATGTCTTCGTGCTCAACGACCCTTATCAAGGTGGGACGCATTTGCCCGATGTCACGGTGATCACACCGGTGTTCTTGGGTGTGCCCGGCGGTGATCGCTTGCGGCCGGCCTTCTATGTGGGCTCTCGCGGGCACCATGCCGACATCGGGGGCCTCACACCAGGATCCATGCCGCCGTTTTCCACCACCATCGAACAGGAGGGGGTGCAGATCCGTAACTTCCTCTTGGTACAGGGTCAGGGGCCGCTGGAGGAGGACACCCGCAACGCCGCTGCGGGGCGCCTTCGGGAAGCTGAGCTGCTCGCGCTGCTGCGCAGCGGGCCGTATCCGAGCCGCAATCCTGAACAGAACCTGGCCGACCTTAAGGCCCAGATCGCGGCCAACGAAAGAGGGGTGCAGGAACTGCGGCGCATCGTCGAGCAGTTTGGCCTGGATGTGGTTCAAGCCTATATGCGCCATGTGCAGGACAACGCCGAAGAATCGGTGCGCCGCGTCATCACCCGGCTGCGCGATGGGTCAGCCACTTGGCCTTTGGACAATGGCGCACGGATTCAAGTGACGGTTCGGGTCCACGCCGACCAGCGCAGCGCCGAGATCGACTTCACCGGCACCAGCGCGCAGCTCAGCAACAACTTCAACGCACCACGCGCGGTGTGTATGGCCGCGGTGCTCTACGTGTTTCGCAGTTTGGTGGACGACGACATTCCCCTCAATGCGGGCTGCCTCAAGCCCTTGAAGGTCATCATCCCGGAAGGCTCCATGCTCAACCCCAGACCGCCCGCTTCAGTGGTGGCCGGTAATGTGGAAACCTCCAGCTGCATCACCAACGCGCTGTTTGCGGCCCTGGGCGTGATGGCCGCCTCACAGCCCACGATGAACAACTTCACCTTCGGCAACGACCGGGTGCAGTACTACGAGACCATCTCCGGCGGCAGTGGTGCCGGGGGCCTGTACAACGAGCGCGGTGAACTGGTGGGGGGCTTCCACGGGACCAGCGTGGTCCAAACCCATATGACCAATTCGCGCTTGACCGATCCCGAGGTTCTGGAGTTCCGGTTCCCGGTGCGCTTGCTGTCCTATGAAATCCGGAAGGACTCAGGTGGCCAGGGCCGCTGGAAGGGTGGCGATGGGGGCGTGCGGCGCATCCAGTTTTTGGAACCGGTGACCGCCGGCATCTTGTCCAATGGCCGCGTGCATCCGGCTGCAGGTGCTCAGGGCGGGCAGGCGGGAGCGCCGGGCCGCAATCGGGTGGTGAGGGCCGATGGAGCGGCTCAGGAACTCGGCCACATCGGCGAGGTGGCGATGGAGCCGGGCGATTTGTTCGAGATCCACACCCCAGGCGGCGGCGGATTTGGTACGGATCAGGGTTTTCCCGCTACACTAAGGTGATGCGGCACACGCGTCCAACACCAACCCTCATCCTGGCCCGAGCCGCGGGCGTATGGGTGTGCGCGCGTCCGAGCAAGACGACGACCAAGACCGAGATCACCACGGGCTGATCGGCTCTGGTTCGTCGTGCGCCCTCCCGGCCAGACGAGCCGGGCAAACGGCCAGAACAGTTTCTGACTGCAAACAAAAAAGGGCGGACAACATGAGCAAGCGGGTAGGCCTCGTTGGCTGGCGCGGCATGGTGGGATCGGTTCTGATGGACCGCATGCAGGCCGAGCAGGATTTCGATCTGATCGAGCCGGTTTTCTACTCCACCTCCAGCGCGGGCGGCCGCGCCCCGGTCATGGCCAAGCAGCACACCACGCTCCTGGACGCCAACGACCCCGCGCAGCTGGCCCAGTGCAACATCATCATCACCTGCCAGGGCGGTGACCACACCAAGGACGTGTTCCCGCGCTTGCGGGCCAATGGCTGGGACGGCCATTGGATTGATGCCGCTTCGGCGCTGCGCATGGAGTCTGATGCGGTCATCATCTTGGACCCTGTGAACGACAGCCTGATCCAGCGCAAGCTGGCCGCGGGTGGCCGCAACTGGATCGGCGGTAACTGCACCAACTCGATCCTGTTGATGGGCTTGTCGGGCCTGTTCAAGGCGGGGTTGGTGGAGTGGGTCAGTTCCATGACCTACCAGGCGGCTTCAGGTGGCGGTGCCAACCACATGCGCGAACTGCTCAAAGGCATGGGTGTGTGCCACGCGGCCGCAGGGGCCGATCTGGAAAACCCCGCTACGGCCATCCTGGACATCGACCGTCAGGTGGCCCAAGCCATCCGCGAGGACGTGCCCACGGAGTTCTTCGGTGCGCCCCTGGCCGGTGGCCTGATCCCCTGGATCGACGCGCAGCTCGACAACGGCCAATCGAAGGAAGAGTGGAAGGGCCAAGCTGAGGTCAACAAGATCCTGGGCAGCGAACAGACCATTCCCGTGGACGGCCTTTGCGTGCGCATTGGCGCCATGCGCTGCCACAGTCTGGCTCTGACCCTCAAGCTAAAGCAAGACCTGCCATTGCAGCAGATTGAAGGCCTGATCAAGGGCGGCAATCCCTGGGTCAAGTGGGTGCCCAATGAACGGGCCATCACCATCCAGGAACTCACCCCGGCCTCGATTACCGGTGGCTTGCAAGTGGGCGTGGGCCGGGTGCGCAAGCTCAACATGGGCCCGCAATACCTGTCGGCCTTTGTGATCGGTGACCAGCTGCTGTGGGGTGCAGCCGAGCCGCTGCGCCGCATGCTGCGCATTCTGCTGAAGGCGTGAGCGAGCAGCCCGGCGTTGCGGGCCGGATTGCCCTGGGTGTGCGCTACCGGGGAACGGCCTACCGGGGCTGGCAAAGCCAGCCTGGTGGACAAACCGTGCAAGACCGCCTGGAGCAGGCGCTGGCGCAGTTCGCCGGTCTGTCTGAGCCGATTCGCACCGTCTGTGCCGGCCGTACCGACACCGGTGTGCATGGCCTGAACCAGGTGGTGCACCTGGATGCACCGGTTCAGCGCGAGCCTTTTTCCTGGGTGCGGGGCACCAACCGCTATTTGCCGTCTGACATCGCGCTGCAGTGGTGCGCCCCCGTGCCGGCCAGTTTTCATGCACGCAGCAGTGCAATAGGGCGGCGCTATCGATACCGGCTGCTGCAGTCGCCCGTGCGGCCCTCCCTTGAGGTGGGCTTGGTGGGCTGGACCTTCATGGATCTGGACGGCCAGGGCATGCGTGAAGCTGCCGCCCACCTGATCGGCGAGCACGACTTCAGCTCCTTTCGCGCGGCCGAATGCCAAGCCGCTACGCCGATAAAGACCTTGCTCGAAATCACCGTCCGCCAGCAAGGCCCGCTTTGGGAATTTGACTTCGAAGCTTCGGCCTTCTTGCATCACATGGTGCGCAACATCATGGGTTGTCTGGTCTTGGTGGGGCAGGGCAGGCGGTCGGCGGCGTGGATGGCCGACGTGCTTAAAGCCCGTTCGCGTGAGGCGGCGGCGCCGACCTTCGCAGCCGATGGCCTGTACTTTGTCGGCCCGCGCTACGAAGACCACTGGGGCTTGCCAGCGGGCGCTACAACCAGCCTGCCCGTCTGACGCGCCAGAGCAAGAGGCTGCCGCTGGCGGCCATGATGCCCAGTGGCATCGGGTAGACCCAGGGCCAGTGCCGGTCGGTCAGGCAGCCGGTTGGGGCTCGCTTGAACAGGGCGGGCGCTCCAGCATGAGGTAGCCGTGGAACACACCCACCTGCACCAGCGCTTCTTCGGCCCCATCGGGCCACAGGTCGCGGGAATCGAATTGAACATCGAAGGTGCGCTGCCACGGGCTGTCCAGCCCATGGCCATGCGCGTCTGGGAAGGGGTAGGGCGGCGAAATCCCGACCACCACACCCGTTTGGCCGCGAATGTAGCCAGGCATGCGAATATGCCCCGGCACGAATTCGTTCTTGACCCGAACCCGGTCTCCGATGCGGATATCCGGCAGTTGCAGATTGCCCACCCGCCCGGCCTTGCTCGGGCGCGACAGCGGCACTGGCGCACCAGCGGCCGAATCCAGTTCTTGGGCGCTGAATACACCCCGCTCCACGCACATGGTGGCCACCGCCGTGAAGGTTCGCTCGTAATAGCTGGCGGCCATGTAGTGCCTGGGCTCCATGCGCTCGACCGCATGGCGGTACTCGTCCATGTTGTACAGGCCTTGCCTGACCAAGCGCACCCACATGGCTGCAATGCGAATTTCCGCTTCTGAATGAAAAGGTTCCCCGTGCCCGCGAGGCTGCACGGTGCCAAATCCCTGGCGCCCACCGAGATCGTGTACGCCGTCCATCACGCTGCTCCAGTTGGTGCTGTTACCGCGGCGTTGGCGGGGGGCTGCTCCAGCCGTGCCACGCCAATCATCGACTCCTTGGTGATCAGGGCCTCCAGCGCCTGTACGGTCCAGCCCTGAGTGTGAGCCGGCCGGTAGGGCAGCACCATGTATCGGGTGTCGGTGGTGGTGTCCCAGACCCGTATGCGCATGGCCTGGGGCAGGTGCAAGCCCATCTCGGCCAGCACGGTTCGGGCCTCGCGCACGACGCGTGCGCGGTATTCCAAGTCCTTGTACCAACCTGGGGCCATACCGATGATGGAAAAGGCGGTGCAAGAACACAGGGTGCAGCAGATGACGTTGTGCACCTCAGCGGTGTTTTCCAAGACGACCAGGCTGCGATGGTGTTCCGGCATGTCCAGACCCATGCTGGCCGCCGCTGCTCGGCCATCGGTCAGAAGCTGCGCTTTGAAGCTGCGGTCGGTCCACGCCCGCGCGCACAAGCGTGCGCCGTTTCGGGGCTGCCATTGCTCGGTGACTTGGTGGTGAAAGGCCTGTAGGTCGTTGTCGTGCAGCAGGCTCTTGGCCTTGAGCAAATGTTCCAGGGCGTCGGCCTGTGCTCGCAAGGGCTGGTCCATGGCGGTCTCCTGTGTCGGTGGCGCTCGAACATCAAGGTATCACAGGTGCTTGCAAGGCCACGTTTGCCAGGCCACGCCCGGTACGCAGCCTGCTAGGCCGGGAGACAATCGGGGCATGACGCCGCGCACCCTCATCAAAATTTGTGGTCTGACCCGGCAGGCGGATGTCTACGCCGCGGTGCAGGCGGGGGCAGACTACATCGGCTTCGTGCACTACCCCTCCAGCCCACGTCATCTTGAACTGGCCAGCGCTGCGGCGTTGGCATCGGCCCTGCCCGATTCGGTCACCCCAGTCTTGCTCTTTGTGAACCCAACGCCGGCCACGGTGCATCAGGGCCTGACCCTCATGCCGCGGGCGATCGTGCAGTTTCACGGGGACGAAAGCCCCATGCATTGCCAGCAGGCCCTGGCCCAACGGGCAAACCCCTACTGGCGCGCCGCACGCATGGGCCCCGACATGGACTTGCTAAACTTCTCACTTGAATTCCATCAGGCGCAGGCCCTTTTGCTCGATGCCCATGTCCAGGGCTACGGCGGCGCCGGAAAGTCCTTTGATTGGTCACTTATCCCCCCCGACGTTCCCGCTCGGCTCGTTTTGTCTGGTGGGTTGAATCCTGCCAATGTGATCGATGGCATCCATCGGGTACGGCCCTGGGCCGTTGATGTGAGTTCGGGTGTCGAGGCTGCCAAAGGCCATAAAGACCCCGGGCTGATGCACGATTTTTGTCAGGCGGTCCGTCAAGCGGACCGAAGTCCACCATGCTGAATTACGCTCAACCCGACGCCCGCGGCCACTTTGGCCCGTATGGCGGCACCTTTGTGGCCGAGACCCTGATCCATGCTTTGGATGAACTAAAGGCCGCCTATGCCCGGTATCAACACGATCCCGAGTTCCTGGCTGAATTCCGGCGTGAACTGAAGCACTTCGTGGGGCGGCCCAGCCCGATTTACCACGCGGACCGCCTCAGCCGCGAACTCGGAGGTGCTCAGATTTACCTCAAGCGTGAAGACCTTAACCACACCGGCGCGCACAAGGTGAACAACACCATTGGCCAGGCCCTACTGGCCAAGCGCATGGGCAAGCCGCGCGTGATCGCTGAAACCGGTGCGGGTCAGCACGGCGTGGCCACGGCCACCATCTGCGCGCGCTACGGGTTGGAATGTGTGGTGTACATGGGCAGCGAAGACGTCAAGCGCCAAAGCCCCAACGTCTACCGGATGAAGCTGCTGGGTGCTACTTTGGTGCCGGTGGAGTCGGGCAGCAAGACGCTCAAGGATGCCCTCAACGAAGCCCTGCGCGACTGGGTCACGAATGTGGAAAACACCTTCTACATCATCGGCACTGTGGCGGGACCACACCCATATCCCATGCTCGTGCGTGACTTCCAAAGCGTGATCGGCCAAGAGTGCCTGGTGCAGATGCCCGAAATGACCGGCCGCCAGCCCGACGCGGTGCTGGCCTGTGTGGGCGGTGGCAGCAACGCCATGGGTATTTTCTACCCCTACATCAAGGAGGAAGGCACGCGGCTGATCGGTGTGGAAGCGGCAGGCCACGGATTGGACAGCGGTAAGCATTCGGCCTCGCTGCAACGCGGCCAGCCCGGTGTGCTTCACGGCAACCGCACCTATTTGCTCCAAGACGAAGCTGGGCAGGTAACCGAAACCCACTCGATTTCCGCCGGACTGGATTACCCCGGGGTGGGCCCTGAGCATGCCTACCTGAAGGATATCGGCCGCGCCGAGTACGTGGGCATCACCGACGATGAAGCCATGGTCGCCTTCCATCGTCTGTGTCGCACCGAGGGCATCATTCCCGCGCTGGAAAGCAGCCACGCGCTGGCCTATGCGATGAAGCTTGCCCCCACCATGCGGCCTGACCAAACCCTGTTGATAAACCTTTCGGGCCGTGGTGACAAGGATATCGGCACCGTGGCTGACTTGAGCGGCGCCGATTTCTATTGCCGGCCCTCGTGCCGCGGCCAGACGGTGAAAACCGGTAGCGCACAAGTGGTGAGCCTGCAGGGGGTCAAGCGATGAGCCGCATTCAGCCCGCCTTCAAGGCCCTGGCCGCCAGCGGCCGCAAGGCCCTGATTCCATTTGTAACCGCCGGCGATCCTTATCCCGATGCCACAGTGGACATCATGCTGGCCATGGCCCGCGCCGGTGCCGATATCATCGAACTGGGTGTACCGTTTTCCGACCCAATGGCCGACGGGCCAGTGATTCAGAAGGCAGGCGAACGAGCCCTGAGACAAGGCGTCGATCTGACTCAGGTGCTGGAGATGGTGCGGGGTTTTCGCGTTCACGACCCGCTGACGCCGGTGGTCTTGATGGGTTACGCCAATCCTCTAGAGCGCTACGACATCAAACGCGGCCAGGGCGCTTTTGTGCGAGATGCCCAAACAGCCGGGGTCGATGGCGTGTTGGTGGTCGACTACCCGCCCGAAGAAGTGGAGGATCTGTCGGCTGCCTTGAAGGCCGCCGATATGGACCTGATTTTTCTGTTGGCCCCCACCTCCACCGAAGAGCGAATGGCGTCTGTGGGCCAGTTGGCCAGCGGCTATGTGTATTACGTGTCGCTCAAGGGCGTCACCGGCGCCGGTCACCTGGACACCGATGCGGTGGCACATGCCATTCCACGTATACGACGCCATGTCAGTATCCCGGTGGGTGTTGGCTTTGGCATCCGCGACGCGGCCACGGCGCAGGCCGTGGGTCGGCACGCAGACGCGGTGGTGATTGGCTCGCGCTTGGTGCAACTCCTGGAGGTCCAGCCCCGTGATAAGGTGGCGGATTCGGCCGGTGCATTTATCGCCGAGGTTCGCGCTGCCCTGGACGCCCTGAGTGTTTCCCGGCCCGCGCCCCAAGCAGGAGTCGTTGCATGAGCTGGTTTGAAAAGCTGCTTCCGCCCAAGATTCAACCCACCGACCCGTCCGAGCGCCGATCGGTACCCGAGGGTTTGTGGATCAAATGTCCCTCGTGTGAAACTGTGCTGTACAGCACGGACCTGCGCGAAAACGTCAACGTCTGCCCCAAGTGTGGGCACCATCATCGGATCAATGCACGCGCGCGGCTCGACGCCTTCCTGGACGCTGAAGGTCGACATGAAATCGGCCAAGAGGTCGTGCCGGTGGACGCCCTGAAGTTCAAGGACAGCCGAAAATACTCCGAACGGCTTAAAGAAGCCCTGGAAAACACAGGCGAAACCGATGCCTTGGTGGTCATGGGGGGCTCGGTGATGAGCGTTCCCCTGGTGGCCGCTTGCTTCGATTTTGACTTCATGGGCGGATCCATGGGGTCGGTTGTTGGCGAGCGATTTGTTCGGGGTGTGGAGTCGGCCCTTGAGCAGAAGGTTCCGTTTGTGTGCTTCACCGCCACGGGTGGGGCCCGAATGCAGGAGGGCCTTTTGAGTTTGATGCAGATGGCCAAGTGCAACTCGGCACTCACCCTGTTGGCCAAGGCCAAGCTTCCTTACATCAGCGTACTGACCGACCCCACCATGGGCGGCGTGTCGGCCGGTTTTGCCTTCATGGGTGACGTTGTCGTGGCCGAGCCGAACGCGTTGATCGGTTTTGCGGGCCCGCGCGTGATTGAGAACACGGTGCGCGAAAAACTCCCCGAGGGGTTCCAGCGCGCCGAGTTCTTGCTGAGCAAGGGTGCGGTGGACATGATCGTCGATCGGCGTGAACTGCGCCTGAAGGTTGCGCGCCTGTTGGCCATGCTCCAGCGCCAGAGCGCTGACGCGGTGGCATGACCGCGGCCGACCCGAACAACCGCTCGCCCAACCCCGCCGCGGCGCCTTATGTGGGCGCCGCGGGCGTTTTCGGCGCTGCGCAGTCCCAGTGGGCGCTGCCTGATTGGCTGACCTACGTTGAGTGCTTGCATCCGGTGGGCATCGACATGACTTTGGCGCGGACCCGTGAGGTCGCACAGCGCTTGGCCCTGCAATTTGAGGTGCCAGTGGTGATGGTGGCCGGCACCAATGGAAAGGGGTCGACCTGCGCCATGCTGGAAGCCATCGCCCTGCGGGCCGGCTACCGCGTGGGCCTGTACAGCAAACCGCATTTGGTTCACTTTGAGGAGCGCTGCCGCCTGCAGGGCCAGATGGTCGAGCCCGAAGCCCTGTTACCGCACTTTGAGGCGGTGCAGGCCGCTCGCGGCGCGATCACGCTGACCTACTTTGAGTTCACCACCCTGGCCATCATGCGCCTGTTGTCTCTGGCGCCACTGGATTTGGTGATTCTCGAGGTGGGCCTGGGCGGTCGGCTGGATGCAGTGAACATCATTGACGCCGATGTCTCCATCATCACCAGCATTGACCTGGACCACACAGAATATTTGGGCCCTGACCGCGAAAGCATTGGTCGCGAGAAGGCGCATATCATGCGCAGCGGCCGGTCTGCCGTGGTCAGCGACCCGATGCCGCCGGCCTCAGTCCTAGAGCACGCGCAGGCGCTGGGTACTGACCTTTGGCTTGCCGGCCGAGACTTTTCACATGGTGGCGACCGCCAGCAGTGGCAGTGGAGGGGACGCAGCCGTCGCTACCATGCCTTGGCCTATCCGGCCCTGCGGGGTGCCAACCAGCTGATCAATGCGGCGGGTGTGTTGGCTGCGTTTGAGGCTTTGGCCGACCGGCTGCCCATCAATGCACAGGCGGTGCGTGAAGGCTTGGCCTTGGTCGAACTGCCTGGGCGCTTTCAGATCGTACCGGGGCAGCCCGTGCTGGTGTTGGACGTAGCCCATAACCCGCACGCAGTGGCCACTTTGGCGGTGAACCTGGACCAAATGGGCTTTTACCCCCGGACATTTGCTGTGTTCGGCGCGATGCGAGACAAAGACCTGGCCCAGGTGGTGCGTCCGCTGCTGCCACTGGTCACCCGTTGGCATGTGTGCGGGCTGCCCACGCCCCGCGCGGCCACGGTCCAGGAGCTTCAACAGCATCTGCAAGGTGCGGATGTGATGGGTCATGCGAACCCCCACCAGGCCCTGCAGGCCGCCGTGTCCGAGGCAGACCCGGCAGATAGAATCCTGGTGTTTGGTTCCTTCTGGACCGTGGGTGGCGTCACCGCCCAGGGCTTGCCCCGCTTGGGGTCGGCGCACGGCCGCTAGCGCGTCACCGCCTGGCGGATGCAGGCCGGCCGATGGCGCGGTGGGGAACCGCTTCGTTTGCGCATGACTGGCCTGCTGACGGCGGCCGATCGACCTTCAACATGGCCTTGCTGAAATTTCTGCGTCGCCCCGGAGCTGCATCCGAACCCTCCAATCCCGGCGCTCCATCGGCTGCAGCCCAGGCGGTGCAGGCTGCGCGGGAACAGGCACGGCGCCGCTTGATGGGTGCGGTGGTGCTGCTGGGCATCGGCATCATCGGTTTTCCGCTGGTGTTCCAAACCCAGCCTCGGCCCCTGCCGGTGGACATTCCCATCGAGATTCCCAACCGTGAGCAGGTGCCGGCGTTGGTCGCTGCCGCAGGCAGCGCGAATCCCGCCCCAGTCAGCCCCTTGTCCAACGCCGGGCAGGGCACAGCCAGTTTGGCCAGCCGGCCCTCTGTGGCCGCCGTTCCCCCAGTACCGGTGGAAGTGGAAGTGCTGCCCCCAAGCCGGGGTGAAGCCGCCGAGGACAGTGGTAAGGATCCCGCGCGCGAAGGTTCAAAGGACGGGTCGCGCGAGGCGGACAAAGACGGCCCCAAGGAAAGCCCTAAGGACGCTGCTGAGAAAGAACGCGGTCGCTTCGTGGTTCAGGTTGGCTCCTACACCGACCTGGATACGGTGCGCGAGGTTCGCCAAAAGCTCGAACGTATGGGGATCAAGACGTACACCCAAGCTGCCGTGATCGAAGGCGCGACCCGGGTACGCGTGCGCGCGGGTCCATTTTCCAGCCGGCAGGAGGCCCAAGAGGTACAGTCCAAGCTCAAGGCAACGGGTGTAGCAGCGTCACTGCTGCAACTCTGAGGCGCACCGCAGACCATGCAATGGTTGGACATGCCTGCGGTTGATGTGGCCATGGTCATCGTGCTGCTGGTCTCGGCTGCGATCGGTGTTTGGCGAGGTTTCATCTACGAAGCCGCCTCCCTGCTGGGCTGGGTGGCGGCCTATGTCGGAGCTCAGCGGTTTTCGCCCTGGCTCATGGCGCAGTGGTCGCTACAGGGCTACACGCCTGAACTGGGCCGTGGCAGTGCCTTTGCGGCGCTGTTCTTGGTGATCTTGCTGGTGTGGGCCGTGGCCGCACGGCTGCTACGCCGTGTGGTGCACGCCACCCCGCTGCAGGTGCCCGACCGGCTGGGGGGTGCTGCGTTTGGTTTGGTTCGAGGGATCTTGATTCTGTTGGTCGTGGCCACCGTGGTGGCTTGGACACCACTGAAGCATCTGGAAGGCTGGCAGGCCTCTCAAGGCCGCATTTGGCTGGAACGCCTCATCGAAGGGCTGCAGCCGTATTGGCCTGATGGCCTGACCGATCAGGCTCGCGACCAGATTCCCGAAAAGGCACGCGACGTGCTCACCGGCAAGTAACAGGGAGAACCGGGCATGTGCGGGATCGTGGGCGTGATGTCGCAGTCGGCGGTGAACCAACTGATCTATGACGCCTTGTTGCTGCTGCAACACCGTGGGCAGGACGCGGCTGGTATTGTGACCATGCAGGGCGACAAGTACTTCATGCACAAGGCCCGTGGCATGGTGCGTGATGTCTTTCGTACCCGCAACATGCGGGCCTTGGGCGGCAACATGGGTTTGGGCCAGGTGCGCTATCCCACCGCTGGCAATGCCTACAGCGAAGAGGAAGCACAGCCGTTTTACGTCAATGCCCCCTACGGCATTGTTTTGGTGCACAACGGCAATCTCACCAATGCATCGGCGCTCAAGCGAGAGCTCTTCGACATTGACCGCCGACACCTCAACACCGAAAGCGACACCGAGGTTCTGATCAACATCCTGGCCCACGAGCTCGAAAGTGTGGCGCGCGACGTGCAACTCACCCCGCAGCGGGTGTTCGAGGCTGTGCGTGGTGTGCACCGTCGCATCAAGGGTTCCTATGCGGTGGTTGCGTTGATTGCTGGGCATGGCTTGTTGGCCTTCCGAGACAGCTTTGGCATTCGGCCTTTGGTGTACGGCGTTGCCCAAACCGATCAGGGCACTGATGTGATGGTGGCCAGCGAAAGCGTAGCGCTTGATGGAAGCGGCTTCAAGGTGGTGCGCGACGTGGCCCCGGGCGAAGCTCTGTTCATCGACTTGAAGGGTCAGGTGTACAGCCAAGCGTGTTCTAGCCCAACGGTGCTCAATCCCTGCGTCTTTGAGTTTGTGTACTTGGCTCGGCCCGACTCGGTGATCGACGGTATTTCGGTCTATCAGGCCCGTGTCAATTTGGGCCAAAGCCTGGCGCAACGCGTCATCTCGGTGATGCCGCCGTCTGATATCGATGTGGTCATTCCGATTCCTGAAAGCAGCCGACCGTCGGCCATGCAGTTGGCGGTGGAACTGGGGCGCCCCTATCGGGAAGGCTTTGTGAAGAACCGCTACGTGGGCCGCACCTTCATCATGCCGGGCCAGGCGATGCGCAGGAAAAGTGTGCGACAAAAACTCAACGCGATTACCAGCGAGTTCAAGGGCCGCAATGTGCTGTTGGTGGACGACTCCATCGTGCGCGGCACCACCAGCAAAGAAATTGTGCAGATGGCCCGCGAGGCTGGTGCGCGCAGGGTCTTCATGGCCAGCGCGGCTCCGCCGGTGCGCTTTCCAAATGTGTATGGCATCGACATGCCCACACGTGAGGAACTCATTGCCCATGACCGTTCGGTCGAAGACATCCGCGCTTTCATTGGGGCTGATGCGCTGATCTATCAGGATGTAGACGCCATGAAGCGGGTGGTGGGGCAACTCAATCCAAAAATCACTGGCTTTGAAGCCTCTTGCTTTGATGGCCACTACATCACCGGTGATTTGAGCGTGGGCGACTTTGCTGCCATGGCTGTGCAGCGCAAGGCACAGGGTGAAGAGGAAGAGGGTTCAGGCCGCGGTCGTTTGACCCTACCCAATACGGCTGAACGGGAGGGTTCTTGATGAGTGGGTCATACAAGCCTGGGAAGGGCCAAAGCCAAGCGTCTGGCCAGTTGCCAGATTCGGGAGCGCCGGACAGCCCCTGGGGTAACAGCCGTCTTCCTGTGGATGTGCGGCTGGATACCCTGGCGGTGCGTGAGGGCCTGCCGCCCTCGCAGTGGGGTGAAAACGCCGAGGCCCTGTTTCTTACCAGCAGCTTCGTTCATCCCAGCGCCGCGGTAGCCGCCCGGCGCTTTGCCAACGAGGAAGAGGCCTTTGTTTACACCCGCTTTTCCAATCCCACCGTCAGCATGATGGAGCGGCGCCTGGCTGCGCTTGAGGGTACGGGGGCTTGCATCGGCACCTCCAGTGGCATGTCAGCGGTGATGCTGATGATCATGGGCTTGCTCAAGGCTGGCGACCATGTGGTGTGCTCGCGCAGTGTGTTCGGCTCCACCATCAAGCTCTTGCAGGGCGAGTTTGGCAAGTTTGGCGTGCAAAGCAGCTTTGTGTCGCAGACCGATGTGGATGAGTGGAGGCGCGCGGTGCAGCCCAATACCAAGCTGCTGTTTGCCGAAACACCAAGCAACCCTTTAACCGAGGTGTGCGATATGGCCGCCCTGGCCGACATCGCTCGGCAAGCCGGCGCTTGGTTAGCGGTGGACAACTGCTTTTGTACCCCGGCCCTGCAGCGGCCGGTAGATTACGGCGCCGACCTGGTCATCCACTCAGGCACCAAGTACCTGGACGGCCAGGGCCGTGTGGTGGCCGGTGCCGTCTGCGGCGCGCCAGAGCTGGTGGAAGAGCGCTTCGTTCCGGTAATGCGCTCTGCGGGCATGAGTTTGTCGCCCTTTAATGCCTGGGTGGTGCTCAAGGGTATGGAAACCCTGGGCATCCGCATGCAGGCTCAAAGCGCCCGAGCCCTGGCGCTGGCGCAGTGGTTGGAAACGCAGCCTCAGGTGGCCCGCGTGTACCACCCCGGGCTGGCCTCGCATCCCCAGCATGAACTGGCGATGCGCCAGCAAAATGGCTGTGGTGGGGCCGTCGTGAGCTTCATCGTTAAAGGGCAGGGCGCAGCAGCCGCCCGCGCCCATGCGTTTGCCACGATCGACGCCACGAGGGTGTGTTCCATCACCGCCAATCTGGGCGACACCAAGACCGCCATTACCCATCCGGCCAGCACCTCACATGGCCGCTTGACCGAGGCTCAGCGAGAGGCTGCGGGCATCACGCAGGGCATGATCCGCGTGGCCGTGGGCTTGGAAGACCTGCAAGACCTGAAGGCAGACTTGGCCCGAGGCCTGGAGCGGTTGAACTGAACATGGGCAGCCCGGTCCGCACCCGCATTGCACCATCGCCCACCGGCCTTCTGCACCTGGGTACCGCCCGCACCGCCTTGTATTGCTGGGCATACGCCCGGCACTTCGGCGGCCAGTTCATCCTGCGCATCGAAGACACCGATATTGCGCGGTCCACGCAGGAGTCGGTAGACCAGATTCTTCAATCCATGCGTTGGTTGGGCTTGAACCATGACGAGGGTCCGATCTTCCAAATGCAGCGCCTGCAGCGCTACCACGAAGTGGTCGAGCAGATGATTGCAGCCGGCACTGCCTACCAATGCTGGTGCACGCCTGCTGAGTTGGATGCAATGCGCGAGAAGCAAAAGGCCCGGGGGGAAAAGGCCCGCTACGACGGCCGCTGGCGGCCTGCCCCCGGCAAGGTTTTACCTGTGCCCCCAACGGATGTGAAGCCGGTGGTGAGATTTGCCAATCCCTTGCAAGGCGTGGTGACCTGGGACGACCTGGTCAAAGGCCCCATCAGCATCGCCAATGAGGAGATCGACGACCTGATCATCTTGCGTCCGGCCCCCGAGGGCTCGCCGGCGGACTCGCTGGGCATTCCCACCTACAACTTTGCAGTGGTGGTGGACGATTGGGACATGCGCATCACCCATGTTTTCCGTGGGGATGAGCACATCAACAACACCCCCTGGCAATTGAACATGCACCGGGCGCTCGGCGCCACCATTCCGCGCTTCGGCCACTGCCCCATCATCTTGGGAGACGATGGCCTGAAGCTGAGCAAGCGTCGCGGTGCGGTCAGCGTGACCGCCTATCAAGAAGCGGGTTATCTGCCCGAGGCCATGTTGAACTACCTGGCTCGATTGGGCTGGAGTCACGGCGATGCTGAACTCTTCAGTGCGCAGCAGATGGTGCAATGGTTTGATGGGTCTCACCTTGCCAAAAGCCCAGCGCAGTGGGACCCGGCCAAGCTCGCTTGGGTGAACGCCCACTACATCAAGCAAGCGGATGATCAACGGCTGGCGTCGCTGGTGCACCAGCAACTCCAAACCCGTGGCCGGCATGTGGCCCTGGACGCGGCCCTAGTGGCTCAGTGTGGCCTCTTCAAGGACCGATGCGTCACCACCGTGGAATTGGCCGATTGGGTCGAGGTGTACCACCTCGCGCCTACACCCGATCCAGCCGAACGTGCGCAACATGTAACCGATGCGGTGTTGCCGGCCCTGCGTGTGCTGCGCGACCGGCTGGGCAGTTGCGAGTGGACGAAGGAGGGCGTGGCTGCTGCGCTCAAGCAAACTTTGGCTGACCATGGCCTGAAGATGCCGGCCTTGGCCATGCCGCTTCGGCTGCTGGTTTGCGGTCGGCTGCAGACACCTTCGGTGGACGCGGTTCTCGCGCTTTTCACCCGGGAAGAAGCCCTAGACCGCCTGCGGGACGTCTGAAATACATGCTAGACTCGTAGTCTTGCTTGAACGGTGCAACACCTTCAATGCTCGGCGTAAACGAGCGGGGGTATAGCTCAGCTGGGAGAGCGCTTGCATGGCATGCAAGAGGTCAGCGGTTCGATCCCGCTTACCTCCACCATCATAAATGGACAGCCGGTGGCGCAGCGGGAAGGCATGGAAAGATCAAGTCCCCTTCGTCTAGAGGCCTAGGACACGACCCTTTCACGGTTGTAACAGGGGTTCGAATCCCCTAGGGGACGCCAAGTTGGTTGGCACTTGCAGGGAACCCTGGAACGCCATCACCGCTGCGGAGCGGTAGTTCAGTTGGTTAGAATACCGGCCTGTCACGCCGGGGGTCGCGGGTTCGAGCCCCGTCCGCTCCGCCAAACACCCAGCAAGAACGCGCCTTCGGGCGCGTTTTTCGTTTCTACCCACCAATTTACCCACCGCCGAGCACTGGCCTGAAGCCACCCGCGCGGCCGCGTCTGCAGGCAACAACGACCGCGTGTGGTGCCACGGGGTAGGCGGCCTGGAGTGGTGGTGGGTGCGCAGGTATGTTGCCGGGGGTGCAGCTTCAAGCTTCTGCCTTCTTGATCCTCCCAGCTTACCCTCACCCCCCAGTTCCAGCGATTGGGCCTAAAGCAGACTGTGCATTCGAATCCGCACGAACGACGAGGTGTTCAACGAAAGTGGTGCTCCGGGTGGTGCCGGGGTTTGCTCGACGCCAATACACGGCTGCCAGACTGCGCAGGGATCGCAGACCTACCGCGTGATCATCACCACTTGCTCGGCGAGGATCTGTACCTTGAGTTCGACCAATTCACCACCGGTCTTCAGCTTGGCGTACCCCACGCCGTCGACCACCAGCCGACCGGGTTTGGCCGCTGGTACTGGCGACTTGGTGCCGGCTTGGTCTTCGCGGGTCAGCCCACGCTCGCCGGTGCAGATTGAAAGCAGCGCGGGTTCGCTCAGCTCCACACCTCGAACCCGCGACAGATCGGTCTTGCTGCGCGTGGCAAGTGTGCGGCCCGCCTCGTCAAGCAAGCGCACCGCCTGGAACTGCGGCGCCCAGCGCCCGTCACTGTCAAGCCGTCCCGCGCTGATGCATGAGCCGTCTGAAGCCTGCGCTGCAGTGGAGCAAACCAAGGCCGCTACCCACAGAACCCGTACCGAAGGGCGTGTCACGTTGTCGGACGCCTTTGAGACCAGAAAGCCAAAGTTCATGCCTTCTCCCTTGAACAAGTAAACTTCCACTCAGGCAGGCCGCAGACGCTCTGACTGTCCTGCCGAATGCCAAGTCACGCAGCCCCAGCAAGAGCGAGGGCTACACAGGTGATCGGGCTGATGCTCGGATTGACCGAGGGTCTGGGCCACAAACCGCCTGTAGTGGCTGCAGCGTGCGCAATTGCCCGCCGTTGGCATCGAGTTCGGCCAGCTTGGTCTGCCCCATATCCTCGACCAGCACGCAGCAGCCCTTGCCGCTGAAGCCCCACAGTTTATCGTGGCCGCAGCCGCCGCAGCGCAGCCGCAGGAAGCCGTGTGTCAAGAGACCATGCTCGAAGAAGTCGTCAAACTTGTCCTTAATGAACCGGGGTAACTCAGCGCTGGCGCTGGCCGCTCGCGTTTTGCCGCGTTGAATCGTCACCGAACACATTTCTTGCCGTGATGACCCGCTGGCGCCGCCCCTGGTGGCGCCCAAGCTTCGGCCCAAACCCATGGCCGCCAGCTGAGCGCTGCTGCACCCACAGCGGGGCTGTCACACCGCCTTGAACAGGTTCAAGTCCGCTGCGCCAGTTACCCAGCAAAGACGCGCCTTCGGGCGCGCGGTTCGTTCCAACGAGGTGTCCATCCCGGCGCGGTACCGCGAATTGCAGGGAAACCCCGGGTGTTCCGGGGCACGTTGCCTCTTGGCAGGCATTTCGCCTTGTGATACTTTCGACCACTTGTCGCGTGTTTGCGCAACTGGTGGAGTGCCCGATGG
>Ga0194116_10000448_pt1 | contig 74131 bp, 78 predicted proteins | sample TA2MahsurfametaG_4_FD_148617 | JGI IMG/M metagenome (GOLD analysis project Ga0194116, IMG submission 148617) | Freshwater microbial communities from Lake Tanganyika, Tanzania - TA2015008 Mahale S9 surface | ecosystem: Environmental > Aquatic > Freshwater > Lake | place: Tanzania: Lake...
AAGCGAATTAATCCTGTGATAGATAAAAAATTTCCATTGGAACTTAGTGCTCAAGCGGTAGAGCACTTTGCATCCGGCAAAGCCTGCGGCCACGTCATAATTTCACCGTCCCTTTAATGAATTGACCGTTTACAGGTTCGAGGTTGCGCCCTATGCTGTCGCTTTATGACCCGTTTACCTAAAAAACGGGGAATTACCCAGGATGGAGAGGATAAATCCCTCATCCTCCGCCAATTTCACTTAAACCCAATCAGTGATTCGCGGTAATGTGGCTCAGTGAGCATTGCTTTATATCGAACTTATCGACCAGCACAATTAAGTGAAGTAATCGGACAAGACCACGTCGTAAATGCGTTAAGCCGAGCTATTGAAAATGACCGTATCCATCACGCTTATTTATTTACTGGTCCTCGAGGTTGCGGTAAAACATCAACCGCCCGAATCCTCGCTAGATCACTTAATTGTGAAAAGGGTCCAACGATAAACCCATGTGGTGTGTGCAATTCCTGTATTGCATTAGCACCAAATGGGATTGGTAATTTAGATGTCGAGGAAATAGATGCTGCCAGTCATAATGGAATTGATGATGTGCGAGATATTCGAGAAAAGATTGCTTTTTTACCCGCGGAATCGCGTTTTCGTTTTTTAATTCTTGATGAGGCCCATCAACTTTCACGACAGGCCATTGATGGTTTATTAAAAATGGTTGAAGAGCCACCAGCACATTTGAAATTTATATTCGCAACAACTGAACCAGATAAAATGCCCAGCACGCTACGTTCCAGAACTCATCAGTTTAATTTTAGACTTGTTCCAACTAAGGCAATTTCTGCACATTTAGCCGAGGTTTGTAAACAAGAACAGATTAAATTTGAACCCTCGGCAATCTTATTGCTAGCAGAAGCTGCAGCAGGTTCAGTGCGAGATGGTTTAAGTCTGCTCGGGCAAGCAATTGCAGGATCGGGTGATAATGGATTAACAGCAGATGAAGTTGCAAGCGTTCTTGGCTTAACTCCGAAACGGTTGGTTAATGCAGCCATTGATGCACTAGTTGCAAATTCAGGGAATCAATTGTTTCAAGTAATTGATCAAGTTATTGATGCTGGATTTGAACCCAGAAGATTTGCAACTGACTTTCTGCAACGAGTAAGAGACTTGCTTTTGATTGAAGTTGCAAGCGATGCTGCAAAGCCACTCATAGCACTTCCGGAGGAAGAAATTTCCAATATGGCAGCACAAGCTAAGCAAATCGGTGCTGCCAGATTATCAAGAGCTGCAGATTTGCTAACTAGTGGAATTACGCAGTTGCGTGGAGCAACAGCTCCTCGATTGCAACTTGAGTTGTTAGCAGCGCGTTTGTTGCTAGCTGCATCTAGTGAAGGAATTTCTGGGCTCGAGCACCGAATCTCAATTTTAGAAAAAAATGGAGTCAACACGAATTCATCATCGCAACCTGCACCAACAGAAACAAAAGCAAGTCCACCTCCCAAAATTTCAACTGTAAAATCCAGTGCTAAAACAGAAACAAAAAAAGTGACCATCCCTGTAGCAGCAAAACGCTATGAAGCAAAACCAGTTACAGAGCCAGACTCCGGATTGCCGTTAGCTGATTTAGCAAAGTTGAAAGCACTTTGGCCAGCAATATTGGAGGAGTTAAAACTTGACTCTCGCGCCTCTTGGTCTACCTTCTTTGAATCTGAAGTTGTTGATGTTGCTGAAGGATTTATTGTGATTTCAATACCAGATTTGCGAGTTTTGGAGTTTGCTACTGGGTCAGATCAAGAAGCTAGACTACGAAGAGCAATAAACGAAGTAACAAAAACAGATGGAAAGATCAAGTTGATTGCTATTGAACATTCATCTAATCGACAGCAGCTTGTTTCAATGGTAGATGAACCAAAACTTGATGATGAAGTTATTGAAGAAGTAGACACAATGAAATTGCTAGAGTCACAACTTGGTGCTAAACCCATTATGGATAAAGATGTATGAGGGTGTAATTGGCAACCTGATTGAAAAATTAGGAAAAATGCCGGGAATTGGCCCCAAGAGTGCACAGCGAATTGCTTTTTGGATTCTAGAAGCAGATCGAGATGATATTACTGAATTGGCAAACAGTATTTTGGAAGCAAAGGCAAAAGTTAGATTCTGCCAAACTTGCTTTAATGTCTCCGAAGCAGATCAGTGCCGTATTTGTTTAGATACCAGACGTGATCAAACAATTATCTGCGTAGTAGAAGAAAGTAAAGATGTCATTGCGATTGAAAAAACAAGAGAATTTAAGGGTCGCTACCACGTTTTAGGTGGGGCAATTTCACCAATCGATGGAATTGGTCCGGATGACTTAAGAATTAAAGAACTCTTAGCAAGACTAGCAAACGGAAATATTGTTGAGGTAATTGTGGCAACTGACCCCAACCTTGAAGGTGAAGCAACAGCTACTTATTTAACTCGTTTATTAGTACCAATGGGAATAACTGTCTCGCGATTAGCAAGTGGATTACCCGTTGGTGGCGATTTGGAATACGCGGATGAAGTAACGCTAGGTCGAGCCTTTGAGGGTAGACGTCAAGTTCAATAATTTCTGGATTGGCTAGACTTACACCTCTATTAGCGAGGTAATTCGTGCCACTTATTGTGCAGAAATATGGCGGTTCATCAGTATCAGATGCTGATGCCATAAAGCGCGTGGCTAAGCGAATTGTTGATACCCATAATTCTGGCACAAAAGTTGTTGTAGTGGTTTCAGCAATGGGAGATACCACAGACGAATTAATTGAATTAGCAGAGAAAGTAAGTCCAAATCCACCAGGTCGAGAATTAGATATGTTGCTTACAGCTGGCGAGCGAATCAGCATGGCTGTTTTAGCAATGGCCATTTCAGATTTAGGTGTTGAAGCGCGTTCCTATACTGGAAGTCAGGCTGGTGTAATTACTGATTCAGTTCATGGCAAAGCGCGAATTATTGATGTAACACCTGGACGAATAAAACAGGCACTTGATGATGGAGCTATTCCGATAGTTGCTGGTTTTCAAGGTGTTGCCCAAGATACAAAAGACATTACAACTCTTGGACGCGGCGGATCAGACACTACTGCAGTTGCATTAGCTGCTGCATTAAATGCGGATGTCTGTGAAATCTATACCGATGTTGATGGCATCTTTAGTGCAGATCCAAGAAGAGTTCCAAAAGCAGCCCATGTTCCCTTTATTACGTATGAAGAAATGATGGAGTTAGCTGCAATGGGCGCAAAAGTCTTACACCTACGCTGTGTTGAATATGCACGGAGATTTGATCTACCAATCCATGTTCGATCCTCTTTCTCAAATCGAGATGGAACTTGGGTTTTATCGCAAACAGCAATAAAGGAGCGAAAAATGGAGCAGCCAATTATTTCCGGTGTTGCGCATGATTTATCGGAAGCAAAAATCACTGTTGTTGGAGTGCCAGATAAGCCAGGAAATGCCGCAACAATTTTTGAAGCTATTGCTAATGCACACATCAACATTGACATGATTGTTCAGAACGTTACAACAGCTGCATCGGTAGCTACTGACATTACATTTACTTGTCCAAAAACTGATCGCGAACTTGCAGTTAAAACACTTGAAACTCTTATGCCAACAATCAAATTTGATCGCGTTGAATTTGATGAAGACATTGCAAAAGTGTCATTAGTTGGTGCTGGAATGAGATCTCATCCTGGTGTATCAGCTGCGTTTTTTCGAGCACTTGCTAGTGCAAATGTTAATATTGAAGCAATCTCAACATCCGAGATTAGAATTTCAGTTGTGATTAGAGCAAACGATACTGATAAAGCAGTGCAAGAAGTTCACAAAGCATTTGGGTTAGATGCTGATGGTGAAGCTGTTGTTTATGCTGGAACTGGACGCTAATGATCAATAAACCAACGCTTGCAGTTGTAGGTGCAACAGGGGCGGTAGGCACTGTGATGTTGGAATTGCTAACTGAACGCGATGATGTTTGGGGCGAGATAAAGCTAATTGCCTCAGAGCGCAGCGCTGGAAAAAAATTGATGGTTCGAGGTAAAGAAGTCATCGTGCAAGCACTTGCTCCTGAAGTATTTGATGGTGTGGATGTTGCAATGTTTGACGTACCTGATGAAGTATCTGCGATTTGGGCACCTATTGCTGCAGAACGCGGCGCGATTGCAGTTGATAATTCTGGCGCATTTCGAATGGATCCCGAAGTCCCACTAGTTGTGCCTGAAGTGAATGGCGAAAAAACTAAAGATCGACCAAAAGGAATAATTAGTAATCCAAACTGCACCACTCTTTCGATGATTGTGGTAGTTGGTGCACTACATAAAAAGTATGGTGTCACTGAGTTAATTGTTTCTTCTTATCAAGCAGCATCTGGTGCTGGTCAATCCGGTATTGACACATTGGAAGCGCAGATGAATAAAGTTGCTGGGAAAGAGTTAGGACACAAAGCAGGCGATGTACGTGAAGTAGTTAATGATTTTGGACCATTTCCTGCCCCGCTGGCACTAAATGTAATTCCTTGGGCTGGTAGTTTGAGGGAAGATGGATATACCTCGGAAGAACTAAAAGTGCGAAATGAATCACGAAAAATTCTAGGTATTTCTGATCTTAAGGTAACTGCAACATGCGTTCGAGTCCCAGTAATAACCACTCATAGCTTAACTGTTGTTGCACGATTCAAAAATCCTGTTGATGTTGATGCGGCTAGAAATTTGTTAAGAAATAGTGAAGGTGTAGTAGTTGTTGATGAGCCTGAATCTAAAAAATTTCCGACGCCAGCAGATGTGGTAGGAACAGATCCAACTTGGGTTGGTCGAATTCGAGCTAGCTTAGATGACCCGAACACTCTAACCTTTTTTGTTTGTGGTGATAATTTACGTAAAGGGGCAGCTCTTAACACGGCTCAAATTGCGGAGTTAATTGCTAAGGAGTTTAACTAGATTTACCTGCTAGAAAGTATTTGGCTGTTTCGACTGCATCTTCAGCATCAACTACAGTAATTACAAACGATCGACCATTACTTTTAATAATACGAATCGCTGGACCACTTTTAATAATGTGTCCCCAACCAACTCTTGGATTAAACCTAAATCCATAACCCCAAATCCAACCCTTTACTTGATAAAGCTCGACATCTTTAATTTGATGCCAACGGTATTTCCTTAAAGGTCTGCGATGAAAACGTGGTTGCCAGGCGATGTAATCGCCATCAATTACAACTCGATTTGCAGACAAAATAACTGTGAAGGAAAGCAGTTGAGAAAGAATAATCAAAACAGCACCAAGAATGCGTGCTTCAAGCTCTGAGCTATCAGGCAGTAAGTCAGGTTGAATTACTAAAACCAATCCAGCAATCAAGAAGCCAAGTATTAGTAAATTACCCAACACAAACTGAAAGTCAGAGCGCATTCCACCTTCCCAGCGAGAAACTGATGCTGGTCTGCGGACTGTTCCGTGCTGTCCCATTCTGCTCCTAAATTTCGGTTGGGTTACAGGTTTAACCTCAAACCTCACCCTCTAGTAAAAAGTTCGTCCACATATTGCGCCTTGCCTCTTACTCAGAAAAATCCTAGTCGGTTGTGATTGATTCTACTTTAAGCCTTGACCCTTGCTAACCCGAAAGTCTTATCAGACAAAGTAGTCTTACCCCGTGCTTGATCCCAAATTACTTCGTGAGACACCAGAAATTGTCCTTGCATCGCAGCGAGCTCGCGGGGCTGATGAATCATTAGTTTCTGCTTGGCAAGAGGCTGACGGTGTTTGGCGAAATCTGAATGCAAAGTATGACGCACTTCGAGCTGAACAAAAAAACTTAAGCAAATCAATAGGCCCACTGCAAGGCAAAGCAAAAAGCGGTGATGCAACAGTTGCTGATGAATTAGCTAAATTAATGGCGCAAGCAACTCAGATGGCAGAAGAACTAACTGAGTTAGCTACTCAACGTGATGCCGCTGAGTTATCTGCAAACCAAATTATGAGTGGTTTTGCAAACATTGTTGATGCCAAAGCACCTATTGGTGGTGAAGAAGATTTCAAAGTAATTGAAACTATTGGTAAACCAAGAGATTTCAAGTCAGAAGGTTTTTCACCAAAAGACCACATTGAAATAGGTGAGGTGCTAGGCGCAATTGATATTGAGCGTGGAGCAAAAGTTTCTGGATCTAGGTTTTATTACTTAACTGGAGTTGGGGCACTATTGGAACTTGCTTTAGTTCGAATGGCAATGGAATTTGCAACTAAAGCTGAGTTTACCGCAGTTATTCCACCTTCTTTGGTAAGACCCCAAGCAATGGAAGGAACGGGGTTTCTCGGTCAAGCTGCTGTGGATGTCTATCATTTACCGGCAGATGATTTATATCTAGTTGGCACAAGTGAAGTTCCACTTGCTGCTTATCATATGGACGAAATTTTAGATGGTAGAAATTTACCACTTCGCTATGCAGGTTTTTCGCCATGCTTTAGACGTGAAGCAGGCTCACATGGCAAAGACACCAAAGGAATAATTCGAGTTCACTGGTTTGATAAGGTTGAATTGTTTTCGTTTTGTGATCCAAACAACGCAGAGCAAGAGCATGAGAGATTTTTAGCTTTTGAAAAGGAATTTCTAAATGCTCTTGAGCTGCCATTTCGTGTTCTTGATATTGCAACTGGAGATTTAGGCATGAGTGCAATTCGAAAATTTGATTGTGAAGCTTGGATTCCCTCACAAGATAGTTATCGCGAAGTGACATCAACAAGTAATTGCACTACCTTTCAATCCCGTAGACTAAGAATTCGCTCTAAAGTGTCTGATTCAGCAGAATTTGTGGCAACTCTAAACGGAACATTAATGGCATCAACTAGAACTATTGTGGCAATTCTAGAAAATCATCAACAAGCAGATGGCTCAGTAAAGATTCCTGCCGCTCTAATTCCACATTTGGGTATGGAAGTGTTGAAACCCATCAAACATAACGTATGACAATTAAGCTATTTGCTACCGATTTAGATGGAACTTTGCTACGTCCTGACCACTCTGTTAGTGACTTCACCAGAGAAACGATTCAAAGAGCCGTTGATGCAGGTATCAAAGTTGTCTTTGCTACCGGCAGGCCGACTAGATGGTTGCCACCAGTTGTTGAAGAGACATTACATGCAGATTTAATAATTGCTGCTAATGGCAGTTTAATTATTGATGCTAAGAATCGTGAAGTATCTGATATTTGGCAAATCGATCCTAAGGTTGCTAAAGAAGTAACTCAATTATTGCGAGCACGAGTGCCTGGTGCGCTTTTTGCTGTTGAAGTATTGCTTGATGGCGAAGCCAAATGGTCACATTTAGAGGGCTACCGAAGAGAACCTGGTTTTGAGGAAAGGCTACGTGATCCAAAATCTACCACTTACAAGTCAATTGAAGATTGGTTAAGTTATCCCGAACCGATTGTGAAAATTCTGTTACGGGTAATTAACCCAACTTTGCATGTTGATGAACAGATATCGTTAATTGAACAAGAATTAACTAATCTCATAGAAGTTACCACAACTGGAAGTCACGATTTTTTAATTGAAATGTCACCGTATGGAATAAATAAAGGATCAACACTTGCAAAACTAGCAGTTGATATGGGTTTGTCTGCTGCTGAAGTCGCGGCTGTTGGTGATATGCCAAATGATCTATCTATGCTCGAATGGGTAGGCAGATCCGCCACAATTTCTGGTGGGCATCCAGCGGCTGCTGCAATTGCAGATCGAGTAATACCAAAGCCAACTGAGGATGGGGTTGCCTACTGGTTAAGCGAAATTTTGGCTGAAGTGGGAGAATAGTTTTAGATAAAGGAGTTTTATGGCGACTAAAATCGCACAAATCGAAGGAATGACGTGTGGGCATTGTGAGTCAGCCGTTACTCAGAGTCTGATGGAACTAGACAAGCTAACCGATATTGAAGTTAGTGCAGAAAAAGGAACTGCAAAATTCCAAGGTGAGATATCAGAATCAGAACTTGCTGCTGCAATAGATAATGCTGGCTATAAATTGATTTCTGTTTCAGATGAATAAAACATTTGAAATTGAAGTTGCTGTTGGCGGTATGACTTGTACTGCCTGTGCGAACCGCGTTGAAAAGCAATTAAACAAGATTCCTGGAATTAAAGCCTATGTTGATTTTGCTACTGAAATAGCACATATTAATTCATCAAATCAGATTGATTTGGATGAAGTTTCTGACGTGATAAAGAAATCTGGATATGAGCCACTAATTAATACTGACGCTCAGATTGAATCGAATAAACTAAAGAATCGTGTTTTGATTTCAGCTCTATTAAGTGGCGTTATCGCGATATTGTCAATGATTTCTAGCACTCAATTTAATTACTGGCAATGGTTCGTTATGTTCTTAGCAACACCCGTAGTTTTTTGGGGTGCCGCACCACTGCATCAAGCAGCTTGGGCCAATCTAAAGCATCGCACAACAACAATGGATACTTTGGTTTCACTAGGCGTTTTAGTTGCATATTTGTGGAGTGTTTTGCAGATAGTTATTGGAGATGCGGGTAGTGCAAGTTATCGAATGATGTTTGATTTGTTTGGACGAAGTCACGATATGCCAGAAATCTATTTCGAAGTGGCATCTGTTGTTCCTACAGTTGTTTTGTTTGGACGCTATTTAGAAGTTCGAACTCGAAGATCAGCAACTGATGCAGTTCGAGCGCTGCTGGCCTCTGTTCCAGAAAGTGCACTTGTTCGACGAGATGGTAAAGAATACGAGCTTAAAACTTCTGAAGTAAAACGAGGAGATTTAGTAATTGTTCGATCTGGTGAAAGATTTCCAATTGATGGCAAGGTTGTTTCGGGATTTGGTTCAATAGACTCTTCAGTGATAACTGGTGAATCTTTGCCGATAGAAATTTCACCTGGCGATGAGATTGCAGCAGGATCAATTAATCTCGCCTCAGTTATTGAAATATCTGCAACCTCAAATGGCGATGCTAGTCGGATATCACTAATTGCCAAATTAGTGAAAGATGCCACCAGCCAAAAAACAAAAATCACCCAAATTACTGATCGCATCTCGGCAGTCTTTGTCCCAACAATTATTTTGTTATCAATCGCTACCTTTTTTGGTTGGGTTGCAATAACTGGTAATGCTCAAGCAGGTCTCACCGCTGCCGTTGCGGTATTAGTAATTGCCTGTCCTTGTGCTTTAGGAATTGCTGTTCCAATGAGCTTGGTAGTAGCGGCATCAATTGGTGCCAAAGCTGGCACGATTATTCGAAATCCAGATTCATTAAATCAATTAGCCAGATTAACTGCTGTGGTGCTCGACAAAACAGGTACGCTAACTAGCAATCAGATGATGGTTACTGATGTTGTTGCGGTTGGTATGAATAATCCGCAAGAAGTGCTTGCCGTTGCTGCAGCAATCGAACGCGGCAGCACTCATCCAATTGCTAAAGCTATTGCCAGTGCAGATAAAAGTCTGTCAGCTTCAAATATTCATGAGACTGCTGGTGTTGGAATCACCGGAGTTGTAAAAGAAACTGAGGTATTTGTTGGCAATCCAATAAAAGCAAATCTGCCAATGAGTGAGGAAATGCTTACCGGTTATCAGAAACTTCTTGCTAACGGCGTGGTTGTAGCGGTTAGTTGGGGCGGTTATCTAAATGGATTTATTGTGATTGCTGATTCGCTCAGACCATCATCGATTACTGCTGTGAGTGAACTTAAAAAACTAAACTTGAAAACTTTTTTGCTTTCTGGTGATCATGAAACTGCCGTTAAATCAGTTGCCGCCAAACTCCATCTTGATCAAGTTCGTTGGGGGGTAAGTCCTGAGCAAAAGTTTGATTTGATCTCAAAATTGAAAGAAACCGAAGTTGTTGCAATGGTTGGTGATGGGATTAACGATACTGCAGCGTTAGCAAATGCTGATATTGGAATTGCAATGGGAACAGGCACATATGCTGCGCAATCCGCTGCTGATTTAACAATCATTGGGGATGATCCAAAACTAATTGCTTTTGTAATAAGACTTGCTAATAGAACTAGAAGAACAATTTACCAAAATCTCTTTTGGGCATTCATCTATAACTTAATACTTATCCCAGTTGCTGCTGCCGGATTATTAAATCCACTGCTTGCAGGTAGCGCGATGGCATTTTCTAGTGTTGCAGTAGTACTAAATTCACTTCGAATGCGAAGATTTAGTTAAAAATTGCCTTTTCTTATTAGCTCCAACCACTTTTCTGCTTCATGGTGTTCAGCATCGGTAGTACCCGGCTTTGATGCTGTCTCCACTTTGTCATGTCGTGGATAGCTTCCTAAGAATCTCACATCAGCGCAAACTCGGTGTAATCCCATTAATGCTTCTCCAACACGGGCTTCATCAATGTGACCAATCAAATCTACTGAAAAGGTGTAATCACCCATTGATTTCTTTGTGGGACGGGATTCAATTCGAGACAAATCCACACCGCGAACAGCAAATTCAGTCAATATCTCAAGCAAAGCCCCAGGATGATTTTCTTTCATATAAAGAACTAAGGATGTTTTGTCAGCACCTGTTGCTGGCGCAGGTTTAGTTGGTTTTGATGCCACAATAAATCTTGTAGTGGCTTCTCGGTTATCACCAATATCATCAACCAAAATCCTAAGTTGATGAATTTCTGCAGCTCTGGCTGAAGCTATGACCGCATCTATGCGACCTTCACCTTTCGCTAATAACGCAGCAGCTTCTGCAGTTGATGTTGCTGGCAGAATATTTGCGCCAGGTAAATGTTTTGATAACCAATCACGACATTGTGCGTGCGCATGCGGATGAGTCGCCACTTGTCTAATCTCATCCAATTGAATTTGGCGGCGTCCAAGAAGAGCAAATCTAACTGGTATAACTACTTCTTTAGTAATAATTAGCGGATCACTAGATGCCAATGAATCTAGTGTCGCAGACACTGATCCTTCTACTGAATTCTCAATTGGCACAACTGCTGCCTTTACCCGATCTTTTCGAACAGCATCAAGAGCTTGATTTACCGTTGGATATGGATAAAGGGTTTGGCCATTTGCAACAACAATTGCAGCCGATTCTGAAAAAGTTCCTTCTGGACCTAAATAAGCAAGTGACACATTTCCCCCTCTAATCCCCTAAGCGTAGTGTCAAAAATAATCATTAGTTATTCACCTAGCCGAGAAATTGTGGCACGAGTCTCAGCAGGCTTATTTGTGATAATGACATCGACTTTATACTTTAAACAAAGGCGAATCTGATCTTCAGTATCTACCGTCCAAACAAATACTTGTTTGCCATTGGATCTGGCTTGTTCAACTAAATCGGGGTTGGTCCGCAATAAATGAACACCGAGACCCCATGCGTTTGCAGCAACAAACTCACTTAGCGCAGGAAGTTTAGGAATTTTGCGCTCAATTAAAAACACAGTATATAAATTACGATCTATTGTTTTCGCCCTAAGTAGTGCAGGGATAGAAAATGACATTAACGCAGCTCTTGGCTTAGAACTATCTAAGTTATCTAATCCATATTTTTTAATCTCTTTAATTACTGCTGATTCCAATTTGACTCCATTTTCACTTAGATGCTTTGTTTCAACAAGCATTATTGGTGCTGTTGGTTGTGCTGCAACGTATGCTAATAAATCAGAAAGTGTTATTAGCGAGCACCATTGTTCTTTAGTAAAGTCAACTGGTTCACCAAACCAACTGCCAAAATCTAACTGAGTTAATTCTGATAACAATTTATTTCCAACCCGACCAAAGCCATTACTAGTGCGAGCTAGGTTGCTATCGTGAATACAAACTGGAATTTGATCTTTAGTTAATCGAACGTCACATTCATAACCATCCGATCCATCCGAAGTCGCCTGCAGATAGGCAGCCATTGTCAGTTCTGGTGCCGCGGTGCTTGAACCACGATGTGCAATAACTAACGGTCGCTTTTGCCCAAGAAATGAACCCACTTGCTGATTATTACCAGTTTTCAGCGGATAATTCAGGTATGCGAAGAATTAGCTTGGAACGTTTGTCTGATGCGCTAACTGAATTACCTGAAAATCCAAGGCTGGTTGTTAGTGGAAATGCCGCTACACCTTGGATTTTGTTGCAGGCGTTTGATCAGCAGGTGTCGCATTATCGCCTTCATTTGCTCAATGCCCAGGAAGGGATTCCTAATCGAGATGGCGTTATTCATGAGACGGTTTTTTTGTCGGAGCTGGAATGCGCCATAGTTCCAGATTGGATTATGTCCCTTACCGACTCTCGTTAGTGCCAAAACTTCTCTCTACTGCAAGGCCAGCTGATGTGGTGCTATTACATACTTCAAAATCCTATGATGGAAAAGTTTCACTTGGAATTGAAGTAAATGTAATTCCAGCAGTAATTGCCACCGTAAAGCAACGAGGCGGATTAATAATCGGTCAAGTTAACGAACAAATGCCATATACATTTGGTGATGGTGAAATAGATTTGGATGTATTTGACTACGTCATTGAAGTTGATACACCTATTGACGCCCACCCCATTCCACCACTAAATGATGTAGCAAAAGAAATTGGAGATCGTATTGCCTTTAAGGTGTTGGATGGATCAACATTGCAGATGGGCATTGGCGCAATCCCAAATGCATTTCTTTCAGCAGTAGCACAAGAGCGCACCAATTTAAAAGTGTGGTCAGAAATGTTTAGTGACGGAGTTTTAGAATTAGAATCTGCAGGTCGTCTAGATCAAGATACATTAATTAGAGCATCGTTTGCTTTTGGTTCACACAATTTATATGAATGGATGGATAGAAATCCAAGAATCCAGATGTTAAAAACTGAGAAAACAAATAATCCAGCAAAAGTTGCAGACCAACCGATGATGACTAGTGTTAATGCGGCATTACAAGTTGATTTACTTGACCAAGCAAATGCAAGTCGAATTGGAAATAAAATTTATTCAGGTTTTGGTGGCTCAACTGACTTCATTGTTGGCGCAATGCACGCAAAAGGCGGTCAAGCATTTATTGCACTTCCCTCTTGGCATCCGAAAGCTAACTGCTCAACAATCATGCCGTTACTTACTGAACCAACTACCCATTTCCAACACAGCGCAATTGTCACTGAGCAGGGAATGGCGGAGATGTTTGGTCGAAGTCAGCGCGAACAAGCAAGTTCGCTAATAGCAAACTGTGCTCATCCTGATGCCCGTGCGGGATTGTGGGAAGCCGGTCGGCGACTCGGGTTCGTGGAATAAGGGAGATAGGGCAAACTACTCCTATGCCAGATGCGATGGATGTGCTGTTAGCCGGTCGGATTGGTTTGTTGGTGCGTATCCAATCTCATCCAGGTATGCGTTTGGCATTACTAGATTCACTGAATGAATACTGCGAAAATTTAGATCAAGAACCAGGAACTGAAGCATTTATGATTGCACTTGATCCAAGTGATGATGATGTTATTTGGTTGTATGAATGGTTCACTGATCAAGAAGCCCTTGAAGCACATCGAAGCAGTGATGCATTCGCAGATTTAATGCAACGGATGCCCGCATTAGTTGCAGTGCCACCTGGTGTGTTACCGATTAATCCACTTAGAGTTCGGTTGGCTAAACAACCACTCGAACAATCGCTGTAATTTCAACTTACTACTTAGGTAGGAGCGTTGGTGGGAATACTTGAACAATTCGAACAGCGGTTAGATCAACTTCTATCAGGCGCACTAACGGCTGCCTTTGATGAAGAAGTCCAGCCAGTTGAAATTATTGCAGCCATAACTCGTGAGATGGATGAACATTTACAAGAATTAGCAAATGGACGCTTAATCGCGGCAAATCATTTCATTGTAGATTTAGCTGAACATGACTACCTTAGAATGCAAGATTATCTTAAAACTTTAAAAACAGAATTTGCTGACGTCGCAACAGTACACGCCAATTCACAGCGTTACACGCTAACTGGACCCATTTCAATAAACATAATGCAAGATAAAGAATTAGATGCAGGTGTATTTCGAGTTAGTTATGAACAAATTGCGGCGGTTTCCAATAGTGCACCAATTGGAGCAGCGAACACTCATTCGATAACTATACGTGGAATTACTCATCAGCTAACTAGACCAATAACACGTATTGGTCGCTCTCCCGATGCAGATATTGTTATTTCTGATCCAACTCTTTCTAGAATTCATGCCGAAGTAACGATTGGTTCACAAATAATTTTACGTGACCTAGGTTCTACTAACGGTACTTGGTATAACTCAGAGCGAGTAAATGAAATGTCTTTAACTGAACCAATCAAATTCAATCTTGGCAACATTGAGGTAAGTTTTCAATGACGGATCTTGTGGTCACGTTATTGCGCTTTGGATTTCTGGCATTGTTGTGGTTTACAGTAATTCGATTATTTTTATGGCTTAGATCAGATTATTCCGGTACACCTAAAGTCGGTGTAATTAAACCTAGAAAAACAAAGCTGGAACCGCGGGAATTAGTTGTCGTTGAAGGGCCTGCAGCTGGTTCTCGTCTTGTGGTTGAAAAAAGACCTATCACAGTGGGGCGAGCAAGTATTTGCGATTTAACACTCGATGATGACTTTATTTCAAGCCGACATCTGCGAATTAGTCAGCAAGACAATGGATATTTAGTTGAAGATTTAGGTTCTACAAATGGCACCTGGGTTGAAGGTGAAAGACTTAGCGAACCGGTCTTGATAAAGCCAGGGGTCCGCATCAAAATGGGGCGAAACACTATGACAATCCGTAAGGTAGAGGTATGAGTTTGCGTTTTCTAGCAGTTGGGTCAAGTGATCCAGGGGTCGTTCGCAGTCACAATGAAGATTCCGGCTTAATTTCGCCTAGATTGTTAGCTGTTGCAGATGGAATGGGCGGACACGCTGCTGGAGAAATTGCTAGCACCACCATTATTCGAGAGTTAGCCGCTGTTGCTATTAAAGGTGCGTTTGGCGACAACAGTTTGGTTAGGGCAATAGAGCGAACAAAAGTCGCGTTAGCTGATTTATCTAAATCTGACCAATCTAGAGCAGGTTTAGGTACGACCGTGAGTGCAGTTGCCATAACCGAAAACAAGATTGTAGTTGTACATGTTGGTGATTCCCGAGTTTATCGATATCACAACGGATCATTAATGTCACTAACTAGAGATCACACTTATGTTCAAACACTACTAGATGTGGGTGAGATTTCAGAAGCTGAAGCAAAAGTGCATCCGAAACGATCTTTATTAACGCAAGCAGTTGATGCACAAAGCAATATTAGTCCAGATGTTACGGAAGTGGAGGTTGAACCTGGAGATAGGCTCTTAGTTTGTAGTGACGGTTTAAGTGGTTTGGTTGAACCCGATGTGATGTTACGAGCATTACAAAAAGATCGAGACAGCGCTGTAAATGATTTAGTTGCAGCAGCTCAAGCAGCAGGTGCACCAGATAATGTCACAGTAATTGTTGCAGATATCGTCAGCACCACGCAGGCAGCTGACGCAAGAGGTGTAACTGTAATTGGTGCTGCAGCTGAAGGTGCTCAAACAGTAAAAGTGCCAAGGCATTTTGGTTTCAACCCAATAGTTGTTGGAATGATTTCAGTTTTATTGGTTGCAACAACAGTTTTTGGTGTGCAACGGTGGTGGTCTGGGCAATGGCAAGTGGCAAATCAAGATGGTGTTGTAGTTGTCAACCAAGGAATTGCACAGGAAGTTTTCGGATTTAAGCTTTATCGAACTAAATTAGTTTCTAGAATTCCAACTACTTCACTTCCGCTTTTTGAACAACAGCAGCTGGAACGAGGAGTCATTGTTGAATCCTTAGATCAAGCCAGCGAAACATTGGTGCAATTGGCGCAACGCTCGAGCACATGTGCTGATAACCCAAGTATCTGCCTACCTTAAATATGAGAATTGTTGAACGTAAACTTCTTTTACTTATTAACTTAGTTGTTCTTGTTGCATTTTTATTAATTGATATATCCGCACGCGGCTTATTGGTACCTATTGGGTTTTTTATACCAATAGTGCTTTCAATGATTTTCTTTGTGATTCATTTTGTCTTAGGTAGATTTCGGCCTACCGCCGATCAGCATCTATTACCTACGGTTTCGCTTCTAAGTGGTCTTGGTGTGGCAATGATTTATCGACTAACTGGAGGAATTGGGGCGTTACAACAAACCCTTTGGGTGTTTTTAAGTGCACTTGCTGCAATCGTTGTTCTAATAAAGCTACCCAACACCAGAGTTTTGCTCCGAACACCACTTGTTTTCTTGCTTACCGGAGTTTTGTTGTTAGCACTGCCATTTTGGCCCTTTATTGGTGCCACAATCAATGGAGCTACCTTGTGGCTTCGAATTGGTGGACTTAGTGTGCAGCCAGCTGAATTTGCTAAAGCCGCACTAATAATTGGTTTTGCTGCATATTTAGCAAAGTATCAATCTCAACTGACTTTTATTCATCGCAAATTTTTGGGACTAAAGCTTCCTCGACCAAAAGACATCCTGCCACTAATTGGTGTTTGGTTTATTTCTTTACTATTACTTATTGGACAGCGTGATCTTGGTACTTCGCTACTTTTTTTCACAGCAGCAGTTTTATTGCTATATGTCAGTACAAATAGACCGAGCTGGCTAATTCTTGGGTTTTCTTTGTTGTTACTTGGTGGGTTCATAGCTTCACAATTGTTTGACTATGTTGCAGCCAGATTTCGTATTTGGCTAGATCCATTTGCAGATGTTGCTGGTGATGGATTTCAAAATGTACAAGCAATTTATGGATTAGCTGCTGGTGGGATTTTTGGAACTGGATTAGGTCAAGGCAACCCAAACTTGATTCCATATGTGGAATCTGATTTTATATTCATTGCCTTTGCTGAAGAACTTGGACTACTCGGTGTTACGGCAATAATTCTGCTATATGCCGTAATTGCTGCAAAAGCAGTAAAAACGGCGAATCTAATGCGTAATTCAGGCAATCGCCTTATTGCAAGTGGAATTGCAATATTTATCTCACTACAGGTAATAATAACTATTGGCGGCGTCACTGGTTTATTGCCCTTGACAGGACTTACTACGATTTTTCTAAGTGCTGGTGGATCATCTTTGGTTGCTTCATGGGTTTTAATTGCACTGCTGTTCGTTTTACAAGATCAAGATCAGATTGTGGCAAATCTACCAAGTGAGATGAGCCATGATGAAACAAGTGTGATTAAGTTATGAACACGCAATTAAATAGATTAACAAGTTTCTTTGGGTTAGTTCTAATAACTTTGATAGCAAACCTTACATATATACAGGTTTTTGATGCCAATAGTTTGAATAATCGAGCAGACAATAAAAGAAGTTTATTCAAACAATATGATATTGATCGCGGATCAATTATTGCTTCTGGACAACCAATAGCTTATTCAATAAAAACTAGTGGTCGATTTAAATTCGAGCGTCGATATGTTTCGGCAGCATTTACTCATCCTGTTGGATATCTGTCTTCAATTTATGGCACAGCAGGAATTGAGCAAAGTGAAAATTCTTTGCTATCTGGCGCTGATGACTCCTTAGCTGTCGACCGGATACGTCAATTATTAGATGGCGGCGCACGTCGCGGTGGCTCTATTGAATTAAGCATTGATAGCTCAGCGCAACAATTGGCCTATCAGTTGCTTGGAAATCGTCCAGGGGCAGTGGTTGCAATTGAACCAAAGACTGGTCGAATATTAATCAGTGCTTCTTCACCCGGATTTGATGCAAATCTACTTGCCACAACCAATGCCAAAAATATGCAGAGTAACTGGAATAAACTGCTTGCTGATCCCGCTAAACCTTTACTTAATCGCACGTACGCTGAAACGTGGGCACCTGGGTCAACCTTCAAACTAATTGTTGCGGCTGCAGCTCTTGAAAGTTCCCGCTACACCATTGACACGAAAATCCCAGCCCCCGCAACTTACCGAATTCCTGGTACAAATAAATTGATTTCAAATTGGCAAGATGGCCCTTGCAGTTCATCTGGAGAAGTTACGTTAAAGGAAGCAATTACAGTTTCTTGTAACACAGCATTTGCACGACTTGGTGTTGAGTTAGGAAGCAAACAAATAGAAAAGACTGCTGATGCTTTCGGATTTGGTAGTAATTTCTCAATGCCTGGTGTAGTACCAAGCTACTTTCCACCGAATCTAGATGCAGCACAAACCGGATTAGTTTCTATCGGACAATTTGATGTTCGTGCAACTACTTTACAAATGGCGCTAATTGCAGCTGCAATTAGTAATGAAGGTGTGGTGATGCAACCTACCTTAATCAATAAAGTATTTGCACCAGATTTAACATTGATTAGAAGTTATGATTCAAATGTTTTCAATCGGGCAATTAAACCTATTACTGCACAAGCACTAAACGACATGATGGTTTCAGTTGTGGCAGTTGGAACTGGATCTAATGCCTCAATTCCAGGCTTTTCAGTTGCAGGTAAAACTGGTACGGCACAAACTAGACCTGGATTACCCGCACACGCTTGGTTTATTGGTTTTGCACCCGCTCAATCAGCAAAAGTTGCAATCGCAGTAATTCTTGAAGGTGGCGAAATTGGACAAAATCAGACATCAACTGAAATTTCAGGAAATCAGCTAGCAGCCCCAATAGCACAAAGACTCCTGAGCGAACTCCTAAAGTGAAAATAGGGCAAGATTGGCAATGAAAACGGAAAGGCAATTAGGTGACTGAACAACCCCGGTTACTGGGTGGGCGTTATGAACTAGGCGCAATCATTGGTCGTGGCGGTATGGCTGATGTAATTGCGGCTAATGACATACGTCTGGGTCGCCGAGTTGCAATTAAGTTAATGCGGCGCGAATTAGCTTCAGATCCTCTTTTCTTGGCGCGATTTCGACGAGAGGCACAAGCTGCTGCTGGATTAAATCACCCAACAATTGTTGCAGTTTATGACTCAGGTGAAGACTTTGTTGGAACGGGTACTGAAGCTGCATCACTGCCATACATAGTGATGGAATTAGTTGAGGGTGATACCGTGCGCGACATTTTGCGCAGCGGGCAAGCTTTTACACCAGAGCGAGCACTACAAGTTGCTCGCGATGTATTAACTGCGCTTGATTACAGTCACCGAAATGGCATTATTCATCGCGACATTAAACCTGGCAACATAATGATTACTAAATCAGGTGCAGTCAAGGTAATGGATTTTGGTATTGCTCGCGCAATGTCTGATTCTGGTCATACATTAACTGCATCGCAAACCGTTATGGGTACTGCTCAATATCTTTCACCAGAACAAGCGCGAGGGGCAGAAGCTGATACTCGAAGCGATATTTATTCATTAGGTTGCCTGTTATATGAAATGCTTACTGGTAAACCACCATTTACCGGTGAATCTGCAGTTGCAATTGCCTATCAACATGTAAGTGGCTTAGTAATTCCTCCAAGTGAATTAAACTCTGACGTTAATGCCAGTATTGACGCGTTAGTACAGATGGCACTTGCTAAAGACACTTCTGAGCGTTATCAAACTGCGGCTGAAATGCGAACTGATATTGATCGTGCATTAGCTGGAGATAAAGTAACTGCGGTATTGCCAACCGTCCCAGTTAGAAATGAGCCTAGTAACGTAAGTCCCGTGGCAACAAAGAAACGCACTAATCCGTGGGTGTGGGTATTGAGTGCAGTTGGAGTATTTCTAACAGCTGCAGTTGCAATCTGGATTTATGGATCGAGCCTTAATCCAGGTTCTGGAAATCAGGTTGAAGTCCCTGATTTATCAGGATTAAGTGCGGAAGCTGCAATAACCGTACTAAGTGATTACAACCTAATTCTGGGCGCTATTGAACCAGAGGAATCTGATCGCCCAGCAAACACAATTATCGGTCAAGATCCAGCTAGCGGAACTAGAGTTGATGAAGGAAGTTCAGTAAACATCGTAATTTCAGCAGGAGCTACCCAGATTATTGTGCCAACTCTTGCCGGGTTAGTTAGTGCAGAAGATGCACGCAGAGTTTTAGCATCAGTTAATTTGCAATTAGGCAACATAACTTCTGTTGATAATGATCAGCCAGAAGGTTATGTCGTATATTCAATTCCACCTGCTGGCACTTCTGTGCCAGTTGGAACACGAGTATCTATTGATATATCAAATGGATTTGGAGTAGTACCGGCTCTTGAGGGATTACCAGAAGCTCAAGCGCGTAGTGATTTGGGTGCCGCTGGGTATCAAGTCGTAGTTGTGCAACAGCCTTCAGCTACCGCTGTTCCTGGAACAGTTTTAGCCCAATCTCCAGCTGCTGGCACAAGGTTAAAAGTTGGGTCTCGAGTTTCTATTACCGTTGCAGTTGATGGTGGGGTAACCCCTGAACCTGAGCCAGAAACTCCAACACCTTAGTTTTCTGTTACAGCTGAAAGGTTTTGTGCTCGCTCTGGCGCTGAAGTATCGCCAGTTCGGACTAACCAATTTGCCAAAAGTTTATGTCCATATTCAGAAAGCACGCTTTCAGGATGAAACTGCACACCCTCAACATCTAAGTTCTTATATCGCATTCCCATTACTAAATCATTTTGTGTCCATGCAGTAATTTCTAATTCATCAGGCACGGTGCTTTTGGTAACAGCTAATGAATGATATCTAGTTGCTTTAAATGGTGATGGCAAATTGGTAAATACACCTTGATTAGCGTGATAAATATCTGAAGTTTTGCCGTGTAGTAATTCTGGTGCTCGATCGACAACCGCGCCTCCAGCAGCAGCTATTGCTTGCAGACCTAAACAAACACCAAAAACTGGGATTTTATCTCCAACCCCATGAATAATTGAAATACAAGAGCCTGCCTGCTCAGGTGTGCCGGGGCCAGGAGAGAGCAAAACTCCATCATATTTCAGCGCAGTTGTTGGAGTTACTTCGTCATTTCGCAACACATCAACATCTGCACCAAGTTGTGCCAAATATTGCACGATGTTATAAACAAAAGAATCGTAATTATCAACTACTAAAATATTACTCATGAACTACGCTGCACTTTAGTTTTTGGGTCTAGTATTGTTCGACCGGTATATGCGGGAGCAACTATGTTAGTTACGCGCGATACTTCATATCCCAGTCGATAAAGTTGAACATACTGTCGATAGACCTTTAAACCTGGTTCAGTTTCAACTGCTGCCAACATTCGCTCTTGATCTCCAATTCCTTGAGTTACAAATGGTGGCGAAAACACTTGATCTTCTACTAATAAAGTATTGCCTACACACAAAATAGCTGAGTTTGGTCCTATGCGAATTCCCATCACGGTTATTGCTTCTGCACCACCGCGCCATAGTGCATTAATTGCTGCGAGCACATCTTGTTCGTGCACAATCAAATCATCTGGCACCGCACCTGGTGGTAAAGGATCACCAATATTTCTCGGCGAATCTTGTAATACTATCTTTATGCCAGGACCTGTCAATTCCTTTAAATCTACTGAAGGTAGTAATGAATCTATTCTCGATCTAAGTGCAGCTATTTGGATTGAGGCAGGTCCAGTTGATGCTTCATCTATACGTGTGAGTAATTCTTGTTCACGTTTTGATAACTGCTCAACAGTAGTTATTTTTTCTAAAATCAATTCTCTTAACTCACCAGCATTGGCATAGCGAAAATCACCAGAAATGCGAGCGTAGGACGCTACTGAAACCAGGATAAATCCCACTATGCCTAAAATCAGGAGTCGAGCAACCATTCCCCTAGCGTAGAGTTAGGCTAGGCACTGAGCGATTGATGGAAGGTGAGATGGCAGAGGACAATGTTGGTTCTTACAAAACTAAACCGGTAAGGCTTGATTCCCCAAGGTGGTTGGCACCTGCCATGGTGATTTTCTTCTTGCTAGGCCTGATTTATATCGTTACCTATTACCTTGCCGGAAATGATGTTCCTTTGATGAACGATTTACCCGCTCTTGGAAATATTGGTATTGGATTTGGCTTCATATCTATTGGTTTCTTTCTTGCAACCAAATGGAAATAATTACAGTCTTGTAATTATTCCACACTTGTGGAAACCCTGTGGATAACTCTTAGAATCCAAATTGAATCAGTAGTTGATCTGTGCGAGCAACAACCGCTTGTTGCAATAGCGTGAAAATCCCAAGTACGCCAGTAATTGATAATAAACGTCCAGTTAAATCTGGTTTCCTAGCTAAAAACCAAGCAACTGTGGCACCTGCTACAAGTCCACCAAGGTGAGCTCGCCAGTCAATACCTGGCACGATAAAACCAATAACTACATTGACTCCAATTAAGCCCATTATTTGGCTGACATCTTGGCGCAACCTGGATCCAACCACCAAAAACGCACCCATCAAACCAAAAACTGCTCCTGATGCACCAACTGAAAAAGATGCTGGATCGGAGAACCAATATGAAGCAGTTGAGCCGCCTAATAAAGCAATTAAATAAAGCGATACAAACTTTAAATGCCCAAGAATTTCTTCAAGTTCACTACCTAATAACCAAAGAACATACATATTAAAGAGTAAGTGCAGAAATGATGCATGTAAGAAACCTGCAGAAATTAGCCGCCAACTTTCATCGTTAAATGCAACAGCTGGTGCGTGCAAGCCATAATTAAATGCAAATTCATTAACTAAACCTGTTAACCCGGCTAACAAAAAGATAGAAGTATTAGCTAGCACAACCAACTGCACAACTGCGGCTGACTTTGGCCTTCTAGCTACAAATCGAACCATAGTTATTCGATTGAGACGTGCGTTAGCAGAATTTCAGATAATGGACGATCTTGTGCATTAGTTGTAACAGCAGCAATGGCATCCACTACGTCTCTACTTGCTTGATCTGCAACTTCACCAAAAATGGTGTGTTTCATACTTAACCAATTAGTTGGGGCTACCGTGATAAAGAATTGGGAACCATTTGTATTTGGTCCAGCATTAGCCATTGCTAACAAATAAGGTTTATCAAAAATAAGTTCTGGGTGAAATTCATCTGCGAATTTATATCCAGGACCACCTGTTCCATTCCCAAGTGGATCACCGCCTTGAATCATAAAACCAGCAATTACGCGATGAAAAGGAACATCTTTATACAGCGGACCTTCTTGTTTCTCACCTGTTTTTGGATTACGCCATTCCTGGGTGCCATCGGCTAATCCAATAAAGTTTTTCACAGTTTTTGGCGCATGATTACCAAAAAGATTAATCTTTATATCTCCTAAAGTGGTGTGAAAGATTGCAATTTGCGTGTGTGACATATGAGTTCCAATCTATTTATATTCTTATTTTAGCGCTTTGGTGTTGCTCATCCTAAGCACAGTAGATTAGTCTAAAAGTTATGCGAAAAACACTTGCACTGCTAATTGGACTTTCCCTCATTCCGCTAAGTACCGCTGGCTCTGCCGCACCAAGTCTCTGACAATTGGGGAAATATGTTAGGTGGAAGAACATTTAATGTTGATGGGGATAAATGGCGCACCAAGATAGTTTCTGATGACCTGGTCCAGATTTCTGTCACACCAATTAAAGGGTTAATTAGAAAGGCTGTTTGAAATCCATATAAAACCCATTTGTTACTAATTTATCTGAAAACTGTCCCTACCTCTCTGGAATTGATTGGGTTAGATAGTCATTCAAATATTCTTCGATAAAATTTGCAAGCTATTCTTAAAAGTATCTGAGGGAATATTGCTTTAAGCAAGGATTAAAGTATTATCTTTCTATGAAATCAATTCGAGTTTTGCTACCGCTTTCGCTAATCTCACTGTCTGTTAATGCCATCATCTTGCTTGCAGTTGTACTCAATATGGATTGGGTTAAAACACGAGCTGCCGGTGGACAATTCGAAAATTTTCCAGTTGTAATAAGGATTTTTTATCTATTTATGTTTGTCTTAATGATTGCTTTAGCAATCTGGCTTTGGGATAACCATAAAGCAGAATTAACAACCCGTGGGGTTAAATTTGCTCGTGTTGTTGGTTTCGTATTCGTACTTAGCACTTTAACTCAATTGATTTCTCGTTCTGCAGATGAGAGATGGAATGCAATACCAGCAGCAACTTTGGCAATCACTTTTTTGAGTTTAACTAAACGTAAATAAAAGTGGAGACAATGGGACTCGAACCCACAACCCCCGGCTTGCAAAGCCGGTGCTCTACCAATTGAGCTATGTCCCCGCGTGTTACCGCAGATCTGGTGCTGTTTCTGCTTCAGTCCAATCATCATCATCCACTTGCTGATTTAGCAAGTTTTGATAAATCCAAACTGCAGCACCAATCAACACACCAAGCAATGTTATGCGTCCGATAAATCGAAACATAACAACCTCCTCACTTAGCCAGATGGGCTGGTAAGCGTGGGCCTAGGTGGACTTGAACCACCGACCTCTTCCTTATCAGGGAAGCGCTCTAACCAGGCTGAGCTATAGGCCCGAAACTCATCTAAGCCCGCGCAGACTACTCCAGCGTAGTTTCTTGGCTAAATAAGGGTCACTCCTCACGAAGGTTCACCTTAATTCCACCAGTTAAACCAACCACTAAGTTATACAAAACCGACCAAATCAATGCACTAGTTGGCCAAGTAATCAACTGTATTGCACTAATTAAAAAACATAATCCAAGAACTCGGCCAAAAGATAGCAGTGATGGGAAGTCAACAACTGCTGTTCCAAGTAAATCACTAATAGTGTCGCTAAAAACTGTAAGTACACCAGCTGCTCGCAAAAGTAACCAGGACAACAAAACAACAACTGTCAAAGTTATTGATGCTGCAACCGCCAACATAAATGCTGTTTTAACTGCAGACCAAGGATTAATCTGAGTTAAGCGCCAGGATTTATCTTGATTCATTATTCGATATCTGATTCTAGTTTCGCAACCGCAGCTACAAATTCACCTTCAGCTAGATCCATAAATGAAACACCCATAGTGTCGCGACCAGTTGCTCGTACTTCACTTACTTGAGTTCGAATAACTACACCATTAGAAGCTATACCAAACAACTCATCCTCTGGATCACAAACTAGTGCTGCAACTAGCTTTCCGCGATCTTCAACTAGTCGCATAGCCCTAATTCCTAGTGTCCCGCGACCTTTAGTTGGCCATTCAGTTAATACTGTCCGCTTAGCAAAACCGCCATCCGTAACAGTTACAAGTGAAGCACCTTCACGAACAACATCTAGAGCTAATAAGTAGTCAGACTCGTGTTTGAACCTCATTCCGATTATTCCACTAGTAGCCCGTCCCATGGGCCGCAAATTTGAATCGCTGGCATTAAATCTAACTGATAAGCCTTTCGCCGACACTAACAATAAATTATCTTTGTCACCAACTAAACGTGCTGAAATAACTTCATCTTCATCACGCAAATTGATTGCTATTAAAGTTGATCGATTGGTATCAAACTCACTCAAAGCGGTCTTCTTAACTAATCCAGATTTTGTAGCAAGAACTAAATATTTTGCAGCAGTAAAATTCTCTATTGATAAAACTTGTGCAATTTGTTCATCTCCAGCTAGTGCCAGCAAGTTAGCCACATGTTTACCTCTAGCATCTCGACCAGCTTCAGGAACTTCATAGCCGCGTGCTCGGTATACCCGACCGCGATTTGTGAAGAAAAGCAATAAATCGTGGGTTGAGGTAACCATAAAGTGTTCAACTATGTCATCTTCTCTAAGTGCTGCACCCTTAATGCCTTTACCGCCTCGTCGCTGTGATCGATAAAGGTCTGCTGGCGTGCGTTTGGCATAACCATCCCTAGTAATTGTGATTACTACATCTCGCTCTGCAATTAAATCTGCGAGTGAGACTTCATCTTCATCAGGGACAATTACAGTTCGGCGCTCATCACCAAACTTTGCTACTAATTCAGAAAGTTCGTCTTTAATTATGTTTCGTTGCTTAGCTTCATCAGCCAAAATCGCTTGATAGCCTTTAATCAATCCCATTAACTCGGCATGTTCATCCATGATCTTCTGGCGTTCTAATGCGGCCAAGCGCCTGAGTTGTAAATCTAAAATAGCTGTTGCTTGCACTTCATCTATTCCAAGCAGTTTCATTAAACCTTCGCGGGCCTCATCAGCAGTTTGGCTCGCGCGAATAAGTGCAATCACTGCATCAATTGCATCTAGTGCTTTTAGATAACCATTAAGGATATGTGCTCGTTTTTCAGCTTCAGCCAATCGATACTTGGTTCTTCGTTGAATAACCTCAATCTGATGGGCAATCCAATAAGTAATGAATTGATCAAGTGATAATGTTCTTGGGACACCATCAACTATTGCCAACATATTGCAGCCAAAAGTATCTTGAAGTTGAGTGTGTTTGAATAGATTATTCTTTACTACTGTCGCTACCGCGTCTTTCTTTAACACCACCACGATTCGCATTCCAGTTCTTGATGATGAATCATCGCGCAGATCAGCGATACCAGGAATTTTGCCGCTGTCAACTAACTCAGCAATTTTAAGTTTCAAGTTATCTGGATTTACTTGATAAGGTAATTCAGAAATTACTAACAGAGTTCTACCACGTGAGTCTTCTTCTACATCAACAACGGCACGCATAGTAATAGAGCCGCGGCCTGTTCGATATGCCTCTTCAATTCCGCGCTGGCCAACAATTGTTGCTTTTGTTGGGAAATCTGGACCTTTAACTCGCGCTAACAAAGCTGTTAGTAGCTCATCTTTTGATGCTGTTGGGTTTTCCAGGGACCAAATCACACCCGATGCAATTTCAGTTAAATTGTGTGGCGGAATATTGGTAGCCATTCCAACAGCAATTCCACTTGAACCATTTACTAACAAGTTAGGAAAACGACTTGGCAGAATAACTGGCTCTTGAGTTCGTCCATCGTAATTAGGTACAAAATCAACAGTATCTTCATTTATGTCTCGAACCATCTCCATTGCCAACTGAGACATCCGAGATTCGGTATAACGCATTGCAGCAGCGCCATCATTACCAGGAGATCCAAAATTTCCTTGACCATCAATTAATGGATAACGCATTACCCATTCTTGAGCTAATCGAACAAGGGTGTCATAAATAGCACCATCGCCGTGAGGGTGGTAATTACCCATCACATCACCAACAATGCGAGCACACTTGCTATAGCCGCGATCAGAGCGATAGCCGCCATCAAACATCGCATATAGCAATCTGCGATGGACTGGTTTTAATCCATCGCGAACATCTGGTAAAGCTCTTCCCACAATCACGCTCATCGCATAATCAAGATATGAGCGCTGTAGCTCACCTCTTAAATCAACTGGTTCAATACGACCATGTGGTGAAAGTTCTTCAGTGACTGTCACAATTACCTTTCATTAAATATCTAAAAATCTGACATCGCGCGCATTTTGCTGAATAAAGCTTCTTCGCGATTCAACATCTTCACCCATCAAAACACTAAATAGTGCATCTGCAGCTGCTGCATCATCCATTGTTACTTGAAGAAGGACGCGCTTTTTGGGATCCATTGTGGTATCCCAAAGTTCATCTGCATTCATCTCACCCAAACCTTTATAGCGTTGAATTGCATCTTCTTTAGAAAGCTTCTTACCATTTTGTTTTCCTAGTTCAATCAATGCATCACGTTCTCGGTCTGAATATGCATATTCCGCGTCTTCCCTTGCCCATTTGAGTTTATAAAGGGGTGGTTGAGCTAAGTAAACATAACCCTCAGCAACTAGTGGTTTCATAAATCTAAACAACAAAGTTAACAGCAGTGTCCTAATGTGTTGACCGTCAACATCTGCATCAGCCATCAATACAATTTTGTGATATCGCAATTTAGCCAAATCAAAGTCTTCATGCACACCGGTGCCAAGAGCTGAGATAAGCGCTTGCACTTCATTGTTTTGCAACACTCGATCTAATCGGGCTTTCTCGACATTTAATATTTTTCCGCGAATAGGCAGAATTGCTTGCGTTTTACTATCTCTTGCGGTTTTAGTTGAGCCACCAGCGGAATCACCTTCAACAATAAATAGTTCACACTCTTCTGGATTAGTGCTCTGGCAATCAGAAAGTTTTCCTGGTAATCCTGATGAACCTAATAATCCTTTTCGACTACGAGCTAAATCTCGCGCTTTTCGGGCAGCAATTCTGGCGGTGGCTGCTGAGATAGATTTTCGTGCTATGTCTTTTCCTTCGGCTGGATGAGATTCCAGCCAAGCACCAAACTCTTCATTAAGCATTGCCTGTACGAAAGATTTCATCTCAGTATTACCAAGTTTTGTCTTCGTCTGTCCCTCAAATTGCGGTTCATGTAATTTAACGGAGATAATTGCAATTAATCCTTCACGGATATCATCACCAGTTAAATTACTATCTTTTTCTTTTAGTAATCCCCACGTACGAGCAGCTTTATTTATTAATGAAGTTAGAGCTGTTCTAAATCCCTCTTCGTGGGTACCACCCTCGTGAGTATTTATTGTGTTTGCAAAGGTATAAACAGATTCTGAAAAGGAATTAACCCACTGCAGCGCAATTTCTGCCGAATAACCTTTCTTTTGATCTTCAAACTCAAAGAATAGTATTTCTCGATGCACGGGAGTATCTGATTTAGCTTTAGCAATATGTTTTACAAAATCAATTAAACCATCATTGTATTTGTAATCTGCTTGTCTAGGTTCACCGTCAATTAATTCTCTTTCATCAATAAGAGTTAACCTCAAGTCTTTATTTAGAAATGCCATTTCTCGAAATCGAGCAGCTAAAGTTTCAAAATTATAAATTGTAGTCTCAAAAATGTTGCCATCTGCCCAGAAGGTTACTTTTGTTCCGGTATCACTTGTTTTACCTAACTTTTTTAATGCAGCTTCAGGTGCACCATGTAAATAGGTTTGAGTCCAGATTGCACCATCTCGTTTGATCTCAACATCCAGTTTGGTTGATAAGGCATTTACTACCGATACACCAACGCCATGTAAACCACCAGAAACCTGATATCCGCCGCCGCCAAATTTTCCACCAGCATGCAAAGTAGTTAATACCACTTCAACTGCTGGACGTTTTTCAACTGGATGCTCATCAACTGGAATGCCGCGACCATCGTCAGTTACTTCAACCCCGCCATCAGTTAATAATCGGACCTGAATTGAGCTGGCATATCCAGCCATCGCCTCATCAACGCTGTTATCAACCACCTCGTAAACCAGATGGTGAAGCCCTCGCTCCCCGGTAGATCCGATATACATACCTGGGCGTTTTCGTACCGCATCTAATCCCTCTAGAACCTGAATAGCACTGGCGTCATAAGACACGAAAAAGTCTCCTAAATTGTCTGATTTTCTGTGCCTAATTCTAGTGTGTTTCGACGAGTTATGGTCAGTTCAAAAAATACCCATATCCCCTTAAAGTGCGCTAAATCGCACCAGATTTGATTTACCATAATTTTTGCCATTTTTCACAGTTAGACAAATTTGCCGAAAAAAGGCCAAATAGGGCTTTTTCCAAAGTTATCCACAGTTTTCCACATCCTGTGGAAAGTTATCTGCGTTTACCCTCACGGATCCGCCAACCACCAGGTGTTTTGCGGCCAGTAGGAGGAAGGACCTTGATGTTGGATATGCCGAGATCTGGTGCCGCTGCCTGGAGTTTTTCTAGCAAGACTGGTGTTAGGTATTTCAATTGTGTTGCCCAAGATGTTGAATCAGCTCGCAAGATAAGTTCACCGTTTTCAAATCTTTCAATGACTAAGTGTGCTGCTGTTTCTTCGCCTACTACTTCAGGAAACTTTGTGTGTAGTTGAGCCAGTGACTTTTGGTTTTGCCAACCTACTTGATCAACAAACTCATCCAATGCTTCACCTAAAAGCTGTGGGTCTCTAGATTTTTGTTGATTCACGCTGCGACTGCGAAAATTCGTTTTTCGACTAAGCCGCTGTAGTAATGATTTCCCTGGGTCTTTTGGACTAGTCACTTGTTGCTCCACCATCTTCAAATCTATAGATCTTTGCTAAAAGATTTTTAGGTAAATCGACTTCAGCTGCAGCAGTAATAATAGTTTGTTCTACCCCTAAAGCAATATCCATTAGTTGTGCTCGTCGCTGTTCATCTAATTCAGCAAAGACATCATCTAAAACTAGAATTGGAGATGACTGATTATTAATGTCAGCCTCAATTAAGGTAAGGATGGCCAGTTTTAAAGATAAAGCAATTGACCACGTCTCACCGTGTGATGCATAACCTTTAACTGGTAGATCATTCAATTGAAATAATATTTCATCTCGATGAGGTCCAACTAAAGTGACGCCTCGCCTAATCTCTTCTTCGGCACAACTTTTTAGTGCTAATGTCAATTGATCTACCAACCAAGCTCCTTCCGGTTTAATTAGTTCACCAGTCCAACTTGGTTGATATTGAAAGTTAAGGAAATTGTTAGGTGCTATCTGCTGATAGAGCTCATTTGCAACTGGTATTAACTGGTCTAGTGTTTGTAATCTAATTAATATTAACTCTGCAGCGAGTTGGATTAGTTTTTCATTCCATACATCCAGGGTCGCAATTGTATTTTGTTGTGCTTTTCCAGATAACATACTAGCGCTCTTTAGTAGGGAATTTCTTTGCTTTAAAACGCGCTCATAATCAGGCCTTAAACCAGCAACTCTTGGACTTAAGGTGGTAGCAATTTGATCAATAAAAAGTCTTCGTTGTCCTGGGTCGCCTTTTAATATTTCTAAGTCCTCAGGTGCAGAGATAACCACTTGAATTAAACCAAGGGCCTCTTTGCTGCGTACAGGATTTTTATTCACCCAGGTGGTTGAGCCGTTACTTTTAGTTAGTTCAATTTCCAACTGAATTGTATTGTTTGAAACATCAAAATTACCGCTTATTTTTGTTTTGTCGGATTCCTTATTAATTAATGGTTGATTGCTCGATACTCTGTGGCTTTCTTGATTTGCTAAGAAGTAAAGTGCTTCAACAACATTGGTTTTCCCCTGGCCGTTGTTTCCTAATAAACACATTATTCCTGGAGTAAAAGAAAGATTAAGCGTTTTGTGTGATCTAAAATTAACTAAAGATATCTGTGTTAAATACATTAGGGAGTTCGAACAGGCATCAGCAAATAACGATAGTTTGCTGCCTTTTCTCCCACCCCTACCAGAACTGCTGGTCGGTTACTTGATGTAAATTGAAGTTCAGCTGTCTCGGTACCTAATGCACGTAAACCATCAGTTAAATATTTTTCGTTAAATGCAATCTCCAAACCATCGCCGTCTATTTCACACTCAACAACCTCTTGTGCGTTTTGAGTATCACCAGCTTTTGCAGTAATTGTCACTTCTCCATCTTCAAATGCACAATGAACAGTTTTATCTCCAACTAAGCTAGCTCTTTTTGTTGAATCAATTAGTGACTGGGTATTGAGTGTTACTTTTGTTGATGATTCGCTTGGTAATAAGGTTTTGTATTTAGGAAAATCTGCATCGAGTAATCGGCTTGTCATTTTTCGGTTTGGTGTTTCAATACCAATTAATCTTTCATTTGATCCATCTGATGAAAAGGTTAATCTCACCTCTTCAGAACTTAATGTTTGTGCAGCATCTGATAGAAATTTTGCTGGTACTAAAACATCTAGAGATGTTTTTGAATCGTCTGCTTTCCAGTTCACGTCAGAAACAGCCAATCGATACCTATCAGTTGCAGCAAGTGTTAAAGAGTTTCCAGATATCTCTATTTTTATACCAGTTAGCATAGGAATTGTTGAATCCATTCCTGCTGCAGCGGCAACCATTAAAACTGCATTAGCAAATATTTCTTTAGAGATATTTCCACCCGATGTTGGTAGATTTGGTAATGATGGATAGTCATCGTCTGGAATGGTTGGTAACGAAAATTTTGATCTTTCACATGTTAAGTCAACTCTAGTTCCATTAACTTCTATATTTATTGGTTTATTAGGAAGTGCTTTAACAATGTCTGCCAAAATCCGGCCATTTACTAAAACTTTTCCTGGTTTTTGAATATCTGCTGAAACAATAGCTTTTGCAGATGTAGCAAAATCAAAACTTGATAAATGCAACTCGCCATCCATTGCTTCAATTAACAATCCAGCAAGTGCCTGTATCGCAGGTCTAGTAGGTAGTGTGCGTGCAGCCCAAGAGACTGCATCTGTAAAGGTTGATTTTTCTACTTGGAATTTCACATTATCCTCTTATCCCTAACAACAGCTTTGTAATTAAAACCCTATAATTCCAGAGATACCAACCCTTAGATAGTAACTCTGTTGGTTTACCCACACCCACTATTACGATCAAACTTGAAACTTATCTAGTTAGTAGTCGTAGTAGGCACAGTGGATACTGTGGATAACACCCTATTTCACCACATTTTTTCAGGTTTTGCCTGTGGATAACCTTGGGAAGAAACCGGAAGAACTAGGTAGATATACCCACCTTAACCCTTCAAACCGACCGCTTGTGGGTAAATAACCCGCTTCCACACCATAACCACACGGAAATCTAACCGTTTATCCACAGACTCTCCCCAAATCGTGGATGAAAGGTTTAGCCTTTTCTAGCTTCAGTTCTAATACGAGCCGTGAGGTCAGCGATTTGGTTATACAAACTCCTTCGCTCAGCCATTAACTGGCGAATCTTTCGATCAGCGTGCATAACCGTCGTGTGGTCACGACCACCAAAAGCTTGACCAATTTTAGGTAGCGATAAGTCTGTTAACTCTCGACATAAATACATAGCAATCTGTCGAGCCGTTACTAGAACTCTTGACCGAGAGCCACCGGTTAAATCATCCATCGTTACCCCAAAATATTGAGCAGTTTGCCCCATAATTAAATTAGAAGTAATTTCTGGCCCAATACTTTCTGGGATAACGTCTTTTAAAACTACCTCTGCAACCTCTAAACCAACCGGTTGTCGATTTAAGTTAGCAAAAGCAGTAATTCTAACTAACGCTCCTTCAAGCTCTCGAATGTTGCTGGAAACTCTTGAAGCAATAAATTCCAACACCTCAGCAGGAACATTCAGTTTTTCTTGCGCAGTTTTCTTACGTAAAATTGCAATACGTGTTTCTAAATCTGGTGGCTGAACATCAGTAATTAATCCCCACTCAAATCTTGAACGCATACGATCTTCGAAATCTTGTAATTGTTTTGGTGGTAAATCACTTGTTACAACTATTTGTTTATTGGCATTATGAAGCGTGTTAAAGGTATGGAAGAATTCTTCTTGGGTTTGAACTTTACCGCTCAGGAACTGAATGTCATCAACTAACAACACATCAATATCGCGATATTTACGTTGAAATACGGCCGCTTTATCATCTCGAATAGAGTTAATAAACTCATTTGTAAACTCTTCACTTGAAACATAACGTACTTTTGCTCCGTTATATAAACTTCTGGTGTAGTGACCTATCGCGTGTAAAAGGTGTGTTTTTCCAAGTCCAGAGCCACCATAAATAAATAACGGGTTATAAGCCTTTGCGGGTTGTTCCGCTACCGCTACCGCTGCAGCGTGAGCAAATCTATTTGAAGACCCAATCACGAAAGTATCAAAAGTATATTTTGGTGATAGACGAGAATCAGAATCGATTCGTGAAGCTGGCGATCCCGTTCCAGGCCGATTAACTTCTTCTTCAGCAACTTGGACATTAGTGGCGTAAGTTGCATCTGCTAATTCATCCGTTAAATCATCATCTAATGCTGGCGCAATGGAGGGATCAACCGAAACGGCTAATCGAATCTCGTAACCAAACTCTTCGGTAAGTGCGCGCACTAACACAGGTCTTAATCTGGTTTCCAACACATCTTTAGTAAATTCATTTGGACTCGCAATAAGCACAGTCCCCTCAACTATTGCTAGTGGTTTAGTAAGGGAGACAAAAGCTCTATCCTGTGGAGAAAGGGACACATCGGACAAATGGGTCAAACTACGTGCCCAAACCTCTGATAGTTCCAATACTTCTTCCACAAAACCTCCTGATATCGGCTCATTAATCCACAATTTTCGTGCGGGGGTGGAACTTATCCCCAACCTGGACTTGAAGCAATCCAGCCAGAAAGATATTTTGCGACACGCCGAAAGAGTTTCCAGATATTGAACTTTACGTCTGGCAGTATGCGCCACCCTCGCCCTGTAGGTGAGATATTTTAGTGCGGTATGCTCCCGCTTCGCGATCAAAGCGATCGCAATCCTCGAACAAGTTTTGGAGCCATCGTGAGCAAGAAAACTTATCAGCCCAACAATAGACGTCGGGCTAAGAAACATGGCTTCCGCCAGCGCATGAAGACTCGTGCCGGTCGAGCGATTTTGGCTGCTCGGCGCCGCAAGGGTCGCGCAAAGCTTTCGGCTTAAGTAAATATGTTGCCGGCTAAATACCGGTTGCGCCGTCGCGGCGACGTAGCCAACGTATTAGCAAATGGCCGCAAGACACCAGCAGGTGCGGTTGTGATTCATTCACTACAAAAAACTGAGCCACTAAGCGAATTTGCTTTTGTAGTATCAAAAAAAGTAGGAAATTCAGTTGTGAGACATCGTGTTACTAGAGTGCTTCGTCATATCGTTGCGGATCACGTTGATAGTTTTATTCCAGCACAACAAATAGTTGTAAGAGCACTTTCAAAGTCTTCTAATACTCCAACAGAAACAATAAAAACAGATTTCTTGGCAGCGATTAGTAAAGTGAATTCTTATGCTAACTAAAATCCTGAACGCTCCAATATTGTTTATCATCTTGAGTTATCGTAAATTTGTATCGCCACTTATTGCAACAAGCTGCAAACTACATCCTTCTTGTTCTACCTACGCGCTGAAAGCAGTGAAAACTCACGGACCAATCAAAGGTGTGTTACTGAGTGTATGGCGAATACTGAGGTGTAACCCATTTACTAAAGGTGGGGTTGATCCAATTCCGGCAAAAGGTAAATGGCGTGCCGATATTGATTTAGCCGGAAACACTCGTGGAGCAGAGAAAGTAGGCGCATTGTGAGCACAATTTTTGCCCCATTTATCTGGGTTTTTAACCGAATTGAAGACCTGGTTTCTTGGATTTTAATCACTTTTCATTCGCTGCTATCGCCTGTATTTGGATCCAGCTCTGGCTGGTCTTGGAGCCTTTCGATTATTGGTTTGGTGATTGTAATTCGGATCTTGCTTATCCCGCTTTTTGTGAAGCAAATCCGTGCAGTAAGAAATATGCAAGCTATCCAGCCGCAGATTAAAGAACTACAAAAGAAATATGCGGATAACCGAGAAAAGCTTGGACAAGAAATGATGAAGCTTTACCGTGAAACTGGCACGAACCCCTTCTCATCTTGTTTACCAATTCTTTTACAAGCACCAATATTTTTTGCTTTGTTCCAAGTTCTGCAAGGTATTGCTATGCAGAAACCTAAAGGATTATTCGCAAACACTGCCCATCTAGATTTGGTTGGTGAAGCAAGAGCTGCTGAGGTGTTTGGCGTACCTATCTACGCCACATTGATTCGTTCAAGCGAAACTCCTTCTCCAACAGCAACAATAATTTTAACTATTTTTTTGATTGTCTTTATGTCAGCAACAACTTTCTTAACTCAACGACAGTTAATTCTAAAAAATTCAGCACCAAATAATCCAATGGTGCAGCAACAAAAGATTTTGCTTTATGTTTTTCCAATCATTTTTGCGGTAGGTGGAATTGGTTTCCCAATTGGTGTTTTAATTTATTGGTCAACCACAAACGTCTGGTCAATGTTCCAACAATTTTGGGTAATTAGAAATTCACCAACTCCCGGATCTCCAGCATTTGATGCCTGGCAGAAGCGAAAACAAGATAAGCAAGGTAAAAAGGGAATTACGCCAGAACCAGAAAAATCAACTGAATCTGAGCAAACACCAGCTCCTAGGCAGCAACCAAAGCAACAACCAAGATCTAAACGAAGCAAGAAAAAGAAAAACGACGGCAAAAAGTAAATTGACCGATTAATCCTAAAAGTGAGGTTTTATGACTGAGAATCTAATCAGAGTTGAAGATTTAGAGCGTGATGCAGATATTGCTGCAGATTACCTCGAAGAGCTACTTGACATAACTGATTTAGGTGGAGATATTGAACTTGATATCGAAGCTGATCGACCACTAGTTGCTGTCGAGGGTGCTGATTTAGATGTGCTTGTTGGTGAGGATGGAAAAGTTCTTCAGGCACTCCAAGATCTTGCTCGCCTTGCAGTTCAGCGAGAAACAGGTGAGCGAAGTCGATTAATGCTTGATATTGGAGGACATAGATCTGCAAGAAAAGCCACTCTAGCCAAATTTGGAACCGAGACCGCTTCCAAAGCAATCAAATCTGGAAAATCAATAAAACTAGATCCGATGAGTGCTTTTGAAAGAAAAGTCGTACACGACGCAGTTAATGCCGCTGGCGCTTTAAGTGAATCAGAAGGCGAAGAGCCAAACCGATATATTGTGGTACACCCACCCAAATCATGACCGATGTTTCACGGGAAACATTGATTGTTGAGGCGTATCCTGAGGCGGCAGACCAACTTAAGCAATTCCACGATTTATTGGCTACCGAAGGCCCAATTCGCGGCTTGATTGGGCCAAAAGAGGTCGAAAAGCTCTGGTATCGCCACATTGGCAATTCTCTGGTATTGGAAGAGCTGCTGCCAGAAGGTTGTTCACTAATTGACGTAGGCACTGGGGCTGGCCTCCCAGGTATTCCGATTGCAATTGCCCGACCCGATCTTGAGGTCCATCTAGTAGAACCGATGCAGCGAAGGGTGGATTTCCTTGATTTGGCCGTATCTGTCCTAGGACTCACTAACACCCAAATTCATCGAGCCAGAGCCGAACAGCTGCACGGATATCTAGTGGCCGATCTGGTTACGGCTAGGGCTGTTGCCTCGGTAAAGGAATTGATTGAGTGGTGTGAACCCCTACTAAACCCACACGGACGACTAGTGCTGCTCAAGGGTGAAAAGGCTGAAATTGAGCTCAAAGAGGCCAAACCAGTAATGCATAAGCACGGATTAGTGCTAGATGATGTGGTTTTACTTGGTAAAGACTTACTTCAGGAACCCACACGGGCTGTTGTGCTAATCAGGAGATAAATCCTGCAAATTGTAGGTTTCACGTGAAACAATAGGGTCTTGCAGGAGGAAAAGTGTCAGAAGTAATCCAGATAGTACCTAGTGTTCGAATCAAGAAGTTACCCAATCTGCCCGCACCTGAGCAGACTCGGGTTTTTGCAATTGCTAACCAAAAGGGTGGGGTAGGAAAAACCACCACGACTGTCAACTTAGCCGCTGCGATGGCATTAAGTGGTTTGCACGTTCTGGTGGTTGATGTGGATCCACAAGGAAATGCATCTACTGCACTGGCTATTGAACACCCAGCTGGTACGCCAGATGTGTACTCAGTATTGGTTGAGGGAAAACCACTTTCTGCAATTGTGCAATCCTGCCCAAGCGTGCCTGGATTATTTGTTGCACCGGCAACTGTTGATTTAACAGGAGCGGAAATTGAATTAGTTGGAGTAGTTGCTCGAGAATATCGGTTAGCTAGAGCAATAGATGGTTATCTAGCTGAGCATCACGCAAAGCACGGAAGAAAAATCGATTATGTATTTATTGACTGTCCACCAAGCTTAGGTTTACTAACACTTAATGCACTTGTTGCAGCAAAAGAAGTCTTAATTCCAATTCAGTGTGAATATTATGCACTTGAAGGTGTTGGACAATTAATTGCAAATGTGGAATTAGTTCGCGAACATTTAAATCCAATTTTAGATATCTCAACTATTTTAATGACAATGTTTAATTCAACAACAAAACTTTCATCGCAAGTTGTTGAAGAAGTGAGAAAACATTTTGGCGAACGAGTTTTAACTGCAGTGGTGCCGCGTGCAGTTAGATTGAGTGAAGCACCTTCATATTCACAAACAATTTTTACTTATGATGGTTCATCAATAGGTGCGCAAAGTTATTTAGCAGCAGCTACTGAAATTGCTAATCGAGTAATTGGAACTAAACATGACTGATCGAAGAGGTTTAGGACGCGGACTTGGCGCATTAATTCCGCCAACAGAATCAACAAGCACGACAAAACCAACAACTACTACAACTCAAGTTGTCCCTGGTCTTACCTTGGTTGACATTCCACTTAATCAAATTACGCCAAACCCAAAACAACCACGAACAGTGTTTGATGAAAATGATTTAGATGAGTTAGCATTTTCTCTCAAAGAAGTTGGCTTATTACAACCAATAGTTGTGCGGCCAGTTGCAAGTGGTTATGAGATTGTTGCTGGTGAGCGACGATGGCGTGCAGCACAAGCCGCAGGGTTTAGAACAATTACTGCATTAGTAAGAGAAACAAGTGATGAAGTTTTATTACGCGATGCATTATTGGAAAATTTACATAGATCGCAACTAAATGCTTTAGAAGAAGCATCTGCTTATGCGCAATTGCTTGATGATTTTGGCTGCACGCAAGAAGAATTAGCTCAACGACTAGGTCGCTCGAGGCCACAAGTAACAAATATGCTCAGATTACTTCGCTTACCAATTTCAGTGCAGCGAAAAGTAGCTGCAGGAGTTATTTCAGCAGGCCATGCAAGAGCCCTGCTATCGCTTGAAGATCCAGCGGCAATGGAACGATTAGCTGAGCGGATAGTTGCTGAAGGAATCTCGGTTAGAACTACTGAAGAACTTGTAGCACTGGGTGAAACTGGAAGTTCAAAATCAAAACCAAATAAACCACGCAGCACTTTGCCAAGTGCAGCCGCATCTGTAGTGGAGCGACTAGCTGATCGACTTGATACCAGAGTTCGAGTTGAGGGAAATGCAAAGCGCGGAAGAATTGTTATTGAATATGCAACACTTGATGATCTAAGGCGAATTATCGAAATTATTGATCGAGATTAGTTAGTAAATCTAAAAACACTTCACCTAAATCAAGTCCTGCAGCATTAACTGCTTGCGGGAACAAACTTGTTTCAGTTTGACCTGGATTAATATTTACTTCTAAGAACCAGATATTTCCAGCACCATCTATGATTAAATCTGTTCGCGAGATATCTTTTAAACCAAGAGCTTTATGCATCCGAATAGCAATTTCATTTGCTTGGTTTGCTATTTCATTTGAAATGCGAGCTGGCACAAAGAACTCCGTCATGCCTGCTGTGTAGCGACAGTCATAGTCATATAAGTCGTGATCAGGCACAATTTCAACTATTGGAAGTGTTTTCACCCCTGATTTATCTTCCAAAACACATACTGCAATTTCTGTGCCAATTAGATATGGCTGCATCAATACAACTGAACCATAAGAAAAAGCAGTAACCATTGCTGCTGGCAGTTCTTCCGCTGATTTAACAACTGTTGCTCCCAGCGCTGAACCACCATGACTTGGCTTAACCACCATGGGTAAACCAATAGAACTAATAGCGGAATCTAATAAGGCAGGTGCCCCAAGTGATTTAAATGCTTCTTGCGGAAGCACAATTGATTTCGGTACAAATACACCAGCTGCCGCTGCTACTTGATTTGCTATTGGTTTTTCAAAAGCAATTCGAGCTGCAGCTGATGGAGAGCCTACAGTTTTGTAACCAGCAACATCTAACACTTCTCTAAGTGAGCCATCTTCTCCTACTTGACCATGCACTAGCGGGAGTACGACATCAGGATTAATTTTTCGCAGTTCAGGTAATAAATCTGCATCAACATCTACTTCAAATACCTCTTGTCCTTTATTGCGCAGCGCTTGAGCTACTCGGCGACCAGAGCGCAGCGATACCTCTCGCTCAGCTGATAAGCCACCTGCTAATACTGCAATTCTCATTTGTTACCTCCAACTCCAAAAGTTTTTAATAACTCTGCTTCTTCTCGCACAACTGCAGCTAATCGATTAACACCTTCAATAATTCGCTCTGGTGGTGGATAGCAAAACGAAAGTCGCATATTTGATCGCCCTTGACCATCTGCATAAAAACCAGTTCCTGGAACGTAGGCAACTAAATGAGTTACCGCTCTTGGCAGCATTGCAGTCGCGTCAAAACCGGTAGGCAAAGTTAACCAGGAATAAAAACCGCCAGTAGGCACAGTCCAACTTACCCCTGCAGGCATTTGTGCTTTAAGTGCACCAAGCAAAGCATCTCGTCGCTCTTGGTAGATGTTTCTAAACACACCAACTTGAGCTAACCAATCTTGAGTTCGCAGATATTCATCAACAATTAACTGGGTGAAATTACTTGGGCATAGAGTTGCTGCTTCATTAGCAAGCACTAGTTTTTCTCGAAGTGCGTGTGGTGCAACTGCCCAACCAATTCGTAATCCAGCTGAAATGATTTTGCTAAATGAACCGCAATAAACAACTCGTTCCTTTTCAACAGCAGCCATTGGCCGATGAATTACTCCATCAAAGCTAAGCAGCGCATAAGGATCATCCTCAATAATTAATACATTTTCCTTTTCCGCAATAGCGAGAATTTCAGCGCGTCGAGATTGAGGTTGTGTGATTCCTGCTGGATTGTGAAAAGAAGGAATTGTGTATAGCAGCTTTACTTTTTTACCTTCACTCTTAACTTTAGTTATTACCTCATTAAGCGCGGTTGGATTTAAACCATTTTCATCCATTGCGACATGTCGAATATCTGCTTCATATGCTCGGAATACTCCTAAAGCACCAACATAAGAAGGGGACTCCACTAAAATTACATCACCTGGATTGCACATCACCCTAACTATCAAGTCAATTGCCATTTGTGATCCAGCGGTAATCACAATGTCATCGGGGTGGGCAGTCATTGCAGTTGGTGCCATTACACCCAAAATGGATTCGCGCAGTGCCACATGTCCTTGCCCTGCGCCATATTGCAAAGCAATTTTTGCATTCTTTGTTAATACTGAATCAACAACTCCACGAAACATATCAACATCAAGAGCTTCAACAAATGGCATTCCACCAGCAAGTGAAACAACCTCTGGCCTAGATGCCACTGCAAACAATGCTCTAATTTCACTGGCACGCATAGATGTTGCTCGGGATGCATATGCTTGCACCCAAGGATCAAGCCGAGAGCCAGTCTGCTTATCTGTCATTGCCATCCTGAGATTACTGGCTAAGTCTTATCCATCACCATTTGGAATTGGTAGTTGGGTTAGTTAAGCGGAGCGAAGAATTTAGTAAGCGCACTAACTGTGGCTTCCGCACTATCGGCGAGCGTATCTCCAGAAGTTAGCAAATCTCGATCTTTTACTGAAGTTAGAAAGCCTAAATCAATCCGGACTGCTGGCATTACTGTTGCCCTAAGCAGCGGCCAAGATTTTCCAACTAAATCGCCTTGATTAAATTCAGTGTAATCAAGAATTTCCGTAACTAGTAGCTGAGCAAACTCTTTACCTAACAACGAATACCCGTGAGTGCCGGCAAAGTAATACCCAAGTACACCATTGTTACTAGCATCATCAGCAACTCCAATTTGCACACTTAGCACTAAATCTGCCGCAGCTTCATTAGCAAAATCTGCTCTGGTAATAGTTGCAGGCCGACCATCGCCGATGTGTGTTAACAGGACATTTGTGCCCAATGCAGATAATTTTCCTTCAATCAACTTAACTACTTTGCTAGCAAGTTCAGTAGCTTGATCTGCCAAATATTTATCAATAAAAGGATCGGTGCCAATGTCGAGCACAATTGTTTTGTTTGCAATTCCAGTTCGTTTGTTTTCATGGCGAACTTTTTCCCGTAGTGCTGCTGCATTACCACCTGCAACAGTCCGATTAAGTCGATTTAATCCCTGAATTGTATGAACACCCACAATGCCATCATCTGGTGCACCAATTGCACGCTGAAACTCTTTTACTGCTTTTTCAGTGCGCCTACCAAAAATACCGTCAACATTTCCGGGACTAAATCCCAACTGAGTAAGTCGTTGTTGTAGTTGTGCGACATCATCACCGTGAATCAAATTACCAACTTGATAACTCAAAACTCGATCCCCTAAAGACCAAACGGCTTCATCTAATCTTCGCCAGGTGTCAGGCCCAACAATTCCATCTACACTTAAACCACGCTGGTGCTGAAATGTTTTAACCGCATTGAACATTTCTTCATCAAAGCGATCACTAGTATTTTCATTTAACAAACCAAGTCGGATTAAGTGATCCCGAATCTCGCTAATCGCAGGACCCGTATCACCGATTGAAAATCGGGTGATGGTCATTTATTACTGAAAAAATTCAGCTAACTCAGCAACTAATGATGATTTTGGTTTAGCGCCGATGATTTGTTTAACCACCACACCGTTAACATAAACATTCATTGTTGGAATTGAAGTAATCCCTGCATTTTGAGCCGATACTGGATTTTCGTCGATGTTTAATTTCATTATTTGAATTTTGCTGGCATATTCCCCAGCAATTTCATCCAATACCGGGGCTACCATTTTGCATGGTCCACACCATTCAGCCCAGAAATCAACAATCACGGGTGTGTTCGCTGACTTTAACTCACTATTAAATGTTGCATCGGTTAGAACTTTTAGATTAGCCATCTTTTCTCCTTAACTATGGGAAAGCCATCGTTCAGCATCTAGTGCTGCTGCGCAACCGGTACCAGCAGCAGTTATTGCTTGCCGGTATGTGTGGTCTACTAAATCACCACATGCAAAAACACCAGGCAGATTAGTTGCCGTGCTGCCTGACTGAACCAAAACATAACCATTTTCATTTAAGTCAACTTGACCTTTAACTAATTCATTTCGTGGATCATGTCCAATAGCAATAAACAGACCAGTAACTTCCATAGATCCAACTTCACCGGAAAGAGTATTTTTTGTTTTTATTTGGTTCAATCGACCATCTTTAGCGACAGCTTTCGTTACTTCAGTGTTCCAGACAAATTCAAGCTTAGAATCAGCTTCAGCTCTAGCTTGCATAATCTTTGATGCACGTAATTTATCCCTGCGGTGAAACAGATAAACTTTGCTAGCAAATCTAGTTAAAAATGTAGCTTCTTCAATAGCTGAATCGCCACCGCCAACAACAGCAATAACCTGATCTCGGAAAAAGAAGCCATCGCAGGTTGCGCACCAAGAAACACCATGACCAGATAATTCTTTTTCACCAGGAATACCAAGTTCACGATAACCCGAACCCATCGCCAAAATAACTGCTTTAGCCCAATATTCATTTCCGCGATCATCTTTTAGATATTTAATTGGACCAGATAAATCAGCTTTTACAACATCATCGGTTATAAATTGTGCGCCAAAGCGTTCTGCTTGTCCGCGCATTTGTTGCATTAACTGCGGACCCATAATTCCATTTTCAAATCCAGGAAAGTTTTCTACTTCTGTGGTGTTCATTAGTGCACCACCAGCAGTAACGGCTCCTTCAAAAAGCAGCGGATGTAATTGTGCTCGAGCGGCATAAATTCCGGCGGTATAACCGGCTGGACCTGAGCCGATGATGGCAAGTTGTGCTGGATTTTCTTTCGTTGACATACTACGTATTCTACTTAGGATGGGGTTCCGTAGGTGGCTACTCTGGTGATTTCAACTGAACCACCCTCTGGTAGTTCCACCCAAACTGTTATGAAGTTTCCAGTGATAAACCGTGGACCAAAAATTATTGCAGTAGTGGGAGCTTCATTTATATCACCAAGTTTTCCATTGTCAGACTTAATCGTGACTGCAGTATCAGTTACTTGTGCTAAAAAATTTGCACCACCAACAACTAAATCTAACTCTACTCGCTGCACAGTTCGACGTTCTTTAAGTTGAATTTGTATTGCTTGCCCATTTTGCAGAGTGAATGGCCTCTTCCCAGAAATAGTCTTTAAATTACCATCTCTTAGAATTGTTAATGTTGCAACAGGTAATTCTTCATTTCGTAAATCAGTTCCTGTTTCAACTTCACTAAGTGGGTTAGTTTGGTTATCACCACTCAATGAACTAAAAACAAGTAGATACCCAGTAATAAATAAAGCAGCGATACTGAAAAGAGCGGTGATTAATCCACGCCTGGATATTTTGGTGCTTGGTAAGTCAGTTAATCCTTGACTTGTTAATTTCTCTTTAGGTCGATCTTGCAGGTAACTTGCAAGTTGGGAAACTGGTTGATAAGTCAAATTTGTATTAATGGTGGGCACAGTGTGAAAAACAAAATTATCCCAAAAAGCAGGTAATTTGGGTGTGAGTTGACTTGGTTTTGCGACCAACCCATTAGTGACCGGTGCAGCAGGAAGTGCACACTTAGTAAGAAGTGGCCAAGTACCGGTAACTGATGCATATCCAATCGCACCAACAGCTGCGATATCAGCATCTGGCGTTGATTGGACTTGTGACTCATTTAAAACGCTGGCAATACCAAATCCCCTAATTTTTATGCCGCTATTTGTTAGCACAATGTCATCAGCAGTTAGAGCTAAATGGTAAACCTGTTGATTGTGTGCGCTTGAAATGCATTCAATTAGAGATAAGACAATCTCTTTTGCATTTTTAAGTGGCGCTCTACCTAAAACCCTTTCACTAATTGTTACACCATGCGCCCACTCACTAACTACAGCAAAAACTTCAGAATCTTCAACAACATCTAATACTCTCAAAATTCTTGGATCACTCAAATTAGCTGCTTGAGCGGCGCTTGATTTTAACTTTGGTAAACGTGGGTCAGAGTGTGGAATTGTCCAAATCGAAACATCACGCTCTAGTTTGTTATCCCAACCACGCCACCAACTAGCACCATTTTGTTGCTTGATTCGTTCAGTTAACTCATATTGAGCAAGCTGTTTAACCATCTGACTTTTTTCTAACTGCTGCAAATGCTTCTGATAACTCTTTTATTGGTCGGAATTGGTTAAGTCCGAAAAATGCTGTTATTGCGATTAGTGTTCCAGTCAGCAATTGAACTAGGGCATACCAAGCACTATTTGGTAAGAATGAATCAATTAATCCAACAATTACGCGGCTAATGGCAACCGCAGGAACTGAAACAATAATTATGTTTACCACGGTTTTGCCGAGCAAACGTAGATGTAACTGAAGTGGTTTTCGCAAAATTAAAAACATTCCAATGGCAGCAAATAGGTAACCAACGCTGTAGCCAATGGCAAGACCAACTACCCAATAACTACGGTTAGTGGTAATTAAAAATATTGACGCGACTAGTAATTGCACAATGTTCATAACTACCGTTAAGAAAAATGGTGTCCGAGTATCTTCTTTCGCATAAGAAGCCCGAGATAACAAATAAAAAACTGTAAACGGCAAAAGCCCAAGCGCAAATGCGCTTAAAACTAAACCACTAAGGCTGGTTTGGGTAAAGTTTGCATTTCCGCGTGCAAATAGCGCAACCATAATGTCACGCCCATAAGCCATTATCATAAAAGCAATAGGAATAATTAAAATTGCTAACATCCGCATAGCGCGTTCAACATCAATTCCAACTGCAATTAAATCTTTTGTATGTGCAGTGCGAGCTAAACTTGGTAGCAGAGCAGTGATAAGAGAAACTGTTATCACCGCGTGGGGTAACAGCAAAACTAAATGTGCATTTTGGTATGCCGTGACACCAACCGTATTAACCGTTGCATCATTTGCAGTAGCCGCAATTCTAGTAACAGCGGCATAACCAATTTGATTAACTAGCACTAAAGACACAGTCCAAAACGCAAGCTTTGATACTTTTGCTAAACCAGAATTTCGAAAATCAAATCTCGGCGAGTATTTATATCCACTCTTATAAACCGCCGGAATCAATACCAAAGCCTGTAGCACTATTCCTAAGGTAGTACCAATTGCGAGCACCACCATTGCTCGATCTGAGATTATGTTCGCATTAGTTACTCGAACTTGAGTTATGAATAATAAACCAGTAGCAATCACTACTAAGTTATTAACAATAGGCGCATACATAGGTAAAACAAATCTGTCACGACTGTTTAAGACTTGAGATAACAAAGTGAAAATACCATAAAAGAATATTTGAGGTAACAAAAACCGAGCAAATAACAATGTGGCACTATTATCTGCTTCGGCCCAACCCGTTGGTAAATATATCTGAACCAACCAAGGAGCTAGTAATACAACCGAGATAGTTGTAATTAACAGTAATAGTCCAGTTGCAGTAAGCAATCGATCTGTAAATGCTTTGCCACCATCTGAATCATCCTTCATTCGACGAACTAATTGCGGCACAAAAATAGTGTTTAACGCACCACCAACAATAAGTATGTAGATGATGTTTGGCAGAGTATTGCCAATTGCATAGGCATCGGCTAGAGGACCAAAACCAAGTGCTGCAACGATTACTGCAGTCCGAATCAAACCAGTGATTCGCGATAACACTGTGCCAATAGCCATAGCACCGGTATTGCGCAGCAACTTAGAAGCGGTCTTCATTTCACCTGGCCTAACTGGTCAATTATGCACAATCGGGCGACGTCGTTTCACTCTGCTACGAATAGAAACAATACTTAGCAAAATTAACACGCCAAATGCACCATAAACAATAACTTGCGCGACGACTCGATATTGGGATACCTCAACCTGAAGCACAGTTGGCGTGATTGATGTGACTTCGCCATTCGTACCTTCAATTACTAGTTGCGCATAAATTGTGCCAGGAGATATAACTTCAACTGGTAACTCAATTACTTTTTTAGTTTCAGGCGGAATTTCGACTAATTGAGTTTCAATTCGAACTACTGCAGTTCCAAGGCCAGTTCCAACAATCTGTAGTTTTGCCGGAGTTAATCGGTTATTGGTAATAGTAACTGGAATATTTCCAAAGGCAGAGGGTAAAACAATTTTGTTTCGAGAAGAAATCTTTAGCTTATTGACTTCATTAGCTAAATCTTGTTTCAGAGCCCGAGTTGATTCATTACCACTCGATCTTGCCAACCACCACCAACTTGAAGTGGCAGCAATAACTCGATTGGTAAGTTCAGCATCAGGTGTTGTTGCTGACGTGGCGGAAAACGTGCTCCACAACTTGTTCACTTGATCTAGATTTCTCAAGTGGCTAATTGAGAACACAGGGGATGACTGAGTAACTTGACTTAAATCGGTGATGCCGATGCTCTCGCTAATCTGATTTGGTGTCACTTCCCTTACCCAGGGAATGTTTGCAGTCGTGTTAAAAAAAGTTGTGGCAACAGCAAGATTTGGTGCCCAACCAATAGGTGCTGCAATAGCTGAAGCATTTGTTAGTGCTGTTTGTGCAAGTAGATTTTGCCTAACCATAATTGGATTGGTGGCAGATACGAGCAGTTGTGTGAGTGTTGGGTCGACCGTTAAAACAGTTATTGATTTCTTTTGATAACGATATTTAACTGCAGCTGAATCGCTTTGCGAAACAACGAAATCTACTCCACTAGAAATAGCGGCACGCAAACCATTCGCATCAACCAAATGCTTCATCTGCCATACAGAAGTTTCTAATTCAGGAAACTGCTTGAGTTGATTTGCGGTTTCAGTATTTGCCAAAGTGAGTAAACTTCTTAAGTTATAGCGAGCAGTCACATTAGGATCGGGATTTGCAGCTGCAATACCAAAGGTAAGTCCAGTTAAGTTAAGCTCATCAAGATTAAGTTTTGGATAAATGTTTCCATCAATAAACCAGTTAACTTGTCTCTTTTCGCCAACTGATAGCAAGCTCAGTACAGGAGTTACTCCATCACTAGTTGGTGCAATAGAGATCGGTACCAAAACTGCCAGTTCTTTTGGAGGTTGATTTCCTATCACAACAGGAATTGCTTGCTCACCAATAACACTGCTACCGCTGATGCTACGTAGTACTAACTGAAATACTCCTGAACCAACATTGGGCATTGAATTTTTAGTTATAGTGATTTGCTTATTCTTTACAGGTACTTGCGTTAATGGCAATACTTCTTGAGACACTTTTGTTAAATCTGTAACTTGATTTCGACTAATCCACAATTCAACAGTTTCAACTTCATCATTTAATACTCTTGCTGTAACAATCAGCGGCTCAAAGGGCTTCACAATTCCCGGATTCAATTGAGTAATATCTAGTAAGTTATCAGCTACTTCTGCTTGACTTGGCGGCATAATCAAAACAGAACTAAATGCGAAAACAAGAACCAATAACCGTCTCACCAAAGATCTCCAAGCAATCCAGGTACCTTATTTAGTAACTTAATCTCATCTTCATAGCGCAATCTATTCTTTAAATCTAGGTATGGCACCCAAGCAACTTCATCAATCTCTTTATCTTCTGCATTAAGCTCAAATGTTTCAGCCAACATAAGAAAATGATGCACAGTCTTTTGAATTCGTTTATCTGTAGCGGAGAACCAGAATCTGATTGTGCCAAGTGGTGCAATCACTTGACCTATAATTCCTGTTTCCTCTTGAACTTCACGTTTTGCAGCTTGTTCTTTGGTTTCACCAGACTCAATATGCCCTTTTGGTAGTGACCAATTCAATCTGTTTTTTCGGTCGTATCGACCAATTAATGCTGCTGGTCGATCGGGGTGATTTAGATTAAGCACTAATCCACCGGCACTGGTTTCTCGAACATTGCGTAACACTCGGGCAGGAGGCAGCGATTTCGCGGAAATCAATCGGGGGCGGCGCGCTGCAGACATACGACAAGGGTAGGCGACGCCCTTAGGCTTTAACTTGTGAGCAGTTCTATTCCAACCCAACTTCGGCAAGCGGTCGCGGAGATAGCCCGAATCTCACCGCTAACAGTTGAGCTTGGGAACTTGTTTCAGCGCGCTGGATTTGAGTTGGCGCTGGTTGGCGGACCAGTTCGAGATGCACTTTTGGGTCGATTGGGAAATGACTTAGATCTAACCACGAACGCTCGGCCCGAGCAGATTTTGGAGCTAGTTGCTAATTGGGCAGATTCCACCTGGGATGTGGGTGCTCGATTTGGCACTATTGGAATAAATAAATCAGGATATAAGTTAGAAATAACAACATATCGAAGTGAAAACTACGATGAAAATTCTCGAAAACCAGAAGTTAGTTTTGGCGATACGTTAGCCGGAGATTTGGGGCGTAGAGATTTCACAATTAATGCGATGGCAATTAAATTGCCAGAATTAGAATTTGTTGATTTATTTGGTGGATTAACTGATTTGGCAAATAAGTTAATTCGAACACCTCAATTAGCATCGATGTCATTTAGCGATGATCCGCTTCGGATGTTGCGTGCGGCAAGATTTGCTTCGCAACTGAATTTTATGGTTGAGCCAGAAGTTATTACTGCGATGCGCGATATGAAATCTAGATTAGCAATTGTTTCGGCAGAGCGAATCCGAGATGAATTCAATAAATTAATTCTTGGTATAAAGCCAAGACTTGGATTAATTTTATTAGTAGAAACCGGATTGCTAGAAATATTTTTACCAGAGATTCCAGCACTGCAGTTAGCTGAAGATGAACACAACAGACATAAAAATATTTATGAACATTCCATTAACGTGCTAGAGCAAGCAATTGAATTAGAGCAAAGTCATGAACCAACTATGCCGCCAGACTTAGTGCTTAGGCTAGCTGCGTTATTGCACGATATTGGAAAACCAAAAACTAGAAAGTTTGAAGACAATCGAGTCACATTTCACCACCATGAGGTAGTCGGTGCAAAAATGACTCGGAAGAGATTAAAGGAACTTCGCTATAGCAATGAAGAGATTGAGCAAATTTCATTACTAGTTGAACTTCATTTGCGATTCCATGGCTTTAGTGGTGGTGAATGGACCGACTCTGCTGTTCGCAGATATGTTACAGATGCAGGTGACCAATTAGTTCGTTTACATAAATTAACCAGAGCAGATTGCACAACTCGTAATCAACGAAAAGCAACCGCTCTGCAGCTTGCTTATGACGACTTAGAACAACGAATAAATGTGCTCGCTGAACAAGAAGAACTAAATGCCATTAGACCCGATCTTGATGGCAATGAAATTATGCAGATTTTGCAGTTAAAACCAGGCCCGATGGTAGGCAAGGCATATCAACATATGCTTGAAGTAAGGCTTGAGCAAGGACCGCTTGATCGAGATGCGGCAATTACTGAACTTAAGCGCTGGTGGCAGTCCCAGAGTTAGCAATTTTGGACCAAAACCAACCGATAGTTATTGTGCTAAGCGAAACTACGAGTAATAAATCAAATATTTGTATGTAATCACTAAGCAATGCACATACTGCAGCTCCAATTACCACAGCAGAATTGATTGCAGTGTCATAAATTGCAAATGCTCTACCTCGATGGGTATCAGGAATTGTAACTTGCAATCTTTCATCAGTTAATACTTTGTTCCCGCCAGGGGCGCATGTTGCAGCAAAACCAGCCAAGCCAAGCGCAAAAAGTGCAGGAACAAATTGTGCAGTAATTACGGCAATCGCACTAAGCACACTTAAAATTAATAGCCAAGTTTCGCGCGACATCCGATTAACTGCAGTTGGTGTACTAACCCCAATTGTGCCGGCAACTATCGCTGCGACCGCAAAAGATCCCGCTACGACGGCAAGTGCTTGAGATTCTGTTTGATAAACTTCCCTTGCGGTGAGGATGCTCGCTACTGTAAATGCGCCAAATGCAACTCGTTGCGCAGTAATTGAGAGTAATGCATATCTTGCAGGACGTGTTTTCATTAAAACACTTACACCTTGAATTACATCTTCAATAGCACGTGACTTCGTTGCAGACCAAGCTAGTTTTTGATCTGGCCCTAAAGATTGTTTTGCAAAACCAGTAGCCAATACTGCTGCGATCGAGTATAGCAGTGCAGCCACGATTAATGCTGCAGTTATGGAATCAAAAATAGCAGAAATGCCAACGGCGGTTGCGGCACCAGTTGCTGCTGAAACAGTTCCCATAGTTGGTAGGTAACCATCAATTGCAACTAGTTCTTTTCCAGAGACTATTCTCGGTAACACAGTACTGAGCACAGCCAATACAAAGCGATCAATTCCAAGTAACAGCAAAATTGTAATTGCTAGCAGCGCTTGACTTGCAGTGCCAAGCACAATTAAGAGCAGTATCAAACTAACGGTAGCTCGAAGTGCATTGCCATAAACCACAATGTTGCGCCTGTCAATCACATCTGCAATTACGCCAATAGCTGGTCCGACTAGAGAATAGGGAAGCAAAGTTATTGCTAGCACAAAGGCAATTTGAGGAGCTGATGTTTGTCGTTCAGGCGAAAACAACAAATAGCCAGCAATGCTTGCTTGAATCATCCCGTCACCAAATTGACCAGAAATTCGAACTAAGGCAATGCGTTTAACTTCTTTGGTCAACCTGAGTTTTTGCACAGCGACACCGTACAGGCAGAGCAGCCTTAATGTTTGTGGAATAACCTGTGCCTTATGTCAGTAAACCAAGTTTCAGCAGCTATTACAGATCCCGCAGCTCCTCGCGCTGTGCTGGAATTTGCTTTGGAACGAAAAGGGGTGCTGAATGCTTTGCAAAACGGAAATCCACTTATAGATGACCCTTTTGATGCTCACGAGTACTTATTTAAGGCAGCGGAGTTTCATGGCGAAAGAACAAATCGAGATTGCCCAGTATGCGAAAGTGAAAAATTAGTTGAACTTCGCTACGTCTATAGCAAGGAACTCGGTCCTTATTCAGGCCGGATTAAGTCTCATCAAGAGATATCTGAAATGGCATATCGATTTGGGAATTTAAAGATTTTTATTGTTGAAGTATGTTCTGCGTGTCATTGGAATTATTTAATTAGGTCTTATCAAGTCGGAGATGGTGTGCCGCGTCGACCTTTACGTCGCAGTAGAGACTGGTTAGATTAAAAGATGGCGCCAGCAAAAACATTAACTCAAGCCATTGTTCGCTTAACCATAATGACTGGCCTAGTTTTAGGCTCACTAAGCATTGCAGCTTTTTCATTTGCAGTAGTTTTTTCTAGTATCCCCACCCCTAATCAAGTTGCAGTTGTGCAATCAACTGCCGTTTTTTATGCTGATGGAAAATCTTTAATTGGGAATATTGGTGAAATTCAACGTGTGGATGTGAAGCTAAACGAATTTCCTGAACACGTTAAATACTCAGTGCTAGCAATAGAGGACCAAGGTTTTTATGAGCATGCTGGATTCTCTCCAATAGGAATAGGTAGAGCGTTATTTAATAACTTGTTTTCTGATTCAACTCAAGGTGGATCTACCATTACTCAGCAATATGTAAAGAATGCTTATTTAACGCAAGAGCAAACGATTATTCGTAAATTGAAAGAATTAGTGCTTGCCGTTAAGTTAGAAACATTGGCAAGTAAAGATGAAATTCTGCAAAACTACCTAAACACTGCATATATGGGTAGATCTAGTTATGGTTTTGAAGCAGCAGCGCAAGCTTATTTTGGTAAATCAGTGAGAGACTTATCAGTATCTGAAAGTGCAGTATTAGCTGCCATTCTGCGCTCACCTGGCGGATATTCGCCTGAAAACAATTTAGAGCGGTTAGAGAACAGATGGAATTTTGTTTTACGACAGATGGTGTCGCAGGGTTGGGCTACTCAAGCGGAAGTTGAAGTTGCGGTTTTTCCAAATATTAAGCCGAAAAGAGTCAATAGATTGGGCGGACCCAATGGTCATCTGTTGGCTTATGTGCGAGTGCAATTAGATGAACTTGGTTTTACAGAGCAAGAAATTGAGTTAAAGGGCCTTCAGGTAGTAACTACTTTTGAGAAAGATGCACAGTTAGCACTTAATAAAGCGGTTCGGGAAGTTGGCCCAAAACCGTGGTCAAGTGGTTTGCGAATAGGTGTGGCTTCTGTTCGCGTTGGCACAGGTGAAATTGTTGCTATGTATGGTGGTAAAGATTATGTCGAAGATCAATTTAATAATGCTACCCAATCTCGTGGGCAAGCAGGTTCTACTTTTAAAACATTTGGAATTGCTGCAGCACTTGAGCAAGGTATTGGTTTTAACACAACTTGGAATGGCGATAGTCCTGCCACAATTTTAGATTATAAACTTAACAACTTAGGTAAAGTTTCATATGGCCAAGTGACTTTGCTAAACGCACTTGAAAAAAGTATGAATACCCCAATGGTTGCTCTTGGAGCAATTATTGGACCAGAAAAAGTGGTGCAAGCAGCAGTTCGTGCCGGAATTCCAGAATCAACTCCTGGTTTATCGCCAGTACTAAGTGCAATGATCGGCACTTCATCACCAAGACCAATTGATATTGCAAATGGTTATGCCACATTTGCTGCCCGAGGCCAAGTAGCCGATAACACGGCAATTAGGGAAGTTCGCAACAATGCAAATTCAGTGCTTTGGTCTTTTACGCCAAATCCACAGCAGGCCTTTTCAACTCAAACAGCAGATGAGATTAGCTTTGGATTACAACGAGTCGTTACTAAGGGAACGGGTGCAACAGCTCTTGGAGTTGGCAGACCTATTGCTGGAAAAACTGGAACTAGCGATGACAATTTATCTGCTTGGTTTGTTGGCTACACCCCGCAAATTGCGACTGCCGTAATGATGGTTCGCGAAGATGAAGCAGGTAATGCCATCTCACTAAGAGGCACGGGCGGCTTGGCAAATGTAACTGGAAGTTCTTTTCCAGCGCGAATCTTTGCTCAATATATGCGTGATGCTCATGTGGGCTTGCCAGTTGTAGCTTTTCCGCCACGAACCAAGATTGGTGATAAAACTGACTACAGCACATATTTCTTAGGCAGCGAGATAATTCCACCTGATGAAGCACCAGTAGATCCAGAAGAGCCAACAAGTGAAGATATTGAATTAGACGAGGGACCATAGAAAGTTATGCGAAACATTTCCAGTGACAAATTAACTCAACTTCTAGTGCGAGAGCGTGAAACTTACTTAACAAAACATCCAAAAAGTCATTCGTCTTATCAAGATTCACATAATCTCTTTGGCAAAGTGCCGATGACCTGGATGAATAAGTGGTCTGGAGGTTTTCCACTTTATTTATCAAAGGCAAACGGTAATTCAATTACCGATATTGATGGAAATAGTTATGTTGATTTTGCACTCGGTGATACCGGTGCAATGGCAGGCCATTCACCAAAAGCAACTATTGATGCTGTTAATCAGCGCATGGCTGAACTTGGAGGCATTACAACTATGTTGCCGACAATTGACGCTCAATGGGTAGGTGCTAATTTAACTGAGCGCTTCGGTTTACCACTTTGGTCTTTTACACTCTCCGCAACAGATGCAAATCGCTGGGTGTTAAGAATTGCAAGATTAGTGACTGGTCGACCAAAAATTTTAGTATTTTCTTATTGCTATCACGGCAGCGTGGATGAAACCTTCATTACTATTGATGAAAATGGCAATCCAAGATCTCGTCCTGGAAATGTAGCTCCAGCAGTTAATCCAACTGAGACAACTAGGGTTGTTGAATTCAATGATTTCATAGCGCTACAGCGAGAACTCGTTTATGGTGATGTGGCTGCAATTTTGATGGAACCTGCATTAACTAATATCGGAATTGTCTTACCTGAGCCTGGTTACTTAACTAAAGTGCGCGAGATTGCAACCGCAACTGGAACATTATTGATTAATGATGAAACACATACTTTTAGTGCAGGTCCAGGTGGTGCCACAAAAGCAATGAATTTAGCACCAGACATAATCACAATCGGTAAAAGTATTGGTGGCGGAATTCCTTGTGGTGCATATGGGATAACTCGCGAGATTGCAGCAAAAGTAGCTCAACACCAAGAGGCAGATTTGGTTGATGTCGGCGGAGTTGGCGGAACATTAGCGGGAAATGCATTATCAATAGCGGCCATGAGAGCAACTCTTGAGCATGTTCTTACTGAGGATGCATTTGAACATATGATTGAGTTAGCAACCCTTTTCACAAAAGATGTACAGCGCTCTATTGATAAACACCAAGTTGATTGGTCAGTTGTGCAATTAGGTGCTCGAGCGGAATATCGCTTCACAAAACCTGCCCCTAAAAATGGCGGTCAAGCTGCAGCTGCGAGCAATGATCAACTAGATGAATATATGCATTTATACACAATTAATCGTGGAATTATGATGACACCATTTCATAATATGGCACTTATGTGTCCTGAAACTACGAAAGCAGATATTGAATTACACAATGAAGTGTTTAATCAGGCACTAACTGAGTTAATTAGTTAAATTTCAATAATAAAATCTGGATAAGTAGTGGTGTAGCGAGCACGCACCATAATTTTGTCGCCAACCTGAACTTTATGGTTCTTTGGTAGTTGAACTAATGAAACATTCATGTGAGGCGTATCGGCAAATGCGAGAGATTTACTACCAAGATAAAAAGGCGATTTTGCTTTTCGCAATGCCTCAAACAATCCAAGCCCGATTGCAACAACACGCTGCCTAAGATTTGCTGGCATAGTAGGTGCACGCATCCCAATACCATGACGAGTGCCACCGCTGATGACTGCAATTTCTTTAGCACTGCTAACTTGCCCATACCCAAGTTTGCCGATTATTTTTCTGACTTCTAAAACTTCCGCATACATACTAAGTGCTGTTCGATCACCCAACCAAAAACTTGTTCCAACTCGCAATTTAGCATCAGGAAGTTGTGCTAACTCAGATTTAGTTAAGTGACTTACAAATAGTTGCTTGCCTGGCAATTGAGTAGCAATATCTTTAGCAAATGCAAAATTACTAGAATCACCAATTGGTAAATGAATCCCGTATCCAACTACTTGCATATCTGCAAACTTAGATATTTCAGATATTTCTACCCCAAATCTTTGTAATTTAGTTTTCAACTCGACAATTACTGGACCCTTGATTTTCGGCGAATGATTATCAACCGTCAAAATTAGATTTTCATCATTAATCTGATCATTAGGTCGAATTGGTTGCATCACAATAATTGGTTTTTGCCAGAAAGATCTTAATTGGGTAGCTTCTGCCAGTGTATCAACGGCAATTAAATCTAATTCCAAATGCTTTACTTCAGTGACTAATCTAGAAAAGCCTAAACCGTAACCATTACCTTTAATTACAGGTACTAATTCAATTTCAGTAGCAAACTCAATCAAATGTGTTTGCCACCTAGTGGTATCCAATTGCAGCACTAGGCTCATTTAAACCTCCGCACCAAAGCGTAAGCGGTCGCGATAGGTTTGTTTAGGACCAAATCAAACTCACCTAACCATTCAACAGCAGTTCCACCTAATCCACACTTGAAATTAAGTAGACCAACTAAAGGGTCAGTGTTATCTAAACTTGCAGATATTCCTCGTAAGTCATAGATTTGGTAGCCAGCCGTTTTACTATCGCGCATCATTTGCCATTGCAGAGCATTACTTGGGCGCAATTCTCTTCCAGTGGTACTAGATGCGCCATAGCTATACCAAGCACGATTTCCTGCTGCAACCCAGATAGCACCAGCTTCTACTTTTCCATCAAATTCAGCAAGATAGAGTTTTGCTTGTTTGCCAAACTGGGTTAAATAATTTTGAAAGTAACTTAAAGATCTTGGACTAAATACATCTCGGTTAGCAGTTTCTAAATAAACTTGATAAAACTTTGTCAATTCAGAAATATCGGCTACCCGAACGCGCACACCTACAGATTCAGCTTTGCGAATGTTTCTGCGCCATTGTTGATTAAAGTCATCCAAAATATCTTGTTCGCTTCTTTTTAAATCAACTTCAAATGTAAATCTGGGCTGCACATCACCAAAACCTTCAGTTGTTTCTTGATTAAACCCCATTGATATAAGTTTTTGTTTCAGATCAATGTGTTGTGTTTCTACGGGTTCTAGTTGATTTATGGAATGTACCTTTTCATCTGCCAAGCCAGACTTGAGGGATTCATTACTATAACGGTGCAGTAGCGCTTTTGGTCCAAATTTCATTAGAAAGCAATTTTTTGCTTTTAGGTACTTTGCTAATTCTAACAAAATTGAAGAATCAAAATCATCCCAGGTAAGAACTGGACCTTCTGGCAAATAAGCAAGTTTATATTTTTTAAATATCGGCACAGACTTATACAACACCAATCCAACACCAATCAATTTATCTGTTTTAAAGCCAATTAGTTCATAACTCCAACCCGTTTTGATTTTTCCCCAAGCTGGCGTTTGTAGAAAAGAGTAATCTGATTTTGTTGATAAGTAATTTTGATATTCAGATTCAGTTAATTTAACTATTTGCATCTTTAACCTAAACGAGAGCGCAGGAGTGTTATGTCTGCTGCTTGTTCTTGTTCATCACCTGGTGTTTCAGTAATTACTGGTGCATTGGCAGTTTTTATTGCTGCAATTAGTTGAGCTAACTCAATATTGCCCTGTCCGATATTGGCATGGCGATCCCGACCAGAACTTGCAGCATCTTTTGAGTCATTTGCATGTACTAAATCTATTCGGCCAGTAATGGATTTAATTTTTGTCACCGCATCAGTTAAATCAATTCCACCAGCCCAAGCGTGACAAGTGTCAAAACAAAAACCAATATCAGTATGTCCGACTTGCTCCCAAAGTTTGGCAATCGCTTCAAGTGTTCGAGCCATTGCGCGTTCACCACCAGCTGTATTTTCAATAAATACTGGTACTTTCATATCTAATTGATCAACTGCTTTTTTCCAATTAGCAAACCCTGCAGCTGGATCATCTTCTTTGGGCACGTGGCCACCGTGCACAATCACACCCTTTGCGCCAATCTCAAAGGCAGCATCAACTGTTTGTTGTAGAGCTTTACGTGAGGGAATTCGTACTTTGTTATTAGTGGTAGGGATGTTAATTAAATACGGAGCATGAACGTAAGCATCAATACCTGCATCAAGGAGTGCTTGCTTCATTCCGGCTGATCCACCAGCATGTGAAAAAGTAGGAGTAGACCAAGATTGCGGGTTGCCTAAGAAAACTTGAACAATATCTGCACCACGCACCTGTGCTTCAGTAACCACATTTCCAGGGGAGACGTGCGCTCCGATCTTGACCATTGGCTAAGCGTAGAGGGCGCGCCTTACTTTTGGTGCGATGCAGCAATGATTACGCTCTCTTTATGGCTCGCTCAGTAATTGATAAGCATTTGGCACGATTACCAAAGGAGCAAGCAGAAATACTCTTAAACCTGCGAGATTTGTTATTGAAATTATTACCAAACGCAACTGAAGCTATCTCTTATAACTTAGCAACCATAAAAATTCATAGCGTTAACTTTATTTCCTTTGATGGATTTAAAAATCATAATAGTATTTTTCCTAATTCTGGCTCTGCGACGAAAGCACTAGCAAAAGATTTGGCAAAATATGAGATTAGCAAAGGAACTATCAAGTTTCCGTTAGGTAAAGAAATCCCGCATGCATTAGTAAAGAAACTGATAAAGTTTCGAATATCTGAAATCAATGCAAGTTTTCCAAAGAAGTCCGGTGAGTACTTAGAGTTTTATGAAAACGGTCGACTTAAAGCGGAGGGAAGATTTAAATCTGCAAAATTGCATGGAAAATGGCAGTGGTATCGCAAAGATGGCACGAAGCTGCGCATTGGCGAGCTTAAATTGGGCGAACAGGTAGGGAATTGGATTACCTATGACAAGTTTGGTAAGCCATACAAAACAACTAAATTTGGTTAAAGTGAAATTAAACTTGCAATCTCGTTAGCACCATAATCGCTCATTAAAATATCGTAGTGATTTGTATTTGCAATAGTCAAGATTTTTACTTTTGGATACTTTTTCGATAAATCAGAAAGAAGTGCTTCTGGATAAAGACCAGTAGGTTCATTTTGTAAGCCACGTACAGCTCTAAACATTAGAACATTTCGATCTAAATTTAATAGTGCTTGATTAATCAAATCACTCGACCATAAATCAACTGAATCTTCAGTAACGCACTGGGGATTAGTGCTTGGCTTTAATTCTGGCGCGTTACCCACTAAATCGTGCTTAATGTAGTTAACCATCTCGGTTGATATTCCAGAATCAAAAGCCGGGTGTGCTCGCCAATAATCTATATATGCTTCTTGCGACGCAAAAGTCATTGCTAACCGAGCGAGAGCTGGACCTAGCACTAGCGGCAACACTTGCTCAACAGTCATACCAGGCGGCAAAGCAAGAGGTAACCCACCATCAATAAACACAATCTGACTTACTTGATTTGGATAAAAGTAATCAAGCGCTATTGCAACAAATCCACCCATGGAATGGCCTATCACTATTGGCTGATGAATTTCTAACTGGTTAATCGTCGCTTCCATATCAGCTGCATGTGCTTTCATTCCAAAAGGTGCAGGCAAATGATTTGAACTTGCTCTACCACGCAAATCTGGCGCATAAACCGTGTAACCAGAATTTATGGCATGGGCTGCTAAATGCTGCCACGCTAAATGATTAGAAGTGATGCCATGAATTGCCAAAATTGAGCGATCCGTTTTTTCGCCATATTGATAGACAGCCAACTGCCCACCTGTAACATCAACTAAATGTTTCTTTGTTGGTGTAATTGATGTCATCGAGCTAACCAGCCACCATCAACCACTACGGATGTGCCGGTCATCATTCCAGCTGATTCACTACATAGGAACAAAGCAATGTCTCCGATTTCTTTTGGCTCAATCAATCTTTTGATTACTGGTGCAGTTAGCATAATTTTTTCAATTACTTCTGCCTCTGATATGCCCTGTATTTTAGATTGAGACTCAATCTGTTTTTCAACTAAAGGAGTTCTCACATATGCAGGTGCAATTGTGTTTGAGGTAACACCAAATGGTCCTGCTTCCAATGCAATAGTTTTTGAAAAACCTTCAAGCCCATGTTTTGCTGAAATATATGCAGACTTATAGGGGGATGCACGATGCCCGTGTGCAGAGGAGATATGAATTAATCTTCCCCATTTTCTTTCATACATACCAGCAATCGCATTTCTAGTTAATAAAAATGGTGCAATCAACATTACCCGATGAATGTAAGCAAATCGCTCAGGATCGAACTCTTCAACTTTTGAAACAGTTTGTAAGCCTGCATTATTAACTAAAATATCAACATCTAATTTAATTTGTTCAACTTTTTTGCTATCAGACAAATCTAAAACCAATGGAACGCCATTAATTTGTTTAGCAACTTCAATCGTTGCTTCTTCATTTATGTCAATCACAGTAACTTCTGCACCTGCAGCAGCAAGACTTTCGGCAACTGCCTTACCTATTCCACTAGCTGCACCTGTAACTGCTGCCTTCTTGCCAGTTAGATCAATTTCAATGCCGTGCATAACCGCCTTCCTTTACTGTGCGTAGATAGCCAAAATGCTACTCGTGGGTAATTCAATACTCAATTCTGTGAGTGTTAAACCAAGCACAAAGTAAATCGGCATACCTGATAGTAGGTGTTGATTTTGGAGTAGCCCATAGGGCAAGGTAGTCTCTATTCGGGCCACCAGCTGGTGGCTCACTCTGTCAGAGAAGGAGTTCGCATGTTAGTGCGAAAGACGCTCCGCAATGTATTAGCGCTTGGTGTATCCGCAGCGCTGGTATTCGCGGGCTCAACTGCAGCAACTGCTGCACCAAAAAATGTTTGCTGTGTTGAAGTTTCAGTAATCTCTTCAACTTCAGGTGGCCTAAAGCCATTTGGTGATGCCTACGTTGCAGGCCTGGAGTGGGGACTGAAGCACTTCACCAAAGGAACAATGGTTGTAAATGGCCAGGCGATCGTTCTTACTAAATATGACGATGGCGGTTTACCAGATACTGCTACCACCCACTTTAAGACTGCCGTTGGAAAAGGTAGCAAGATTGTGGTTGGAACTATAAGCAGTGGTGTTGCACTTTCGCTCGCACCACTTGCTGCGCAAAATAAAGTTCTTTATATCTCAGGACCTGCAAAGCAGTTCCTAATTACTCAGCGCGGAAGTCAGTTCTCGAATAAGTACACCTTCCGCTCTGGTGTACAAACGGAACAAGATCTAATTCCAATTAAGGGTGCACTAGGTAACAATCTAGTTGGCAAGCGAATTGTGCTGTTCGTAGAAGATAATGCTTTTGGTGATGCATATATTGCAGCCGCACCAAAAATATTCCCAGGCGCAATTGTTGTTGGTCAGAAAGTAACTGGGACTCAAGCTGATTACACAGCAGATGTATTGCGTTTGCGACAATCAAATCCAAATACTGTGTTCGTTGCTTGGTCTAACACTGCAACATCTCTAGCCATGTGGACTGCAATGCGCCAACAGGGTGTCTTGGGACAAACTCCAATTGTTACTGGTCTTGCCCAAACTTCTGCATACCCAATCTTTGGTCAGTTACTAGGTAGCGAAAACGTTATCTACTCAAGCAGCTATTTCCCAGGAGCATCAACAAATGCAATTGGTAAGGCTCTGCGAGCTGACTATCAGAAAGCAAATCCAACATTGGCACCTTTCTATGGTGAAGACTTATTCACCCCAGATGGTGTTACTGCTGCCCAGATGATCGTTCAAGCGCTAAGCCAAAAAGCAGACAAGAAAACTGGCGTAACTAGCGTTGATGCAATGATTGCGGGTCTAGAGGGTTGGAAGTTCACTTCAATGAAGGGCATTTCACAAATCCGTAAGGAAGATCATGCGCTGATTCAGCCAATGTATCAAAGCCGCTTGGTTCGTGAAGGTGCAAACTTCATTCCAAAACTAGTTAAGTTGTATCCAAACGCAGCGCCACCGCTGAACTAAGAACAACAAACTAACAACTACCTTAAGATTGCGAGGCTCAGTGACTAGTAACGCTGCATTAAGCGTTTCAGATCTGAGCCTCGCAATTGGTGGTGCCAAGATTGTTGAAGGCGTTTCTCTTGAAGTAATAGCTGGAGAGACATTAGGCGTAATTGGTCCAAATGGCGCCGGTAAAACAAGTTTATTTAATTTAATTTCTGGATTAAGACCAGTTACTAGAGGCAAAATTTATTTAGGTGATGATGACATCACCAATGAATCTCCGGCAAGTAGAGCAAGTAAAGGCTTAGGTCGCACTTTTCAAACCTCAAGTGTTTTTACCTTATTGCCAGTTTTAGAAAACGTCCGCCTTGCGGCCGAAGCTGCAATGGGCGGATCAATGCGCATTACTAGACGGGCATATAGTTTTAAACCAGCAATTGCTAAAGCAGAAGAAGCACTAGCAGCAGTTGGATTAGCTGATAAGCGATTTACTCCAGCCGGCGCGCTTTCTCATGGCGATAAACGACGATTAGAGATTGCCATTGTGCTCGCAAGTGACGCGAAAGTAGTTATGCTCGATGAACCAATGGCGGGTATGTCAGTTGAGAATGTGCCAGTTCTAACTGAAATTATCAGATCGCTATCTCGCGATTATGGCCGAACAGTATTGATGGTTGAGCACCATATGCATGTAGTTTTAGGACTTGCAGATCGGGTAGCAGTAATGCATCAAGGTGAATTACTTATTTGTGCTGACCCGCAAACAGTTGTCAAAGATCCAACTGTACAAAGTGCTTATTTGGGTAAGTCATTATGAATTTAGAAGTTACTCAAGAAAAAGCACTGGAACTAAGTGACGTGCACGTGACCATTCGAGGATCACACATCTTGCAGGGTGTTAATTTTGGGATTGAGCCTGGAGTTGTAACTGGGTTATTAGGAAGAAACGGTGTCGGTAAGTCAACGACGCTTCGATCTATTGTTGGTTTAGTACCTCGAGTTGGCAGCATAAAGTTGTTTGGAAAGGAGATATCAAATCTTAAGGCACACGAAGTTATACGCTCTGGTGTTAGTTTTGTGCCAGAAGATCGAGAAATCTTTTCAACATTAACTGTATTAGAGAATTTAAAGTTAGCTGAGCGCGATAAACAACCAAATTACGACATTGTTTATAACTTATTTCCTGAGTTATTAAAACGCAAAAACCAACGGGCTGGCACGCTTTCAGGTGGTCAGCAACAAATGGTTGCTATCGCTAGGGCGTTATTAAATAACTCGAACTTGCTGTTAGTTGATGAACCAACTAAAGGACTAGCACCAAGGCTGGTAACTGAAGTAGCCGATGCACTTGAAGTTGCTGCTAAATCAGCAACTATTTTGTTGGTAGAGCAAAACTTGCCGCTAGTAAAGCGAATTGCAAAAAATATTATTGTGATGGATCAAGGTGTGGTCGTTCATAGCGGAAGTCCGATGGATTTAGAAAATGCCGATTTTGCTCAGCGAATGCTGGGCGTGAGTGGAGGTAGCCACTAATGGAAATCTTCATCACTTTGTTTATAACCGGCGTTGGACTTGGTGCGCTTTACTTCTTAGTTGCTGCTGGATTGAGTTTGATTTACGGCTTAATGGATGTGCTTAATTTTGCGCACGGAGCCTTCTTAACTGCAGGAGCATATGCAACTTGGTATTTCACTACATATGTACGAGCCGATGGCAGTTTAACTAGTTATGCGATTAGTTTGCTGATTGCTGGTTTAGTTGGTGCATTGTTTGCAGTTGCTACTGAGCAAATACTTATCAAATATCTATATAACCGGCATATCGATCAAGCTCTGGTAACAGTAGGTCTTGGATTTGTAGCTGCATCAGCATATTTGGGTTGGTTTGGTACCGACCCATTAGTGGTACTACCACCAGTCGATTTGTATAACGTTGTCCAAATTGGTGATGCATTTGTTGGTTTAGATCGATTTTTATATATTGGAGTGGCAGCAATAGTTTTATTGGCTAACTTTTTAATGCTTCGCTACACCAGAATTGGATTGATTATTCGGGCCGGTGTTGAAAATCGAAACATGGTTACTGCACTTGGAATTGATGTGCGCAAAGCATTTACCTTCGTTTTCTTTATCGGTGGATTTGCTGCAGGTCTTGGTGGAGCTCTTGCTACTACTTATGCATCAGGTGTTGGTCCAACCTTAGGGGATTCATTTTTAATTTATGCTTTCATTACCGTAGTAATTGGCGGAATGGGATCCGTTCCAGGTACAGCAATCGCTGCAGTTCTTGTTGGCACCACTCAAGTCTTAGTTAACTATTACGTCCAAGGATTAGGCGACTTCGTAGTTGTATTGCTGCTCGCTTTGGTGTTGCTTGTTCGACCTCAGGGATTGCTAGGCAAGGTGGTTCGCTAATGAATCTGCTACCAAGCAAATACCGATTTGTTCCAGTTGTTTTGATGCTATTGGCTGCCGTTAGCGTGTTTACCCCGGTAGTTGATGATCCAGGTCTACAACAAACTTTTGCAGTTGCTTTCCTTTTTGCAGCACTAGCACTCACCTATGACTTGCTGCTCGGTTTTACTGGTTTGCTTTCATTTGGCCACTCATTGTTTTATGCAGCTGGTGCGTATGGCGCTGCCTACGCGATGGCCCGTTGGGAATGGCAAATTATTCCAGCAACGATTTTTGCTTTGTTCTTTGCAACTGCAATAGCGCTATTTACGGGCGCAACTGCTCTTCGTGTAAAGGGAATTGCATTTGCGATGGTGACACTTGCATTTGCTGAAGCAGGACATGTAATCGCCACTTTGAATCTTTGGGGCTTAAGTAATGGTGATATTACTTTGCAACTTCGTCCTGAATCTGTACCAGAATTCTTTTTAGGCGTGAATAACACCAGAAATTTATTCTTACTTTCACTTATTACACTTGCGATTATCTATTTAGCAGTTTGGTGGTTAACTCAATCATCTGTTGGTCGAGTGTGGCAGGCCTTAAGAGAAAATGAAGAACGAGTTAGTGTTTTAGGTCTGAGACCATTTAGCTTTAAGTTGATTGCATTTGTTTTAGCAGGTGTTATGGCAGCATTTGTTGGAGTTGTGGCAGTAATTGTTACTAACAATGCGAACCCCTCGATGGGATCAACTGGAACAACTATTTCATTGCTGTTAATGGTCATTCTAGGTGGCATTGCGACCAGATGGGGTGCAGTGATTGGCGGCGTACTTTATGTGGTGTTGTCACAACGACTAACTACCTTGAACACCGAAGGCGCACTAAGTAGTTTCCCAGAATGGATTGGTGGTCCAATGAGTGAGCCCGCCTTTATCTTGGGTGTGATATTTATTTTGGTGGTGATGTTCTCCCCAGGCGGTATCGCGGGAGCGCTATATCGATTGAAGATGAAGTTTGGTTCTAGCGTCAAGTAAACTTAATGTCTGATGGCAAGACCGCTTTGGACACCAACTGCTACTGATTTAGTTATACACAAGTTATTATATTTTGCTCAAGTAAAAACTTATCCTGAGTTGCTGGATTGGACAATCAAAAACCCCGATCGATTTTGGAGTTTTGTTTGGCAAGATAGCAAAGTTATTGGCGAAATGGGAGACATAACCATTTCAGGAGAGGGATTTTTTGGCACAAAGTTTTTTCCGAATGCAAAACTAAACATTATTAATACCCTTTTACAGGGTGATGATGATCAAATCATCATAACTGCAATTACTGAAGCTGGAATAAGGCGCAAATTAACTAGATGTGAAGTAAGGCGAGCAGTAAATCAAGTTGCAAATGCCCTTACAGCAATTGGTGTAAAGCCAGGTGATGTGGTTGCAGCATGGGTGCCAAATGTTGCTGAAGTAGTTGTTTATACCCTTGGCGCATTGAGCATAGGCGCAGTTGTTTCAACTGCTTCTCCTGATTTTGGCACAACGGGTGTATTAGATCGCTTTGGTCAAATTGAACCAAAAGTATTACTGGCAGCACCAAACTATCAATACAATGGAAAAGATAATGACTGTTTAGATAGATTGCCTGAAATTGTGGCAGGACTACCAACTCTTAAACAAGTACTACTTATTGGTGCACAAAATGATTATGCTGATAACTTTGAATCTTGGTATAGCAAAAAATCTGATAAATTTCAGCCATTAAATCTACCTTTTGACCAACCTGGATTTATTTTGTTTTCCTCAGGTACGACTGGCAAACCAAAATGCATTGTGCATTCAGCTGCGGGTGTAATGCTGAAAGTGCTATCGGAAACAAGATATAACTTAGATATTCGTCCAACGGATAATATCTTTTACTACACCACTTGCGGTTGGATGATGTGGAATTGGTTGTTTATGGTGCTGGCAACTGGTGCATCAATTGTGCTATACGATGGCAATCCAGTTTTTCCACGTCCTGCCAGATTATTTGATATGGCACAAGAAGAAAAGATTACCCTTTTTGGAGTATCTGCAAAATATTTAGATTCACTTAAGAAGTTTGAGTTGAAACCAAAAGAAACACATAATTTAAGTTTTCTTAAAACAATTACCTCAACTGGCTCACCACTTAGTCCAGAAGGATTTGATTATGTGTACGAATCTATTAAATCAGATGTGCATTTAGCATCAATTTCCGGTGGAACTGATATTTGTGGCTGCTTTGTAATGGGTAATCCAATTCAGCCAGTTTACTCAGGCGAAATTCAAGGCCCAGCACTTGGAATGAACATGTCAGTTTTTAATGAATCCGGCAAACCAGCAAAAGTTGATGAAAAAGGTGAATTAGTCTGTCTACAACCATTTCCATCAAAGCCGCTTTATTTTGGTAATGATGATGGAGATAAGAAATACAAAGCTGCGTATTTTGAAAAGTTTGATGGTATCTGGGCGCACGGAGATTTTGCTGCAATTACAAAACACGGTGGCTATGTAATTTATGGTAGATCTGATGCCACTTTGAATAGTGGTGGTGTTCGAATTGGCACAGCTGAGATCTATCGAATAGTAGAGGAGTTTGTGCCAATTCAAGAAGCGATGGCGGTAGCGCAAGAGTGGGAGAACGACACAAGGGTAATTTTATTTGTCAAGATGCGCGATGGTTATGAATTAACAGATTCACTTGTTTCAGATATCAAATATCAACTTCGGGCAAAAGCAAGTCCAAGGCATGTGCCAGCAAAAATCATTGTCGCCCCAGAATTACCTCGCACCAAAAGCAATAAGTTAGTTGAGTTAGCGGTAACGGAAGTAATAAATAATAGAGAAGTAAAAAACTTAGAGGCACTAGCTAATCCAGAGAGTTTGGCTTGGTTTAAAAACTTGTCTGAACTGCAGGGTTAACTCTTTTTAGCTAGCCACTTCTTTCGCTCAGCCTCTGGCAGTTTCTCAATCGCATAGCGCAGCATCGTTCGAGGCATTACTGCAGAATGGTCAGATAAGAATCCCCGTAAATCTGAAATATTTCGCTTTCCTGCTTCGCGCAGCATCCAGCCGGTTGCTTTATGGATTAGATCATGGGGATGGTTGAGTAACTGCTTAGCGAGTAGCAGGGTGGGTTTGTTATTGCCAGCCCTAATGAAGGCAAAAGTAAACAGAACTCCAGTGCGCTGCACCCATAGATTTTTACTTTTAATTAATTGCTGCAATAACTTCATCGCATCAGCTTTATCAACTAAGTAGTGACCCAAATAGGGGGCGGTAGCATCAACTAGATCCCAATTGTTAACCTGGCCTTGCTTAACTAGTTTTAGATAGAAATCAAATATTTGTTTTTGAGTTTTAGCGTCTTTTGCTTTTTGATATTGCAACACCAAGATGGCTAACCCAATAAATCTAATCTCGTGATACTTACTAGCAGTTAATTTAGCTATTTCGGTAAGAGGTAAGTTGGTATTGGCTTTTGCGATTGATCGCGAAACTGGCACTCGAATACCAAGGAATTTGTCTCCTTCACCATAACCACCCTTTTGGGTTTGATAAAACCAAAGTTGGTCTTTAGCTAGTTTGGGATTTGCTAATTTGGTTAGCGATTTAATAATAGAAGCTGCCGCAGGCTGGGTAGGCATATAGCAATATTAGCAGTGATTGACCGCAGGCTATTTATAGTTTTGGTTGCAGTTCAAACCAAAGCCTTGTCCCCTACTGATTAATGCAGGATGGATTGGGTAAGTGTGTAGTTAGAGGATTTTTCGTCCGGAATGAGCAGATTGTGACGATTTAGTCAAAACTTATGCTCTCGGCGATACCCATTCCAGATCCAGCAGCAGAACGTGCTCGCGAGCAGATAATCTTAAAAGGGGATCTACCCAGCCCAACAAATCCGCCAACTGGCTGTGTGTTCAATACTAGGTGCTGGAAAGCTAAAGATATTTGCCGTAGTACTGAACCGCTATTACGTATTGTTGATAAAACTGAAGTTGCTTGCCATTTTCCAACTGCTGAAGTGGGTAATTAGAATCGCACTAAACAAAACGGTATGCCAACTGGATCTAGACATACCCAGAAAGTTTTAGAAGACTAGTTGATTAATTTGCCTCCTAGTTTTTCAACTACAACAAGTGCAGCTACCAAATCACTCACTCTGATATCAATATGTAGCTGAAGTGGAATTTTATAATCGGGCCAAGTTGGTACTACAAAGCTGACATTTGTTGCTTTAGTAGATATGTAACCGATAAATCATAATTTGATTTTTGAGCCATGAGTCCACGGTTTAATCTTTAATAACTTCTCTCTCATGGCAGCGCGTGTCGAGTGAAGGTCATAATTAGCTTGGACCCGCAACCAGTAACCATCTGATAGCCCAAAAAAGCGGCAAAGTCTCAGATCAGTATCTGGAGTTATTGCTCTTTTACCGTTAACAATTTCACCAATTCGTTGTGCCGGAACATCAATCTCCTTTGCCAAGCGATATTTAGTAATCTTCATTGGCTTTAGGAACTCCTCCATTAAAAGTTCACCTGGAGATACTGGGTCGATGTATCTGACTTCACCATCTGGTGAAGTCATTGCATCAGATAGTTTCATATAACTCAGCGCTCCTTAATGGTAATCAACTATTTCTACTTCGATTGAACCTTGATCGATCCAACCAAAACAAATACGCCATTGCCTAGTTATTCCGGTCGGCAAATGAGATGATCACTTTGGAATATTAACGCTTTGCGTTAATAACGCATAGCATACCTATTTGGGTGTGGAAAAGTAAAGTAAGGGCTGCGCTGCCCCCTTGGGTGTGAACAATTCTCGCTTGCTACCCTTGCCCTCGTTCTTGGGGAAACCCAATTACCTCCTGCCACTGAAACAAATCAGTGGCCGTTTAGTCCAAAGGGGGCTTAATTAGGTATGCGTGCCTATGAAGTCATGGTCATCCTTGACCCAGATCTAGAAGAAAAAACCGTAAAGCCTAGCCTTGATACTTTTCTTAACGTAGTTAAGAAAGACGGTGGCAAGGTTGATGGTGTTGATGTGTGGGGTCGTCGCCGATTGGCATACGACATCGCAAAAAAGAGTGAAGGCATTTATGCCGTTATGGAACTAACTTGCTCTGCTGATGCAGTTGCTGAGTTAGATCGCCAGCTAAATTTAAATGAAGCAGTGCTACGCACCAAAGTGCTACGCCGAGAAGATAAAGAGAAATAATGGCTGTTGGTGATGTCACAGTTACTGTAACAGGTAACCTAACAAACGATCCAGAACTTCGCTTTACCCCAAACGGGTTAGCAGTTGCTTCTTTCACAGTAGCATCAACAAGCAAAGTTTATGATCGCAATAGCAATGAGTGGAAAGACGGCGATACCGTCTTTATGCGCTGCAATGTTTGGCGTCAATATGCTGAAAACGTTGCTGAATCATTAACTAAGGGCACCAGAGTTATTGTTACTGGCAGACTTAAGCAACGCAGTTACGAAACTAAAGAAGGTCAGCAGCGTCAAGTTGTTGAACTAGAAGTTGATGATGTTGGTCCAGTTCTACGTTATGCAACTGCAAAAGTAACTCGGATGTCGCGTAATGACAATAGTGGAAATTCTGGCTCAGGACCTGCTGCAAACGATCCTTGGGCTGCTGGCAATCAAACCGATTCGTGGGGCGGCGGCTTTGCTGACGAGCCACCGTTTTAAGGAGAACTAATGGCAAAAGATACTAAAGGAAATTCAAATCGTCGTCGCAATAAAGATGATGATAAAAACAAAAAAATTTTCAAGAAAGTAAATCCACTTCTTCCTAAAGATGTAACGCATGTGGATTACAAAGATGTGAACTTACTTCGCAAGTTCGTTTCAGATCGTGGCAAGATTCGTGCTCGCCGCGTAACTGGATTGACTGTGCAGCAGCAGCGCGCAGTAGCAACTGCAGTTCGCAACGCTCGAGAAATGGCTCTGCTGCCCTACGCTTCAAGTGGAAGGTAAGAAATAGTTATGAAAGTTATTCTGACTAATAACACCGCTGGCTTAGGTGATGCTGGAGATGTGGTAGAAGTTAAGCCTGGTTATGCCAGAAACTTTTTGTTTCCACGAAACTTGGCAGTTCTTTGGACAAAGGGTGGGGCAAATCAAGTCTCAGCTATTCGTCGTGCTCGCACTGAACGTGCTATTCGTAGCAAAGATCACGCTCAAGAAGTGGCAGCGTGGTTGAAGGCCAACAAAGTCACTATTAAGACTCGCGTTGGTGAATCTGGCAAGCTGTTTGGATCAATTGGTGCGAGCGATATCGTTGAAGCAATCTACCGTGTTGGTGGAGATAAGTTAGATAAGCGAATTGTCCAACTACAGCATCCAATCAAACTTTCTGGAACACATAAAGTTCCATTGAAGCTTCAGCACGACATTGTTGGCTATGTAAACATTGAGATTGTGGCTGGCTAACTAAACCTAATAACAGCGCTCCCGGAAGCGGTATTAAATGAATACTGCAACTAGCGTGAAAGCAATCGCAGGATTGCTTCTCACACTACTGGTAATACCACCAGCCGGGAGCGCTGTTGCTTTTCCAACCGAAACCATCACCATCTCAGTTTCCGGGGATTTATTAGTTCACCACTCTCAATATGAGCAGGCTTTAGAGGATGGTGGAGGTAAATATGACTTTCGCAATCAGCTAGCCCCAGTTAAACCGCTATTAACTGCTGATATAAACATCTGCCATCTAGAAACCCCACTCACAAGTGGTAATCCCAGCACATACCCAATTTTTGCTACCCCTGATTCGCTAGCAATAGCAATAAAAGAAACTGGCTGGGATGGCTGTAGTGCGGCATCAAATCACAGCTTAGATCAAGGATCAGCAGGTGTTTATCACACAATCAGAAGCTTGAAAAGTGCCGGACTAGTTGTTTCTGGAATCAGAAACAAAGCGCAAATTAATAGAGCAACAGATTCTGCTGTTGGCTGGTTCCAAGTAAAAGACGATATTTCTGTTGCTCATCTTTCTTACACCTGGTCTACCAATGGCATCAGACCTAAATTTAATTGGTTAGTTAACGCACCCATTTCGGTTAGCAGCATAATTAATGATGCCAAAGCCGCTAAACGAAATGGGGCAGATTTAGTAATTGTTTCTATCCATGCTGGAACAGAATATGCTGTAACACCAAACAGTCAGCAAAAAGCTATCGCCCAGGCAATTACTAAATCTGCAGCCATTGATGCCATGGTTGGGCATCATGCCCATGTGGTGCAAGATGCTGAAATCATTAACGGAAAACCAGTTGTTTATGGCTTAGGTAATTTCTGGTCTGGCCAAGGAGCATGGTCTGATCTAGCTAACAGTCAATCAGGTGCTTTAGTAACGCTTAAATTCGAAAGAGTAATAAGTAGTAACACAACAGAAAAATCATTCAGTTATTCAGGATCTCAAATAGATCCAGTTTTCACCACCCCAGAAGCTTGGCAGGTTTCTCCCGCTGCTCGAATCTCAGCAATATCAAGATGGGGAAGCGCCGCCAGAAGCGCTGCAATAGAAATCAGGCGGCGCTTAGCCCCACTTAATTGAATAACCCAATAGCCTGCCTGAAAATGACTATTTTCAGGCAGGAATTACGCTTAAAAAATATTCAAACTATTTGTTATCTACAGGATGTGGGTGAGGATTCCCTCTCAATTTGATGGCTTTCTGACTATTACTGTGAAGATTTCCCACAGTTAACCCACAACCATTCCCCAGTTATCCACAGGCCATCCGCAGTTCATCCCCGGCTCCCCACACAGGACGCAGCGCATCTGTCAGAGTAACTGGGCACAATGCCCTCATGAGTGTGGCGGAATTTCCATCACCAGCGGGCGACGCTGGTTTTGATCGGCTACCCCCACAAGATATTGCGGCCGAGGCATCAGTGCTTGGTGCGATGCTTTTAAGCAAAGATGCAATTGCTGATGTAGTTGAAAATCTTCGAGAACTAGATTTTTATCGACCGGCGCATGCAACTATTTATGCTGCAATTATAGATTTGTATGGTCGCGGTGAACCAGTTGATCCAGTAACAGTTTCAGCACAGTTAGGTAAAACTGGTGAGCTAATAAAAATAGGTGGCGCACCTTATTTGCACACACTTGTTAACGGCGTGCCAACTGCAGCAAATGCCGAGTATTACGCACACATTGTGCGTGATAAAGCAATGCTCCGACGACTTGTTGAAGCTGGCACCAAGATTGCGCAACTTGGTTATAAAGGCGAAGGCGATGCAGATCAAATCGTTGATGCTGCCCAAGCTGAGGTGTATGACGTCTCGGATAATCGAGCCAGAGATGATTATCAACCGCTAGGCACATTGCTATCTGGCGCGTTAACTGAAATTGAAGCGCTCGGTTCGCGAGATGGCATTATGACTGGCGTGCCAACTGGGATTACTGAGTTAGATAAATTAACAAACGGCTTACACCCAGGTCAATTAATTATCGTTGCTGCTCGACCTGGTTTAGGTAAATCAACGCTTGGCTTAGATATTGCCCGTGCTGCGGCAATTAAACATGATTTAACAACTGCAATATTTTCACTAGAAATGAGCCGCATTGAAATTGTAATGCGATTGCTTTCGGCTGAATCGAATATCTTCTTATCCAGCATGCGTACCAATAAAATGTCAGATCAAGAATGGCAGCGACTTGCTCGCAAAATGAGTTTAATTTCTGAAGCACCGCTATTTATTGATGACTCAGCGAACTTAACCATGATGGAAATTCGAGCAAAGGCCAGACGGCTTAAGCAGCGCCATAATCTAAGACTCATCATTGTTGACTACTTACAACTTATGACTTCTGGTCGAAGAGTGGAATCTAGACAGCAAGAAGTGTCAGAGTTTTCGCGTTCGCTTAAGCTGCTTGCCAAAGAATTGGATATTCCAGTAATTGCGATCTCCCAGTTAAACCGTGGTCCAGAGCAGCGAACCGATAAGCGTCCGCAGTTGGCTGATCTACGTGAATCTGGCTCACTAGAGCAGGACGCTGACGTAGTGGTCTTAATTCACCGAGATGATGCTTATGACCGCGCCTCCCCTAAACGAGGTGAAGCAGATCTAATTGTTGCTAAACACCGTAATGGTCCTATGGCAAATATTGAAGTAGTGTTCCAAGGTCACTATTCCAGGTTTGCTGACATGGCCAAGGATGTGCCAGAACCATTTAATCCAACGGAAACTGCTGCTGATCGAGATTTTGAGTAATTAGTACATAGCTAAGCAAATCGTTATTCGGGCAGACGAGGCCCTGAGTTCAGCACCGGCCAAAAGCGTACCAATAATGGTACGCTACTGCTATGCCAACAATTCGAGAGCAGATCACTAATTACGCCGTAGATCGCGATGGCCTGTTTACGCTCGATGATGCTGCCGCACTTGGCATCCCAACTGTAGAACTAAGAAAGTTAACTCATCGCGGAAAGTTGACTCGAATTGGTCGTGGGGTTTATCGAACTGAGTATTCGCGGTTTGAACCAAAATCTGAATTTCGAGAGGCATTAGCTTTAGTGGGACCAGAAGCTTTTTTGATTGGTGAATCCGCAATGTCCGTGCATGACATTGGCGTATTTAATCCAGGGCGAATTCACATAGCCACTACAAAAAGAGTGAGAAGAAATCTCCCCAAAACTATTTCACTCCATAGGGTTAAAGACATCACTGCATATGATGTTATTGAATATGACCATGTTAGATCAGAGAGTGTCTATTCAGTTATTAAGAAACTCATTCCTATCACTGAATCTGGAAGAATCATTGGTGCGATAAGAGATGCAGAAAGATATGGAATTATCTCAACATCACAGGTGTCAGAATTAACAAAGATAATTACTCATCGCGATGATCAGAAAAGCCACCATCTGGCTTAACACATCTAAATCAATTAATTCGTGAGATTTTAATAAGGTCATAGAATTGATTATTACACTTTTAGATGGTTAGTATTATGCAGTGCAATGGAATTACCACTCATCTCAATATCAGAACAACTACACCAAAGAACAGAACCAGCAATTTACCGAGCAATTCAGTTTAATCACTGCCCGCTTTCAAGAACTGATGCTGCAAGGCTTACCCCCAACTAGTGAAGAAGCGCAAGCAGCAGTTAAAGCGCAATATGAATTCACTACACAATTCTGGCAACCAAATAGGGAAGCATTTAAATCATTAGCCCTGA
>Ga0194116_10000450_pt1 | contig 73908 bp, 85 predicted proteins | sample TA2MahsurfametaG_4_FD_148617 | JGI IMG/M metagenome (GOLD analysis project Ga0194116, IMG submission 148617) | Freshwater microbial communities from Lake Tanganyika, Tanzania - TA2015008 Mahale S9 surface | ecosystem: Environmental > Aquatic > Freshwater > Lake | place: Tanzania: Lake...
TGACGGCTCCTCGATCTGCGGCTGGAAGGCGATCAACGAGTCGGACATGGCAATGGTGCCCGACCCCAACACCGCCTGGATCGACCCCTTCTACAGCCACAAAACCCTCAGCCTGATCTGCTCGATCCAGGAACCCCGCAGCGGCAAGCCCTATGCCCGCTGCCCCCGTGCCCTGGCCCAGAAGGCCCTCGATTACCTCGGCAGCACCGGCCTGGCCGACACCGCCTATTTCGGCCCGGAGCCCGAGTTTTTCATCTTCGACGACGTTCGCTACAAGAGTGCCAACGGCTCCAGCTTCTACAGCGTGGATTCGATCGAGGCCCCCTGGAACACCGATCGGATTGAAGAGGGCGGCAACCTCGCCAACAAGATCCAGTTGAAAGAGGGCTACTTCCCCGTAGCCCCCAACGACACCCTGCAGGACATGCGCAGCGAAATGCTGCTCACCATGGGTGCCCTGGGCGTGCCGATTGAAAAGCAACACCACGAGGTGGCCACCGCACAGCACGAACTCGGCATCAAGTTCGCCGAGCTGATCAGCGCGGCCGACAACGTGATGATCTACAAATATGTGGTGCGCAACGTTGCCAAGAAATACGGCAAAACCGCCACGTTTATGCCGAAGCCGATCTTTGCCGACAACGGCAGCGGCATGCACGTGCACCAGAGCCTGTGGAAAGCCGGCCAGCCACTGTTCTGGGGTGAAGGCACCTACGCCAACCTCTCCCAAACCGCCCGTTGGTATATCGGCGGCCTGCTGAAGCACGCCCCCAGCTTCCTGGCCTTCACCAACCCCACCACCAACAGCTATAAGCGCCTGGTGCCCGGTTTTGAAGCGCCGGTGAACCTGGTGTATTCCCAGGGCAACCGCTCTGCCGCCGTACGCATTCCGCTCACTGGCATGAACCCCAAGGCGAAGCGCCTTGAATTCCGCTCCGGCGACGCCCTCTCCAACCCCTATCTGGGTTTCGCCGCCATGCTGATGGCCGGCATCGATGGCATCAAGAACCAGATCGATCCGGGCGATGGCACCGACGTCGACCTGTTCGAACTGTCGGCAGAGGAGCTGGCCAAGATCTCTACCGTGCCCGCCTCCCTCAACGGTTCCCTGGAGGCCCTCAAGGCCGATCACGAGTATCTGCTGGCCGGTGGCGTCTTCACCGAAGACTTCATCGACAACTGGATCGCCCTCAAATACGAGGAAGTGCAGCAGCTGCGCCAGCGGCCCCACCCCCACGAATTCACCATGTACTACGACGCCTGACTTAGAAGTCTGTAGCGATACGAGACTGAACATTCTCCAAGAACTCCACTCGATGGCCCCCAAACCGGGGGCTTTTTTTATGGGGGATAGCACTAGAAGTCACTCTAAGGAGGGCCTACTTAGAGCAAGACCTGCGATGGGACTACAACGGCGCCACCGACATCGGCCCGCGAGGGGCAAGACCTGATAGAAGTTCAAGCAGCTCTGCGTACACCCTTTAGATGCGACCGGAGCAATGAGTATTGGAATAAAGACTGCGACGCGTTGCCTTGGGAACTATTCGCGATTCAAAAATCGGGATCACCTTCCAACTTTGGTAAAATATGACATTCCAGCCAAGAACTCCACCCCTTACTCCCGAACTGTACTCACTGACGAACCTTTACTTGTAAATCTAGCTGAGAACGAATACTTTGATCTCTATTAGTAAATTTATCTGATCAGGAACCCGTCTTAGACGCCAGAGTCAAGTTGGCACGTGAACCCACGTCTTGCAATAACCTACAAGTAAAGATTTGCATTGCACCGAGCAAACTCTCCCTAGCTTGCTACGGTGACAACAAGTCTGCTAGCAGAAAAGTGGCCGATCACGCCGATCACTTGACGAGTTCGAACGGGATTTCGATTGACGCCCCTCTGCATGAGCTGAGCGATTATCACCTATACGAGAAGGGCGAGAATATTGTATTCAGTTTCGCGTTCAATCCAAGCAACAAATCCCGAGATGGATCACAAATCCCCTTTGGCGAGTCTCAGAAGCTAAAGGTTTACCTTGATTTCGATTCAGAAATCCATCGTGACAACCAAGAGTTAAATGACATAGCCGGCGGAAGATTTAAGACCCCTTCGAGCATCAGGGAAGACACCACGATCCTTTTTACCTTCAAGAACAACAAGCTAAAATATCGTGTCCGCGGAATCGGCGGGTTTGACGGTGAAACAATCAGCGATGGCATAGGGCGAACATTCCATGGTACGCGTTCCGAGGTATTCCAGTTTGGGCCTCTTGTACGCTCCAACCGCAACTTCATTATTTTTGAGATCAAAAAAAAGAAGTTGTTTGCTCAAGACAATGATAAGACCTTTGTGTCATGGGCTCGCTCATATCTCTCAAAGGGAGACACCTATCTTGATAGTAATGGCGTCGAGAGAACCGCCGATCAGACCTATTCAGATCATATTGGGCGCGCCTTGAAGGACCAGAATCCGGTGGAGATCCGCTTGCAGAATGGACTCCACCCCTCACAGCACGTTGTGAATGGCTTTGGCTACCCAGATGTTGTCATTTACGACACATCAAAACCAGCGGGGATGCCAAATGGCCGAGCCTTGGAAGACGATATTATCACGTACCTCCAACAGTTTAATAATACGACCCCCCCTACGTCATCTCCTTCCAACAGAGATGGTGTTGACTTTGCAGCCAATGCTCAGGTTGACCCTCAGGCCTTCACCACTGACCAAGGCTTCTACGAAGATGTGAACAGGGATGACATGCGCATCTGGGGCAGCTTTCCTTATGTCGGCGAGGCCTACAACATCCCGTCACAGCAAAGAAGCGAAAACGTCTACCGCTTTTACGACAAGGTAACTGGTTCTCACTATTTCACGTCTAACGCAAAAGACATTAAGAAGCAGCAAGGGAAGAAAGGCGTTATCGACGAGGGTGTCGCCTTTGCCTCTACAGACCTCAGGGGTAAAGCAGTTTATCGATTTGTCAACACGAAAAACGACACATATTTTTGGACTGCGAGCATTCATGAATACGAAACGTTCAATGCAAAGAAGAATTACACCTATGAAGGGGAGACGTTCTGGGTCCAACCTCCAGATTCGCTCACGCCTGGTTCTACAGAGGTAACCCGATTATTCGAGCCGAACTCAAAACGCTATCTCTGGACGGCTAACCCCAATGAAGTCACGAGCTTGCTCGGTGACGGATGGATTAATCAGGGTCTCGCCTGGACGGTCTAGTTGTCAGTCCCCATATCGCATAGAAATGGCTCCCGAACCACAGATCAAGATCTGGGGATCGGGAACCAAGCTGTGGATTACTTGAGCTGATCGTGTCGAAACTGAGCGATGGCGCTGTTATGCAGCCGGCGCTCGTGGACGTGGCGCTTAGTTCAGGCCACTTCCTGGGAGTGCGCGTCAGAGGCTTCACTCCTATCGGCAGTGGCATGGCGCTACGCCACAACCGGTTGATGGCGCCGCTGCTCTTGCTGGCTGTGGCGCATCCACTCGACAAACAGGGGATCACGCTCAGAGGTAGTAAGCATGGCCTTCTCCACACAACCTTCACCGCTTCATTCTGTGGCGGTTGCTACGAAATGAAGCAGTGCCCATCAAACCTGATCTGGGTTGGGCAGACACAGACGGGCACCCGGCCCCCTTCGATCGCGGTGCGGCCTGAGATCCGCTGGAATGGTGGCTCGATGCACCGCTGCCACGCTCCATGGCTGACACCCTCACCAAGCTCGCCTATCAGGCCCTGCAGCAGGGCAAGAGCCTGGTGGGCGTTGCCCATAAAGAGGTGAGCACCAAGCTGATGGAACTGGTGGCGCCCCAGGGTGCCCCGAAAACGCGGCCCATCCCGACCCAGATGCTGATGGATCTGCAGGCCGCCAACAACGCCCTGATGGAGATCGATTGGGAGGAAGCGCAGCAGGGGCTCTATCCCACCAGCCTGCTGTTTGATGCGCCGTGGCTCGATTGGGCGGCCCGCTACCCGATGGTGTGGCTCGACATGCCCAGCACCTGGAATCGCCGCGGCGAACGCAATGTCACCGACCTGCCCAAGGAGGTAGAGAGCACCAACTACCCCGACTACTACCTCCAGAACTTCCACCACCAAACCGACGGCTATCTGAGCGATCACTCCGCCTCTCTCTACGACCTGCAGGTGGAGATCCTGTTCAACGGCACCGCCGATCCGATGCGGCGCCGGGTGATCAAACCGCTGTTGCAGGGGTTGCGAGCGTTTGCGGATCGCCCCAGCAGCCAGCTGCGGGTGCTGGATGTGGCCACCGGCACCGGCCGCACCCTGCGGCAGGTGCGCGCTGCCCTGCCTAACGCCCAGCTGGTGGGCCTTGATCTGTCCGCGGCCTATCTGCGCCAGGCCAACCGCTGGCTCAGCCAACTGCCCAATGAGTTGCCGCAGCTGGTGCAGGGCAATGCCGAAGCGATGCCGCTGGCCAGCAACAGCATGCAGGGGATCACCTGCGTGTTCCTGCTGCATGAGCTGCCGGGCGAGGCCCGCCAGAACGTGATCAACGACTGCTTCCGCGTGCTGGAGCCGGGCGGTGTGTTGGTGCTGGCTGACTCGGTGCAACTGGCCGATTCGCCCCAGTTCGAAACCGCGATGGACAACTTCCGGCGCGTGTTTCACGAGCCCTACTACCGCGATTACATCGGTGATGACATCGACGCTCGCCTGCAAGCGGCTGGTTTCTGCACCATCCGCGCCAGCTCCCACCTGATGACCCGGGTGTGGAGTGCCACCAAGCCCTGACATAGCTCCGCTGCGGCCACGCGAACGCCATAGGGTCCGCCTACGAGCAAGGTGGGCATGAGCAATCCGTTCAGCGTGCGCTGGTTGGCAGGCTGGACCTTCCAGACCGTGTTGATGGAGGGGTGTGTGCAGGTGGAGGCCCATGGCTTTGGCATCTGTCTGCGCTCACCGATGCTTCCTGGCGAGAGCCCCGTTGTGGCCGCCGATCGCCTGGTCTTGGCCGAGGATCAGCGCCGCCGCGCCCTCCATAACGCCTGGCTGCGCGGCCAGAGGCTGCCGACCGCCCAGAGCGCACCACCGCTGGCTGGCGCCAGCGCTGAGGTGGAACCGCTGATCCGGCTGGCCGCCTAACGGCGCAACCACAGGGCCAGCACCAGCCCCACACCGCCCCAGCGCAAACCCCACCACAGCCAGCGTTCCTGCCAGGCTGTGGGCTGCAGCGGCTGCGGCAGGGGATCCAGAAGCCGTTGCGCCAGGGCCATGCGCTGCCGCAAGCGCCGGGCCTGCAGGCTGTCGTCGGCCGCCGGTAAGCGCTCGGCGCGCGACACCTGCGCCATCAGGCTGGCCAGCTGGTGCAACCAGCGGATCGGTTGGTGCGGGGAGCGCGGACGCTGCTGCATGGCGTCAGGATGGCGCCCTGCCCAGGAGTTCGTCCAGTGTCCGCCCCGCAGCCGTGGCCTCCAGGCAGCCGAGAAACAGCGGAAACGCTGCACCGGTTGCTCACGATCAACAACCGCGATTGGCATGCCCTCAAGGGCCAGCCCCAGCGCCGCGCCGCTGAGCAGCTGGCTGCTGCCCTGGTGCAACTTCTGGATGGCAGCAATCCGCCCGGTGCACCCCTACCCACACCGCAGCGGCAGCAGGCCATTGCCCTGTTGGAGCACAGCCTCGGCTGGTTGCGCGGTGAACTGCGGGATCCTGGCTGCCCCAGCCACGGCCACTAGCGCCGCAGCGCTACTTGAACGCGGTTGCCGCGGGCACTCCAGCGCACGTCGTCGAAGCAGGAGTGAATCAGAAACAGCCCGCGGCCGCAGAGGGCATCGGGCTGAACCGGCAGGCCGGCCGCCCGGGCCTGCAGCGGCACGCCGCAGCCCTCATCCTGCACCTGAAACACCAGCCAACGGGGGGTGAGGATCCGCCGCACCCGCAGGCACTTGCCTGGGTCGCTGCCATTACCGTGGCGCACCGCATTCACCAGCACCTCCTGAAGGCCGAGCTGCAGAGTGGCCAGGGTTTGGGCGCAACTCACCGGCTCCAGCAACAGCTCCAGCAGCGGCGAGAGCTGCAGCGTTGAGGGGGTGATGAAATCGGCCCAGCGAAGGGTCATCGAGCCCAAGCCAGCAGGGATCTGCCAAGCGATCAATTGACGCTACCGCTCAGCGGATCAGCGGTGCTCAGGCCGCAACGCGCTGTTGCAGGCCCGGATGGGCGAGCAGCGCATCCATCAGGCGCACGCCCCGCAGCTGGTTCACCAGGGGCAAGTGCCCTTCCGGTGCGTCCAGCGACCAGGTGAAGGCGGAGGGGTAGCGGGTCCACACGCCGCCCTGCTTCCAGCCCAGGCGCGGCCAGAGCTGATCCCAGCGACCGGCCAGGCTGCGCAGCAGGCGGATCTGCACGGAAAAACCGAAGCGCCCCTGGGAGTACACCACCCACAGGCGATCGATGCTCTCCAGATCAACCGCGGCGATGGGCGGCACCTCGGAGTAATACACATAGCCCCGGCTCACGGCATCAGCGCCGGCCAGCTGACGCAGGTGCTCGCTGGTGAGGCGATCCGCTTCCTCATAGCGCTGTTCGATCAGCGCGAGCTGGAGAGGGGTGTAGTTGATGCCGCTGGCGCTGGTGGTGGCCAGCCAGCCCTCCGGGAAGCGCTGGCGGTAGGCCTGCGTGAGCGCGTCGTGCTCCCCCTGGAACAACAGCTGAATCAAGGTGCCAGCGGCCCAGTCATCCCCGGTGGCATCCAGGCGGTCGAGCTGATCGATCACCTGGGGGCGCAGCTCGGCCGCACGCTGCAGCACCTGGGTGAGCAGGCTGCGCCGCTGGCGGGGCGAGGCCTCCAGGAACCGCTCCAGCAGTTGGTCAGCGCTAACCGTGGTGGTAACGGGGGGTCCGGAAAGCATGAACGGGGGACAGACCTGCCTGGCAGCCAGCTTTGGCCCACTATGTCAGGCATGGCCAGGCTGAGGCGGACGACTTGACGGTTGGGGTGCGGCTGGAGCGACGACCGATCGAGGCCTTCCTGGCGGCAGCGGGCCCGGTGGTGGATGTGCGCGCCCCCGCTGAATTTGCCCAGGGTCACATCCCCTCAGCCCACAACCTGCCCCTGTTCAGCGATGAGCAGCGCGCGGCCGTTGGCACCACCTACAAACAGCAGGGGCGTCAAGCCGCCGTGCAGCTGGGTCTGGAGCTGGTGGGCCCCCGTCTGGCTCAGCTGGGGGAGCAATTGCAGCAGTTCTCAGCCCAGGCAGCAGGCGCACCGCTGCGCCTGCATTGCTGGCGGGGGGGCATGCGCTCGGAGAGCATCGCCTGGCTGGCGAGCCAGCTCGGGCTGGAGGTGGTGCTGCTCGAGGGCGGCTACAAGGCCTTTCGCCGTTGGGTGCTGGAGCGCTTCGAGCGGCCCTGGCCGGTGCATCTGCTCGGGGGCCGCACCGGCAGCGGCAAAACCGATCTGCTCCTGGCCTTGGCGCAGCAGGGCGCTGCTGTGATCGATCTGGAGGGGTTAGCCCATCACCGCGGCAGCAGCTTCGGCAGCCTCGGCCTGCCGCCCCAGCCGAGCAGCGAGCACTACGAGAACCGCATCGCGCTGGAGCTGCAGCGCCTGCGCCAGGCCAGCCAGATTTGGCTGGAGGCCGAAAGTGCCCAGGTGGGCCGTTGCCGCATTCCCGCCGGGCTGTGGCGGCAGATGCAAACAGCGCCGCTGCTGGAGATTCGCCGCCCCCTGGAGGAGCGGCTTGAGCAGCTGGTGGCCGTGTATGGCGTGCAGGATCCCGCCGCCCTGGCGGAAGCCACCCAACGCATCGCGCGGCGCCTGGGCCCCCAACGCACGGCGGCAGCGCTGGAAGCGATCGCGCAGCACAACTGGAGCGAGGCCTGCCGCCAGATGCTCGATTACTACGACCGCTGCTACGACCACGAACTGGAGCGCCATGGCCAGAGCGATGGCCAACGGCTGCTCGGCAGCCGCGATCTGGCCCAATGCAGCCCCGAGCAGGCGGCCGCGCAGCTGATTGCCTCTGGGGTGGTGGCCCCGCTGATCGGGTGAAGCCCAGGGCCGAAAGGCTGCCTAGGATCAGGTTTTGCAGGAGCGATCGATGGCCGCCATTCAGTTTTTCCGCGGTGTCGATGAGCCTGTCGTTCCTGATATCCGCATGACCCGCTCCCGCGATGGGCGCACGGGCCAGGCGATGTTCGTGTTTGATCAGCCCGAAGCCCTCTCGCCCGAAAGCATGGGCGACATCGGCGGCATGTACATGGTGGATGAGGAAGGCCAGCTGGTGACCCGCGAGGTGAACGCCAAGTTTGTGAACGGCAAACCCGCCGCCCTCGAAGCCACCTACACCTGGAAAACCCCCGAAGACTTCGAGCGCTTCATGCGCTTCGCCCAGCGCTACGCCGACAGCCACGACCTGGGCTTCTCCCAGAAGGGCGATCAGGGCGACGCCGCCGACGCGCCGAACGACTGAGGCGGCCGCCGTGAAATTCGGCCAGTGGTTGGGGTTGATCGCCTGCGCAGCGGTATTACTGCTGCTGTGGTCGCTGCGCGATGTGGTGATCCACCTGTTTGCGGCGGTGGTGCTGGCGATGGCCCTGTGCACCACCGTGGGGGTGGTGCGTGAGCGGGTGGGTTGCAGCCGCCCCCTCGCCCTGCTGATCAGCCTGGCGGGTCTGGTGCTAGTGGTGGCGGTGGCGATCGCAGCCGTGGTGCCGCCCTTTGTGGGTCAGTTTCAGCAGCTGCTGCTGCAGCTGCCGGTGGCCGCAGACAAAGCCATCACCCTGCTGCGCCAGGGCATGGATCTCAGCAGCCACATGATCTATGGCCAGGAAGCTCTGCACTGGCTGCGCCAGGGCATGGGCGAAACCAGCAACGGCGGAGCCAGCGCCGTGGGCCAGAGCCTGCGGAGCCTGCTCGGCCTGGCCGGCAACCTGGGCAGCGGCCTGGTGCAACTGCTGTTTGTGGTGGCCGTGGCCTTGATGATCGCCGTGCAGCCCACCGCCTATCGCGAAGTGGTGGTGCTGCTGGTCCCCTCGTTTTACCGGCGGCGGCTGCGCCAGGTGCTGCTGCACTGCGGCGATGCCCTCAGCAGCTGGATGGGCGGGGTGTTGATCAGCTCCCTGTGTGTGGCGGTGCTGGCCGGAATCGGCCTCTCGCTGCTCGGGGTGAAGCTGGTGGTGGCCAATGCGCTGTTAGCCGGCCTGCTCAACATCATTCCCAATGTGGGGCCCACGTTGAGCACGATCTTTCCGATGTCGGTGGCGCTGCTGGCGTCGCCCTGGAAAGCCCTGGCCGTGCTGGGGTTGTATGTGGTGGTGCAACACCTGGAGAGCTATGTGATCACCCCCTCGGTGATGCACCACCAGGTGAAGCTGCTGCCGGGCCTCACCCTCGCCGCTCAGTTTGTGTTCACGGTGTTGTTCGGTCCCGTCGGGCTGCTGCTCGCCTTGCCGCTGGCGGTGTGCCTGCAGGTGGTGATCCGCGAGGTGTTGATCCACGATGTGCTGGACCCCTGGCGGCAGCAACGCCTCACGCCATGACCCTGCGCGGCCTGGTTGGCTTGCTGGCCCTGGTGGTGCTGGGCCTGTTGGCCTGGGAACTGCGCTGGGTGCTGCTGGTGCTGTTCGGCGCGGTGGTGCTCGCCGTGGCGCTCGATGTGCCGGTGACCTGGCTGCGCCGCATCACCCCGATGAACCGACCCCAGGCCCTGGTGGTGGTGGTGTCGCTCCTGGTGATCGGTGGCTGGCAGCTGGCCGAGCTGCTGCTGCCGGAGCTGCTGGAGCAGGTGCAGCAGTTCACGCAATTGATCCCTGCGCTGCTGCGCAGGCTGGGAGAGCTGGCCGGTGGCGTGGCCTCGCTCTCCAGCCTGGAGGAGCGGCTCACCAGCTTCGCCACCTTCGACAAGCTGCAGCCCCTGGGCGGGCAGCTGCTGGGGGTGGCCGGGGGTGCAGCCGCCGGCACGGTGCAGCTGCTGCTGATGGTGTTGCTGGCGCTGCTGCTGGTGCTCGATCCCCGCAGCCATCAGCGCCTGGTGGTGGCGGCCACACCAGCGCACTTCAGAGCGCTGGCGACAGAGCTGCTCGGCGCCTGTCGCGCCGCCCTGGGCGGCTGGCTGGCTGGGATGACCCTCTCGGCCCTGGCCGTGTTTCTGCTCACCTGGGCCGGGCTCGCAGCCCTGAAGGTGCCCCTGGCGCTGCTGAGTGGTTTGGTATGCGGCCTGCTCACCTTTGTGCCCACCATTGGCCCCACCGCCGCCACCCTGCTGCCGCTGGCTGTGGCTCTGCTGGTGTCGCCGGGTCTGGCGCTGCAGGTGTTGATCCTGCGCTTGGTGCTTCAGAACGGTGAAGCCTTTCTGCTCACGCCGCTTTTGCTCAGCCGCACGGTGAACCTGCTGCCCACGGTGGCCCTAATGGCCCAGCTCAGCCTGGGAGCACTACTCGGTTTGCCGGGTGTGCTGCTGGCGCTGCCGCTGGTGGTGGTGCTGCAGGTGATCTCTCAGCGGGTGCTGGTGGAGCAGATCATGGATCGCTGGCTCTAGGCGCAGCGGCTCCACAACCAGGGGGTGAGCACCAACACGCACACCGCCAGCGGGTGGTGGTGCACCAGCGCCACCAGGCTGGTGAGGGTGAAATGGTCGTTGAGCAGTTGCAGCTCAACGCGCAGATCGAGCACAGCCAGCAGCGCCAGCAGCAGGGGAATGGGCTGCAGCCGCAGGCTGCGAATCCCGCCTGAGCGCTTCATCAAGACAGCACTAGCGGCGAGCCAGCACGGCCAGCAGCGTTGGGGCGATACCAATGCTCGACCAGCTGCCCACAGCGATGCCCACGGTGAGCGCCACAGCAAACCAGAACAAGCTGCTGCCACCGAAGAAGATCAGGGCCACTAGCGGCAGCAGGGTGGTGAGCGAGGTGTAGAGGGAGCGGGTGAGGGTGGCATCCACAGCAACATCAACCTGCTCGCTGATGGGTAGGTCGCGCAGCGCGGTTTTCTGCTCGCGGATGCGATCGAATACCACCACGGTGTCGGTGACGGAGTAGCCGGCCACGGTGATCAACGACACGGCAAACAGTGAATCCACCTCAATGCCGGAGAGCAAACCCAGCCAGGCGAAAACGCCGCAGATGATCAACACGTCGTGGCCCAGGCACACCAGAGCCAGCGCCGCAAAGAGACGGTCGTAGCGAAAGCTGATGTAAACGGCGATGGCCGCAAAGCTCACCAACAGCGAAATCAAACTGCCCTTGAGCAGTTGATCCCCCAGCGTGGGGCCGATGGTGTTCACCGAGGTGGCGGCGGGATTGAGCGGACCAACCTGTTTCTCAACGCCCGTAACCACAGCGCTGGCCTGCTCGGGGTTGAGATCAGGCAGGCGCAGCATCAGCGAACGCCCCTGATCGAGCACCTGGACAGCGGCGCTGCTCAGATTCGGTGAGCTCGCACCAGCCTCCGCTGGCAGGGTGAGCTGGCTGAGGGTGCGCGACAACTCGGGTGCGGTGATCGCGGAGCAGGATTCTGCGCAGCGGCGCTCCAGTTGGATCTGGGTGCCACCGGTGAAATCAAGGCCAGGACGCAGGGGTGCGCCAATGGCGGGATTGAGCCAGCACAGCAGCAACCCCACGACGCTGAGCACGCAAGCCAGGCCAGATCCCCACCAGGCCAGGCGGCGGTAGCGACTGATCCGAAAGCGGGGGGAGGGGGAGGCGGAGGTGGTCATCAGGCGGCGCTGGCTGGACGCTGATCAGCGGGAAGGAAGTAAGCGCCACGCCGCAGGGCGGGGTAGCTGGTGAGCAGCCGCAGGATCGTGCGGGTGCAGGTGAGGGCGGTGAACAGGCTGAGCAGTAGGCCGATCGCCAGCGTTAGGGCAAAGCCCTTCACCAAACCGGTGCCCAGGGCAAACAGAGCAGCACAGCTGATCAAGCCGGTGACGTGGCCATCCAGGATCGACGACAACGCCAGCGAAAAGCCCGTATCCAAGGAGCGCACCAGGGTGTTGCCGCTGCGCATCTCTTCCTTCACCCGCTCAAAGATCAGCACGTTGGCATCCACCGCCATGCCCACGGAAAGGATGAAACCGGCGATGCCCGGCAGCGTCAGCGTCACCGGGATCAGGGCGTAGATCGCCAGGTTGAACAAGGCGTAAAGGCTGAGGGCCAGCACCGACACCACACCGGGCAGGCGATACACCACCACCATGAACACGGCCACCAGGCCCAGGCCGGAGAGGGCGGCGATCAGGCTGGAGCGGATGTTTTCAGCCCCGAGCGAGGGCCCAACGGTGCGCACCTCGATCAGCTTCACGGGCAGTGGCAGGGAACCACCGCGCAGCTGCACTTCCAGATCGCGCGCTTCCTCGGCGCTGAAATTGCCGGTGATGCTGGCGGAGCCCCCGGTGATGCCTGCCGGCTTGAACTCTGGGCCCACGCTGGCCTCACTAATGGAGCGACCATCGAGCACGATCCCCAGCAGGCGGCCCGTTCCGGCGATGCCCTGGGTGAGTTCAGCGAACTTGCGGCCACCTTCAGTGTTGAAGGCGAGAGTGACATCCCAGCCGTTGCCCGTTTGCTGCTGCTGGCGGCCAGCACTGGTGAGGTCTTTGCCGGTGAGCTGGGCGGGTTCATAGAGCGCCACGACGCGGCGGTTGATTTCAGCCAGCAACAGCTCCAGTTGATCGGTTTCGCTGCTGCCGGCCTGGGTTGTCACCCCCAACTGATCGAGGGCCTTGGCCAGCTCCTCGGTTTTGATCTCGGGGGGTTGCTCCCCCTTGGCCTGCTGGACGCGGCTCTGGCTGAGCACGGCCTGGGTCTGGCGCTTGAGCTTGAGCAGCCCGGTCATCTCCTGTTCGCTGCCGGGCTTCTGAGCGCGGAACTCGAGCAGAGCCGTGGTGCCGAGCACCTTGGCGGCGCGGCTGGGGTCCTGCTCACCGGGCAGCTGCAGAACTAGCTGGTCGTCGCCAACGGTTTGCAGCGTGGATTCCGCCACACCCAAACCATTGATGCGGCGATCGAGCACATCCTTCACAGCCTCGAGCTGTTCCACGCCCACGGTTTTGATTGAGCCGGCCGGCATCACCTGCAGCGTGAGCTGACTTCCACCCCGCAGATCGAGACCGAGCTGCAACGGAAAACTGGCCAGAACTGCTCCAGCGGCGATCGCCAGAGCCAGGATCAGGGCAAACCACCCCTGTTGGCGCGCCATCTCAGATCTGGCCGGCTTTGAGGGCCCTGGCTGCTTCCACGATCTGGTGGGGCTGAATGATCGTGAGGTTCTCCAGGGTGCCGTTGTAGGGGGTGGGGATGTCCTGGGAGGACAGACGCACCGGGCGGCAATCGAGATCGTCGAAGCACTGCTCGGTGATCAGAGCCATCAATTCGGCGCCGATGCCGCCGGTTTTCATGCACTCCTCCACGATCAGCACCTTGTGGGTTTTGCGGATCGAGCGAGAGATGGTCTCCATGTCGAACGGCTTGAGGCTGATCAGGTCGATCAGCTCCACGCTCACGCCGTCTTTCTCGAGCTGCTCCACGGCCTTGAGGCAGTGGTGGCGCATGCGCGAGTAGGTGAGGATCGTCACGTCGGAGCCCTCCTTCACCAGATCTGCCTGATCCAGGGCGCAGGTGTAGTCGCCGGAGGGGATCTCCTCGCTGAGGTTGTAGAGCAGCACGTGCTCGAAGAAGAGCACGGGGTTGTTGTCGCGGATGGCGGCCTTCATCAGGCCCTTGGCATTCGTGGGCGTGCTCACGGCCACGATCTTGATGCCGGGCACCGCGTGGAAATAGGCCTCAAGGCGCTGGCTGTGCTCAGCACCGAGCTGACGCCCCACACCGCCGGGGCCGCGCACCACAGCCGGGATGGTGAAGTTGCCGCCGCTGGTGTAGCGCAGCATCCCCATATTGTTGGAGATCTGGTTGAACGCGAGCAGCAGGAAGCCCATGTTCATACCCTCCACGATCGGGCGCAGGCCCGTCATCGCGGCGCCCACGGCCATCCCCGTGAAGGCGTTCTCAGCGATCGGGGTGTCGAGCACCCGCAGCTCGCCGTATTTGTCGTAGAGGTCTTTGGTGACTTTGTAGGAGCCGCCGTACTGACCCACGTCCTCCCCCATCACACACACGTGCGGGTCGCGGGCCATCTCCTCGTCGATGGCTTCGCGCAGGGCGTTGAACAGCAGGGTCTCAGCCACGGCGGAGCACTCAGTCCGGCTCTGGCCGGTCGCTGCGCCAACTTATCTCAGCCGCCCGCGGCGAAGGTGAGCAGCAGCAGCACCGAAAGCAGCATGCCGGGGGAGAGCAACAACACCAGCAGCTGCAGGTCGTGGGCGGTCATGGGCATCAGGCTCCGCTCCCGCAGGCTAGGGAGATTGCTCGGCTTCGCTCCAGCCCGGTAGGAGGCTGCGCACAAACGTGAGAAACAGGCCCAGGCCCACGAAGCAAAAGGTGAACACCGCCAGGAAGCTCATCCCCACGAGCACCGTCTTCATGAACACGGCAATGCTCTGGGCGAAGCGCACGTCGTAGTGGGGTGGGTGCTCGGCGTAGTAGCCCACCACCCGCTGGGCCAACTGCAGTGCCAGCCAGCCAAACCCAAAACTGGTGAGCGAGCCGCTCAGAAAACTCACGGGGCCCTTGCGGGGTCGTGACGCAGGAGTGGCGGCGCCAGTGGCGCTGGAATCAGTTGGGGTGGGCTCGCTCACGTGCACAGCAGGGTTTCAAACCAGCGTGGCACCGGAGCCTGTGCAGCGGCAGACCCAAGCCTCAAAACCAGCCGCCGCCAGGGGCTCCGCCAGCTCAGCCCGGGCCGTTTCAGCGGCGGCGGCATCGGCGAACAGCGCAAACAGACTCGGACCCGAGCCGCTCATCGCAACAGCCAGGGCCTGCGGCGCCTCGCGGAGCAACGCCAGCCCTTCGCGCACGCTGGCCACCTCCGGCTCCACCACCGCCTGGAGGTCGTTGCGCAGTCGCGGCAAGGGTGCTTCGCCCCGCAGGGCCGCCAGCAGGGGCGCGCCGCGCAGCAGCGCACGGCGCTGCTCAAACTCGGCCTCGTTCTGAAGATAAAAATCGCCGCGTTGCTCACGGCATCGGCCGTAGGCCCAGGGGGTGGAGACGCTCGCCTGGGGATGCTTGATCAGCAGCACTGCAAGGGCCGGCGGCTGCTCCAGAGCCACCGGCTCGAGCACCTCCCCACGCCCGAAGCAGAGCTGGGTACCGCCATCGATGCAGAAGGGCATGTCGGAGCCAAGCTCCGCCGCCATCGCCAGCAGCTGCCTCTGGCTGAAACCGCAGCCCCACAATTCATTCAGCCCCACCAGGGCCGCGGCGCCATTGCTGGAGCCCCCCGCTAGGCCGGCGCCGATGGGAATGCGTTTATCAAGCTCGATGGCCACCCCCAACTCCGGCAGCCCCACCCGGGCCCGTAGCAGCTCGGCCGCCTTCACGATCAGGTTGCTGCCATCGGTGGGCAGATCCTTGCGGTTGCAGTGCAGGGCGATGCGGCCATCGGCGGTGGGGCGCAGGCTCAACCGGTCGGCCAGATCGAGGGTCTGCATCACCATCGCCAGCTCATGGAAGCCGTCGGGGCGCAGGCCGAGCACCTCGAGATGCAGGTTGATCTTGGCGGGGGCGCTGACCAGCAGCTCAGCCATGGAGAGGGCTTCAGGCGGTGAGCCGATTCAAGCCCGCCGCCAGCGCCACCCAGCGCTCGGGTGCCACCTCCTGGGGGCGCTGCTCCAGGCCGATCCCCACCTCCGCCGTGAGGGCGGCCAGTTGATCGGGGGGCTGCAGGCCGGCCAGGGTGTTGCGCAGCATCTTGCGCCGCGCCGCAAAGCAACGGCGCAGCAGGCTTTCCACCGTGCGCGCCAGGGCTGGATCGAGCTGCTGTTGCAGCGGCAGGGGATCGATCGCCACCACCTCGCTCATCACCTTCGGCGGCGGCTGGAAGCACCGGGGCGGCACCGCACACACCGAACGGCAGCTGGCCAGCAACTGCATGCGCACGCTCAGGGCTGAGTAAGCGCTGCTGCCCGGCCGCGCCCGGATGCGCTCACCCACCTCCTGCTGCATCAACAGCACCAAGCGGCGGTAGGGGGTTGTCACCGGTCGATCCAGGCGGCCCACCAGCCGCTCCAGCAGTGGACCGGTGATGTTGTAGGGGATGTTTGCCACCACCATGCCCGCGGCAGGCAGGGGCACCGCCAACACATCGCCCTCGGTGAGTTCAAAGCGCGGATCGCTGCCGAAGCGCTCCCGCAAGCCCGCCACCAGATCGCGATCCAGCTCCACAGCGCGCACCGCTGCCGCCGGCGAGGCCAGCAGCCGTTCGGTGAGCGCCCCGCGGCCCGGCCCCACCTCCAGCACGGTGTCGCTGGCGGTGAGCTCGGCGGCCTCCAGGATCTGCTGGAGCACGCGCTCATCCTGGAGCCAGTGCTGACCGAAGCGTTTGCGGGTGCGGTGGGCCGTGAAGGTCATCGGCAGGAGCGCAGCAGGCCTGAATCCAGATTGCCCCCTTGCCGTCCATCGCGGATCTGCGTAAACCGAAGAGCAGACGCCTTGCCCCGATGGCCGTTCTCCCCGCACGCTCCCTGCTGCTTGCCGCTGGGCTGGTGCTTTCGCTCGGCAGCCTGGGCCAGGCTCTGGCCCAAACGCGCTCGATCACGGCCGAATCGATCTGGGATAAGAGCAATGCGATCGAGCGGGCTCAGCAGCAGCTCCCCGCCAACGCCACGGTGATCGACAGCAAGTGCACGGTGGTGAACGTGCGCACCGGCAACTACCGCTATATCTGCACCCTCACCTACACCCTCACCCCTCCCAATGGATCCAGCGCACCGGCTCCCTAGCCGGTGGCTGGGGCACCAGGGCCAACACCACGCCCACGCTGCAGTGCTGCTGCTCGGGATGGGCCGCCAGCCAGCAGCTGAACGCCGCGATCAGGCGCCGGCGCTTGGCCCCATCGAAACTGCCCATGCCCCAGCCATCCGGGCCGCAGCGGCGCCGGCTTTTCACCTCCACCAGCAGCAACCGATCCGGTTTGCTCACGAGCAGATCGATCTCCCCCCAGCGGCACCGCCACTGGCAAGCCTGCAGCCGCCAGCCGGCCTGCTGGAGCAGGCGCAAGGCTCGCTGCTCCGCCCAGCTGCCCCGGCGTTGCATCGGGCTTTTCACCATGGGCCTCCCGCCGCGCCGCTCACGGCCTGAGCATTCCCCGCTCGCTGCTCAGCCCGCCGGCAGTTGGCCCCGCATCGCCTTCAGGCAGTATTTGCAGCCGCCGGTGGTTACCAAGTGGCGCTCGGGGGTGATGGCGATCAGCCGCACCGGATGCTCACGGCAGCGGATCTTGATCGGCGACTTGAAGCTCTTGTAAACAATCTCGCTGTAGTCGTAGCGGTCACCGAAACGGGCGCGGGCCCGGGCCAAGAAGGTCACTTGATCGATCGGATTGCCCATGGCGAACGCGCTGCTGTTCGATCAGGCCACCGGAGGGACGCGCACCGGAGCGATGCGTCAAGCTGGAGATTACGAGACCGGTTTGATCGCGGCGGTGCTGAACGCGACAGCCCGCTCAAACCATCGGCGCCAGCCGCAGTCGTTGCACGGTGATCAGCGCCGCTGCTCCATAGAGCAGCACGTAGGGAACGAGCCAGGCGCTCCACTGCTGCCCCGCCAGCCACGACGCCACCAGCGGCGCGGTGCCGGCAAACAGGGCCATGGCCAGGGAATAGGCGATCGAAAACACAGCGCAGCGTTGCCGTTCCGGCACCAGCAGCACCCCCAGCACCCCCTGGGCGCCCATCGTGACTATCACCGGCACCACCAGCAGCACCTGGGCCATGGCCAGCTGCAGCAGCTGCCCCTGGCCACCGATCAGCAAACCGATTGGCGCCAGCAGCACCAGCAGCGCATTGCCACAGCGGTTCACCGGCACCATGCCGTGGCGATCGGCCAAATGACCGCCCCAGATCACAAACAGCAAGTCAACCAGCTGCACCACTGTGGTGATCGTGTTGGCAGCGGCGGGCTGGCCGCTGCGCGTGCCCGTGAGATCCACCAGATACACAAAGGCCAGATAGAAGATCACGTTGGCGAAGGTCACCAGGCCGATCACCTGCAGCACCAGCCGCCACTGCCCCACCACCTCACGCAGCAGCGCCACCACCGGGCCGCCCAGATCAGCAACGCGCAGCGCTGAGTCCTGGTGGGTGACGGCGGCGGCGAGGGTTTCCGGCATACCCCGGCGCATCCACAGCCCCATCCACGCCACCGCGGCCCCCAGCAGAAATGGCAGCCGCCAGCCCCAGCTGGCCATCGCCTCAGGCCCCAACAGCCAGCCGAACACGGCCGTGCAGAGGGAGCCGAGGCTGAACCCCAGCAAGCCGCCGGCCACCGCCAGGCTCGAGAGATAGCCGGCCCGGCCCTGGGCAGCGGCTTCAGTGGCGTAGGTGATGCTGCCGGTGAACTCGGCGCCCACCGAGAACCCCTGCAGCATGCGCAGCAGCACCAGCAGCGTGCCGGCCGCCATGCCGATCTGCGCATGGGTGGGCAACAGCCCGATCAGCAGGCTGGCCAGGCCATGATCACGATGCTCAGCGACAGCATCAGCCGCCGCCCCAGCAGATCCCCCAGCGGCCCGAGCACGAGGCTGCCGATCGGGCGCATCAGGTAACCCACGGCGAACACACCGAAGGCCGCCAGCGTCTGCAAGCCGGGCACATCCTCCGGGAAGAAGGCGCGGCCCAGATCGCTGGCCACGTAGCCGTAGACCGCGAAGTCGTACCACTCGAGGGCATTGCCCAGCAGGGCCGCCAGCGCCGCCCGCTGCCGCTGCCGAGGCGTGAGATCGAGTGCCGCCATCGACCAACTCTGCTGGAACACCACACCTAGGGTTGCCCCAGCTCTGCCCTCAGCCGATGCGCCGCCTGCTGCGCCCCCTGCTTCTTGCGCTGCTGCTCCTGCTGTTGCCCCTACCGGCCACGGCCGCGATGGACTACGCCAAACAGGTGTTGATCGGCCACGATTTCGCCGGCGTTGATCTGCGCGGGGTGACCTTCAACCTCACCAACCTGCGCGAAGCCGACTTCCACGGCGCCGATCTGCGCGGGGCCAGCCTGTTCGGAGCGAAGCTGCAGGATGCCGATCTCTCCGGCGCCGACCTCAGCGACGCCACCCTCGATTCAGCAGTGCTCGATGGCACCGACCTGCGCAACGCGGTGTTGGAGAACGCCTTCGCCTTCAACACCAAGTTCAGCAATGTGCAGATCGAAGGCGCCGATTTCACCAACGTGCCCTTCCGCGGGGATGTGTTGAAACAGCTGTGTGCCAGTGCCAGTGGCACCAACCCCAGCACCGGTCGCGACACCCGCGCCACCCTCGAGTGCGGCTGAGGAAAGGCACGCCATGAGTTTTGACGCCCGCAGCCTCGAGCGGCTGCAGCAGCTGGGTCGCAGCCTGCCCCAACCCCTCCCCAAACCCGAACCGGCCCCCGCGGCAGCCGCCCCCGCCAGCCAGAAGCGCCACCGGGTGGAAACGGAAACCGATCCGCAGGCGCTGTTCCGCGAGCTGATGCAGGTGAGCCCGGACGGCAACGTGCCGCCCCATCTGCTGGATCGGCTGCGCCAGGCGGAAACCGATCAGCAACGGGCCCGGCAGGCCAAACAACGTCGCGAGCTCCAACAGCAGAACCCACAAGGCTCCACGGCCCCCGCAGGTTTGCAGCCGCGCGGCGCCAGCAACGAACTGCGCCCCAACCGCCAGCGGCGCGCTCCCGCCAGCAGCGAGGAGCTCGAGCTGTACACCGCCTTTCAGGCCTTGCTCCTAGAAGGCGACGAGGAGGACTGAACAGGGCGAAACCTCAGGGCTGGAGCACTGTGACCTGCGCAGGCTGATCCAACGGCATCACTTTGATCGCACCGCCATCGAGGGGAAGCCGATCGAAGTTGAGGCTGCGCAGGCCGGGGTTGTTGTACGTCGTGCGCCCGTAAACGCGGCCACCATCGGACCCCTTGAGCACGAAGCAGGTGCAGCCCTGAGCCGGCAGCACCTGCCCGCCCTGGAGCCCCACGGCCGCGAGCACGCCAAGGGCTCGCCGGCGCCATGCCATTGCCTTTGCCATCCCCTTCACCACAAGCCTTGACTGCTGCAGAGCCTGACGAGAACGACCGATCCCCGCACCAAGGGATCTGGTGGAATCGCTGCCCGCAAGCGGATATCCACGGATATCCGGCCCCCGTGATGCCCTCAGACACCACCCAGACAGCCGCCCACCCAGCACGCAGACCAGTACATAAGAACTAGCCTGTGCAGGAGCTCGCCGCGTGCGCCTGTGCCACTCCTGTTGATCGGTGCCCTACGCGGCCTGCGCCGCCCTCTGAGGCTCCCCCTAGCTGCCAGCACCGTGGCTGCCGGCTTCCCCAGCCCCGCCGACGACTACATCGACGTGGGCATCGACCTCAACGAGGCCCTGATCCGCCACCCCAGCAGCACCTTCTTCCTGCGGGTGAGCGGTGATTCGATGATCGATGCGGGCATTCAGCACGGCGACCTGCTGGTGGTGGACCGCAGCCTTGAAGCGCGGCCCGGCCAGATCGTGGTGGCGGTGCTGGATGGGGCCTTCACGCTCAAGCGCCTGGTGCGCCATCGCGGCCGGCTGCGGCTGGAGGCGGCCAACAGCGCCTACCCGCCCCTGGAGCTGCACCAGTGCGGCGATGTGCAGATCTGGGGCGTGGCCATCCATGTGATCCATTCGCTCGGACGCCATGGCTGATGTGCTGGCCCTAATCGATGCCAACAACTTCTATGCCAGCTGCGAACAGGCCCTGGAGCCCTCCCTGATCGGCCGGCCGGTGGTGGTGCTCTCCAACAACGACGGCTGCGTGGTGTCGCGTAGCAGTGAAGCCCGGCAGCTGGGCATCGCCATGGGCAAGCCCTATTTCCAGATCGCCGAGCAACTGGCCCGCCACGGCGTGGTGGTGCGCAGCTCCAATTACGCCCTCTACGGCGACATGAGCCAGCGGTTGATGAGCAGCCTCGAACCCTTCGTGGCCGAGCTGGAGGTGTATTCGATCGATGAGGCCTTCGCACGGCTGCCGCGCCCGCGCCACGGGGATCTCAGCCGCTGGGCCGCTGAGCTGCGCGGCCGCATCCGCCACAACCTGGGGCTGCCGATCGCCATCGGCCTGGCCCCCAGCAAGGTGCTGGCCAAGCTGGCCAACCGCATCGCCAAGGCAGATCGGCGCCACGCCGGCGTGTTCGACCTGAACGCCGCTCCCCATCCCGATCCCTGGCTGGAGCAAACCCCCGTGGAGGAGATCTGGGGGGTGGGGCGCCAGCTGAGCCGCTGGTGCCGGTTGCGGGGCATCGCCAATGCCCGCCAGCTGCGCGACATGGCCAGCGGCGAGCTGCGGGCCAAGGCGGGGGTGGTGGGGCTGCGGCTGCAGCTGGAGCTGCAGGGGGTGAGCTGCCTGCCGCTGGAGGAGGGGCCGGCAGCCAAACGCGAAACCTGCGTGAGCCGCAGCTTCAGCCGGGCGATCTGCGTGGACGACGAGCTGCGGCAGGCGGTGGCCAGCTATGTGGTGCGGGCGGCCGAGAAACTGCGGCAGCAGCGGCAGCTGTGCGGGCGGATCAGCGTGTTTGCCCGCACCAGCCCCTTCGCCCCCAACTTCTACAGCCAGGCCGCCAGCGCGGTGCTGCCTGTGGCTAGCCACGACACGGCCGTGTTGCTGCAGGCGGCGCTGCCCCTGGTGGCGCTGATCTACAAGCCCCACAAACGCTTCGCCAAGGCCGGTGTGCTGCTGCAGGAGCTGCAGCCCGAAACCCAGCTCCAGCACCATCTGCTGGCACCCCTACCCACCGAGCAGCAACACAAGCGCGAGGCCCTGATGCAGAGCATCGATCAGCTCAACCGCCGCTATGGCCGCGGCACCGTGCAATGGGCGGCCTGCGGCATGACGCCCAGCTGGATGATGCGGCGCGAGCAGCTCTCGCGCGCTGCCACCACCCGACTGGGAGATCTGCCGATCGTCTGGGCGCGCTGAGCCTCAGGGGTTGCCGTATTTCAGAAAGCTCTGCTGACTGCAGAAGGTTTTGGCCTGATCGATGCTCTGGCGGTTCTTGATCTGGGCCACCACGCAATCGCAGGTGGAGCTCACTATGCCATCGGGTGGCGTTTTACCGGCCTTCTCAAAGTCGGCCTGCATCGCCGAGGAGCATTTGCTCAGGATGATCTGATGCATCATGCTGGCCCTTGTGGCAGCAGGGGTGAGCGCTATTAGCGCCGCACCACCAAGGTTGAGCAGGGCGAGCCTGAGCAACCCAACAGGCTGGCAACGGGGCATGGCCAAGGAACGCTCCGAGGGATCTGAGGCTCTGTCTTACCAGAAATTCAGGCGGAATGGCTCAGGCCGAGAGGGGATCGCTCTGCGGTTGCAAAACGGCTTCATATCCAGCACGCCGTTGAGAATCAAGGTGAGCGATGTGTTTGCGCTCGTTGTAGTAGAGCTCTTGAAAATGCAGGGCATCGCTGTTGAGATCCACAAACATGGCCTCAATGCGCGCTTCCATATCGAGGGCAACCGGCTGCAGGGGTGCCTCCCCCTCTGAAGCAGCAGCAGGGCGCTCCTCGAGCAGTCGGGCGATGCAGCGCTCCAGGGTTTCAAGGCGCTGCGTGCTCCAGGCGTTGAGCAGATGGCGGCAGCGTTTGAGGCTGCGCTGCCGCTCCAGAGCGGCGGTGGCACCGCGTAGCTGCAGCGCCGGATTGGCCAGCGTCAGGCGCTGCACATCCGTGGGCTCCAGCAGGGGGGTGAGGCGGGTGAGCAGATCGGAGGGAGCCTCGCTGTCGCTGAGCAGCAGCTGATCGGAGAGCAGCCGAGGCAGCTCGAGATCCGCCAGCTCGGTGCCGGGATCGGCGCCGCGGTTGATCGCCTCCAAGCGCCCCACGCCCAGGTTGTCTTCTTCGAGGGCGCTGATGGCCGCCCAGAGCTGGCGGTGATGGGCGATGGCGAAATCATCGAGCTCGCGGCGCCGCAACTCAGCGCGGATCGAGCCCCGGTGGCTCGGGCAGTGGAGATAGAGCCGCAGCAGCTCCGCCTCGGCCCGCTCCCGCAACCCCGCCTCACCGGGCTGCTCCCAGCGCTGGGAGCGGCCATGCCAGCGCTGGCCCTTCACCTGCTGACGCAGATCGTCTTCCAGTTGCAGAGCCAGCCGCGCCTGGCCGCCGCTGAGGCGCTCGGCCACCTGCTGCAGGTAGCGGGAGCGCACGGCACTGGCAGGCAGCTTGCCCAGCAGCACCACCAGCTCGCTCACCGCCTGCTGAAACTGATCGGAGCGGGCCAGATCGCGGCCTTCCAGCACCTGATCGATCTGCCAGTCGAGCCAGAGGGGCGCCTGATCCAGCAGGGAGCGATACTCCCCGGCGCCGTGCTCCTTGAGGAAGTCGTCCGGGTCCTTGCCGGCGGGCAGGTGCAGCACCCTCAACTCCAGCTGGCCCTGCAGCGCCAGCTGCTCCACCTCACCGATAGCCCGCTGGGCAGCCCGCACACCGGCGCCGTCGGTGTCGAAGTTGAGAATCAGGCGCTTGCCATCGCAGCAGCGGCACAGCTGGGTGATCTGCTGGCTGCTGAGGGCGGTGCCCAGGGCCGCCACCGCATTGGTGATGCCGGCGGCATGCAGGGCAATCACATCGAAGTAGCCCTCCACCACCACCGCCCGGTCGTCCTTGCGGATGGCGTTCACCGCCTTATCGAGGCCGAACAGGTGCTTGCCCTTCTCGAACACCTCCGTTTCCGGGGAGTTGAGGTATTTCGGCTCACCGCCATCGAGGCTGCGGCCGCCGAAACCGATGATGCGGCCCTGGCGATCACAGATCGGCACCATCACCCGGTGGCGGAAGCGGTCGTAGAAGCCATCGCCGCCACGGCGCGGCACCACGAGTCCAGCCGCCTCCAGCAGCTCCGGCACCAGCCCCTCCACCTGCTGCAGATGGCTGAGCAGCCCGTCCCAGCGCTCCGGCGCATAGCCAAGGCCGAAGCTCTCCAGGGTGGTTTCGCTCAGCCCCCGCTGCTCGCGCAGATAGGCCAGGGCGCCGGCGCCCTCCGGGCTGCGCAGCTGGCTGCGAAACCAGCCGGCGGCAAGGGAGAGGGCCTTGTGCAGCTGATCGCGGCGTGAGAGCTGCTGGCGCAAACGCTCCTGCTGGGGCCCCTCCAGGGTTTCCACCGGCAGCTGGTATTTGCGCGCCAGCTCCAGCACCACATCGCTGAAGCTCTGGCGCTGCAGCTCCATCAGGAACTTGATGGCGTTGCCACCGGCTCCACAGGAGAAGCAGTAGTAGAACTGCTTGGCAGGCGACACCGTCATCGACGGTGATTTGTCGTCGTGGAACGGGCAGACGCCGACGAATTCCCGGCCCTTCTTCTTGAGCACCACGTGCTCACCCACCACATCAACGATGTCAGCGCGTTCCTTGACGGCTTCGATCGTGCGGGGGTGGAGGCGAGGAGCTGACACGCTGCGCGCACGGGTGCGGCTTCAGGATGGCAGGGCCACCCTGTGGATGCTGTCCAGCGCCATCAGTTTCAGCCTGATGGGCGTATGCGTGAAGGCGGTGGGTGGCCGCATCCCGGTGGCGGAGGTGGTGCTGGCCCGCTCGGCAGTGAGCCTGGCCCTGAGCATCGCCATGCTGCGCCAGGCGCGCCTGGATCCGTGGGGGCAACGGCGGGGCCTGCTGGTGCTGCGGGGCGTGATCGGCACGGGGGCGTTGTTGTGCGTGTTCGCCGCCTTAGCCCGGCTACCCCTGGCGCCGGCCACGGTGTTGCAATATCTGCAGCCCACCTTCACAGCAGTGCTCGCCTGGTTGCTGCTGGGGGAACGGGTGGGGCCGCGGGTGGGGCTGGCGGCGCTGCTGGGATGGCTGGCGGTGGTGCTGCTCAGCAATCCACCCGAGCTCATGCAGCTGCTGGGGCCGAGCGCAGCGCGCTGGCTCGGGGCTGGGGGGCCGCCACTACCACTGCTCGGTGTGGTGCTGGCGATCGGCGGTGCCCTGTTTTCAGCCTTTGCCTACGTGAGCGTGAGGGCCCTGGGACGCACCGAGCATCCCCTGGTGATCGTGTTCTATTTCCCGCTGGTGGGGCTGGTGCTCACGGCACCACTGGTGGCGCTGCAACCGGTGTGGCCCACCGCCTGGGAAGCCCTGGCACTGGTGGGCGTGGGCCTGTTCACCCAGCTGGGGCAGCTGGGGGTGACGAACGGACTCCTCGGCATGCCAGCAGCCCGGGCCACAGCCCTCAGCTACGGCCAGGTGCCACTGGCGGCGGTGTGGGGGTGGCTGTTTTTCCGTGAACCGCTCGATCCGGATACGGCCTTGGCGATGGCCCTGGTGCTCGGCGCCACCTTGCTGAGCCTCAGGCGATCGGCAAGGGATCGATGATCCAGTCCTGGGTGGTGCCATCGCTGCTGCCGCTGGGCCGCGCCAGCCGCCAGCTCTGACCGCGCTCACCCCGCTGCAGATACAGATCAAAGGCGCTGTCTACGCGAATCGGATCGCCCGGCAGGCGCCAGTCGAAGCGGCCGGTGAGGTGGAGGCCCTTGCCAGCGGCGATCGGCAGGGCCTGCTGCGATTCCACCCGCACACGGCTCACCTGCGGTGCGCCGGCATCGCTGCTGAGCTCCAGCGCATCGGCGATGGAGCGCTGGGTGAGATCGATCTGCAGGGTGAGGGCGGAGAGCAACACCTTCTGGGGAGGCTGACCCACGCCGCCGCAGGCGCTCAGCCCCAGGCTGAGCAGCCCGCAGAGCACCAGGGCCAGCAGCCGCCGCAGCGGGCTGAGCTGGGGTGATGGGGTTGTCGGACCGGGCAGCATGGGTGGATCGAAAGTGTTCCCATGATCGGCTGGCTGCAAGGGCAACTCGCTGATCGCTGGCAGCAGAACAGCCGCTGCGGGCTGTTGCTGGTGTGCGGAGGCGTTGGCTATGAGGTGCAACTGCCGCGGCGCCAATGGGAGCAGCTGCCCTCAGCCGGCGCAACCCTCACCCTGCATGTGCACCAGGTGATCCGCGAGGACAGCTGGACCCTCTACGGCTTTGGCTTACGCCACGAACGGGAGCTGTTCCGCGAACTGGTCGCCGTGAGTGGGATCGGGCCGCAGATGGCGCTGGGCCTGCTGGGGCAACTGAGCTGCGAGCAGCTCGTGCGGGCAATCGTGCAGGCGGATCTGAGGCTGCTCACCCAGGCGCCCGGAGTGGGCAAGCGCACCGCAGAGCGGTTATCGGTGGAGCTGCGCACCCGCCTGCAGGAGCGCTTCGGCCCCGGCAGCAACGCCACCGACACGGCCGATCTGCTGCTGGAGGCCAGTGATGGCCAGAGCGCGCCGCTGGCCGATCAGGTGCGCTGCGAGGTGAGCCTCACGCTCACAGCCCTGGGCTACGAGGCGCTCGAGATCAACCGAGCCCTGCGGGCTGTGGCCAGTCAGGCCCCGGCCACGGAGAGCCGTGATGCCGATGCCTGGTTGCGGGAGTGCCTGCGCTGGCTCTCCCGCAGCGAAGCGGCCTGAGGAGCGGGTGCCCACGAGGCGGTAAGTTGGTTGTTTGCACCGTCAGGGCCAGACGCCGCGCATGTCGCTCGACACCACCAAGAAGCAAGAACTGATCAACACGCATCAGACCCACGGCACCGACACCGGTTCTGTTGAGGTTCAGGTGGCGATGCTGAGCGAGCGCATCAGCAAGTTGAGCGGCCACCTGCAGAACAACATCCACGACTTCTCGTCGCGGCAGGGTCTGCTGAAGATGATCGGTCGCCGTAAGCGCCTGCTCAGCTACCTGCGCAGCAACAGCGAGCAGCGCTACGTGGCCCTGATCCAGAAGCTCGGCATCCGCGGCTGACGATGGCAGACAAGGGGAACAACCGCGCCCGTTCGAGCGGCGGCGGCGGCCTTGGGCCGCAACCCCCTGCCAGCCTCAGCAAGGCCAAACCCCAGCAGGGCATCCCCGACTACGTGGCCAATCGCATGGCCCGGCGTGTGGCCATCGCCACCGGCATCCCCAGCATCCTTGGCATGTCCACGTTTGTGGCCAGCTATCTGGTGGTGAGCAAAGGCGTGCTCGATATTCCCCCCGGCGTCACCCTGGTGACCTCCGGGGGGTTCTTTTTGTTGGGGTTGGTGGGGCTGAGCTACGGGGTGCTCTCCGCCAGCTGGGAACCTGGCGCGGGCAGCCTGCTGGGGGTGGAGCAGATCGGGGTGAACATCGGCCGCCTGCGCAGCTCAATCAAGCGGCCACCAGCGGCGAGCTGAGGCGAGCCCGGAAGGCCTGGGCGGTGAGGCTGCTGAGGGCGGCCTCACTATCCCGCACACAAAACTGATGGCCCAGGCGCACAAAGCGGGTCTGGCTGTTGTGGCGCACCATCGCCACCACCGGCACCCGCACGCCGGCCTCATCCTTCTCGGTGCGGTGCTGGTTGAGGCATTCGCGCAACTTGTGCTGCACCGCGATGTCGCTGGCTTCATTGCCCTGAAGCTCAACAAGCAACACCTTGAGCGCATCGATCACGCGGCAGTCGTCCACGATCAACTGCACCTGTTCATCGCGGCGATCCACCGACGCCCAGATCAATAGGCGCGCATCCACCATCAGGTGATCCGCCAGGCGGGCATAAGTCTTGGGAAACACCACCGCTTCACAGCTGCCGGTGAGGTCTTCCAGCTGCAACACCGCCATGCGATCACCCTTGCGGGTGGTCACGGGGCGCAGGCCCGCCACCATGCCCACGACACTCACGCGAGCCTTGTCGGCCTGCTCCTCCAGGCTGCCCAGGCCCACGGGTGAAAGCAGCTGCACCGGCCCGGTGAGCTGCTTGAGCGGGTGATCGGAGAGGTAGAAGCCCACTAGCTCCTTCTCCAGGCGCAGCTTTTCGGTGGGCGGATAGTCGGGCACCGGCGCCGCCTTCGGGGCCGTGCTGAGATCACCGCTGCCCGGGGCATCCGCAGGACCGGTGCTGCCGCCGCCGAGCAGGTCAAACAGGTTGCCCTGGCCGCTGGCGCGGTCGCGGGCGCGGGAACCGGCCCAATCCACGATCAGATCGAGATCCGCCATCAGCTGGGCGCGGTTGGCCTGGGGCTCCAGCGCATCGAGGGCGCCGCAATGGATCAGCGATTCCAGAGAGCGGCGGTTGAGGGTGGTGCCGGGGATGCGGTCGCAGAGATCCGCCAGGGAGCGGAAGGGGCCATCGGCGTTACGGGCCTCAAGCAGGGCCCGGATCGCGCCATCGCCGAGGTTGCGCACCGCTGAGAGGCCAAACAGGATCCGCTCCCCCACGGGCGTGAAATCGATGCCGGAGGCATTCACATCCGGTGGCATCACCTCGATGCCAATGGCGTTGCAGTTGGAGATGTAGCGCTGCACCTTGTCGGTGGTGCCGGCATTCACCGTGAGCAGTGCCGCCATGTAGGCCACCGGATAGTGGGCCTTGAGGTAGGCGGTCTGATACGTCACCGCGCCATAGGCGGTGGAATGGCTCTTGTTGAAGCAGTATTCGGCGAACAGCACCATCTGCTCGAACAAGCCCTCGGCGATTTTGGGATCAACGCCGCGCTCCGTGGCACCCTTCACGAAGACGCTCTGGTGCTTCTCCATCTCGCTCTTCTTCTTCTTACCCATCGCCCGGCGCAGCAGGTCGGCTTCACCGAGGGAATAGCCGGCCAGATCCTGCGCGATGCGCATGATCTGCTCCTGATACACCATGATCCCGTAGGTTTCCTGCAGGATCGGTTCAAGCTTGGCGTGGGCGAAATCGATCGCTTCGCGGCCGTGCTTGCGATTGATGAACTTGGGAATCAAGCCCGCATCCAACGGGCCCGGGCGATAGAGCGCCAGGATCGAGGAAATATCTTCCAGGGATGAGGGCTTGAGATCGCGCACGATCTGGCGCATACCGCTGGATTCGAGCTGGAAAATGCCCTCCAGATCACCACGGGCCAACAGGCCATAGGTGCCGGGATCATCGAGGGGGAGCGCATCGGGATCCACTTTCTGGCCGGTGCTCTGCTCCACCAGATCGATCGTTTTATCGATCATGGTGAGGTTTTTCAGGCCCAGGAAGTCCATCTTCAGGAGCCCCATCGACTCCACATCTTCCATGAAGTATTGGGTGATCACCTGGCCGTCATTGTTGCGCTGCAGCGGCACCACTTCATCGAGGGGATCGGCGGCAATGACCACACCGGCAGCGTGCACACCGAAGGTTTTGTTGGTGCCTTCGATGCGCATCGCCATATCCACCCAGCGCTTCACCTGGGGATCGTTCTGATATTTCTCGCGAAACTCCGGCGCGGGTGATTCCTCGCCGATCATCTCCTTGAGCTTGGCGGGTTTGCCGCGCACCACCGGGATCAACTTGGCGAGGCGGTCGGCATCGCCATAGGGGATGTCGAGCACGCGGGCCACATCCTTCAACACTGCTTTAGACGTCATGCGGTTGAAAGTGATGATCTGCGCCACCTTCTCCTCGCCGTAGCGACGGGTCACGTAGTCGATCACCTCACCGCGGCGCTCGATGCAGAAGTCGGTGTCGATATCCGGCATCGATTTGCGTTCCGGGTTGAGGAAGCGCTCGAACAGCAGGCCGTTGGTGACCGGATCGATGTTGGTGATACCCAGGGCATAGGCCACCAGCGAGCCTGCGGCCGAGCCACGACCGGGCCCCACGGGAATGCCGTTCTCGCGCGCGAAGCGGATGTAGTCCCACACCACCAGGAAGTAGGTGGGGAAGCCCATCTGCTCCATCACCTGCAGCTCAAAGGTGAGCCGCTCGCCATACTCCGGCGTGAAGGCATCGCTCTGGGCAAGCTGCAGGCGGGCCCGCAGACCCTGCTTGCTCACCTCGCGCAGGTAGCTCACCGGCGTGTGCCCCTCCGGGATCGGGAAGCGGGGCATCTGGTAGCGGCCGAGGATGTCATAGTCCTCCACCTTGTCGGCCACCATTGCGGTGTTGGCCACGGCCTCCGCCACCACATCGGGCTCGAGGTGATCGGCGAACAGGCCGAGCATCTCCGCTTCGCCCTTGATGTATTCAGTGCCCGTGTAGCGCAGGCGCTTCTCATCGGTCACGAGCTTGCCAGTGAGGATGCAGAGCAGAGCGTCGTGGGCTTCGGCGTCGTTGCTGGTGAGGTAGTGGGCGTCGTTGGTGGCAACGATCGGGATGCCCAGCTCGCGGGAGATGCGCACCATCTCCACGTTCACGATCCGATCTTCCGGTGAGCCATGGTCCTGGATTTCCAGGTAGAAGTCGTCGCCGAACACGCCCTGATACCAACTGGCCACCTCGCGGGCCACATCGGGGCGGCCGCGCAGGATCGCCTGGGAGATCTCACCGCCGAGGCAGGCAGTGGCCACGATCAAACCCTCGCTGTAGCGCTCGAGGGTGGGCTTATCGATGCAGGCGCGCGAAAAGATGCCGCGACCGCGCATGCCACGCAGGTGGCTGATGCTGGTGAGCTTCACCAGGTTGCGGTAGCCCACCGCGTTCTTGGCCAACACCACCAGGTGGTAACGGCGCTCCTTCTTGGGGGGATTGGGGTCATCAAGAGAGCCATTGATGACATACATCTCGTTGCCGATGATCGGCTTCACCGAGGTGCCCTTGCAGAGCTTCAGCAGCTCGATGGCGCCATACATCACACCGTGATCGGTGAGCGCCAGGGCCGGCATGCCCAGCGCCTCGGCCCGCTTCACCATCGCCGGCAGCTGACTGGCCCCATCCAGGAGGCTGTAGTCGCTGTGGTTATGGAGCGGAACGAACGCCAAAGGCTGAGCCCCGCGGGGCGATGCAAGGCTCCCAGGCTAAGGGGCGAACGCCAGATTCAGAGCCTCAACCGTTGCAAGCGGCCAAGCGCACACCACCGGTGGGGCTCAGGGCACGAACGCCGCTTCTGGACGCTGCTCCATCACGCGGGCGGCCTGCTCGTAGTGCCAGGCCACCTGCAGCAGCCGCTCCTCCTGCAACACGCCGGTGATCAACTGCACGCCGATCGGCAGGCCAGCGCCGTCAAATCCGCAGGGCAGGCTGATGGCAGGCAGGCCGGCCATGTTGGCGGGGATGGTGAGCAGGTCGGCGAGATACATGGCGAGGGGATCCTCGCTGTGGGCACCGAAGCCGAAGGCGGTGGTGGGTGAGGTGGGGGTGAGCAACACATCCACGGCACCGAAGGCGCGATCGAAATCGCGGCGGATCAGGGTGCGCACCTGCTGTGCCTTTTTGTAGTAGGCGTCCACGTAGCCCGCCGAAAGGGCGTAGGTGCCGATCAGGATGCGCCGCTTCACCTCATCACCAAAACCTTCGGCGCGGCTGCGGGAGGTCATCTCCGCCAGGCTCACTGAGCCGGAATCCGCAAAGCTGGCGCGATAGCCGTATTTCACGCCGTCGTAGCGGGCCAGGTTGGCCGAGGCTTCCGAGGGGGCGATCACGTAATAGGTGGCGATGCCGTCGTTGAAGCGTGGGCAGCTCACCTCCACCAGCTCACAGCCCAGGGCTTCCAACTGATGCGCAGCGGCCATCACCGAGGCCTTCACCACCGGATCGAGGCCTTCAGCCTCAAAACACTCACGCACGATGCCCACCTTCAGTCCGGCCACTGGCTGCTGCAAAGCGGCGCGGTAGTCGGGCACGGGGGCCTTGAGACAGGTGGAATCGCGGGGATCTTCTCCGGCGATCACCTGCAGCAGCTCAGCGGCGTCAGCCACGTTGGTGGCGAACGGACCCACCTGGTCGAGGGAGCTGGCAAACGCCACCAGGCCGTAGCGGCTGACGCGGCCATAGGTGGGCTTCAGACCCACCACGCCGCAGAACGCAGCGGGCTGACGAATCGAGCCGCCGGTGTCAGAGCCGAGCGAACCCACACATTCACCGGCGGCCACGGCGGCGGCGCTGCCACCGGAGCTGCCACCAGGCACCTTGTCGGTGTTCCAGGGGTTGCGGCTGGGGCCGAACACGGAGGTCTCGGTGGAGCTGCCCATGGCGAACTCATCGAGATTGGTCTTGCCCAGCAGCACCGCACCCGACTCCCACAGCCGGGAGGTCACCGTGGATTCGTAGGGGGGAACAAAGGTCTCCAGCATGCGGCTGGAGCAGGTGGTGCGGACACCGCGGGTGCAGAGGTTGTCCTTGATCGCCAGGGGCACACCCGCTAGCGGCGGAAGCACTTCACCAGCGGCGCGGGCGGCATCGATGCGATCGGCATCAGCGCGGGCACGATCCGCCGTGACCTCGGTGTAAGCGTTGATGCTGGGCTCAACCGCCGCAATGCGGTTGAGATGGTGATCGGTGAGCTCGCGGGCGGACACCTCGCCGCGCTTGAGCTGCTCGCGCCACTCGGCGATCCCCATCAACCCTGCTGCAAATCCAGGGGTCGACGCTATCAGTCAGCACTGATGGTGAAGGGTTCGCCGCGACGGGTGCGCAGCAGGGCGTGATTCACATCAGCCACCCCTTCGCTGCGCAGATCAGCCAGGAAGGGGGGTAGGGCATCCTCCAGGCTGCTGCGCCGCACGTAGGGACCGAACCAGTAGGTGACATCGGGCTGGCGGGTCTCCACCCGCGCCCACCAGGCCAGACCGAGCCCATTGGCGACACTGCGCAGGGGCTGGAACAGGGTGGTCATCAGGACGGGAGGGAGTGAGGTCATTGTGGCCGCGAAAACCCCATTCGCGGCATTCAGCGCTGGAGATCAGAGCTGAATATCGGTGGCGAAACCAGCAGTGCTGCCGGGGGTGAGCCCCAACACGAGCTCAGGGGCGGGCTCGCAGGGGTAGGCGTCACTGAGTTCAGCCACCACCTCCTCCACCAGCTGCTGTGCCGCCTCAGCCTGCTCCTGGCTGAACTCAGGCTCGAGATCCAGCTCGGGTTCGGCATCAATCATGAGGTCAGCTGGCATGTCTGCCACCGCTTCCGCCGCTGCCACGCTCGGGGCTGGTGCGGAAGGGATCTGAGGCCGCACGATGCGTGGGGCCGGCGCCGAACCGGTGATCTGCTGCATCCAGCCTCGGCGGGCCACCTCGTAGAGCACCATCGCCGTGGCCACCGACGCATTCAGGCTCGGGGTGGCACCGCGCAGGGGGATGCGCACCAGCTGATCGCAGTGCTTGCGGGTGAGCATCGAAAGGCCTGAGCCCTCGGAACCGGTGACGATCACCAGCGGGCCATCCAGGTCGGCTTCGCTCAGCGCCACGCCGGCTTCTCCCGCCAGGCCAATCACCCGATAGCCCTCTTCCTTGAGGGTTTCCAGGGATCGGTTGAGGTTCACCACCCGTGCCACTGGCAGGTGTTCGAGGGCACCGGCCGCTACCTTGGCCACCGAGCCGGTGAGGCCGGCGCTGCGGCGCTGGGGCAGCACCAGACCGTGGGCACCCAGGGCTTCGGCGCTGCGCACAATCGCGCCGAGGTTGTGAGGATCGGTGATGCCGTCGAGGGCCATCAACAGCGGCGGTTCACCGATCGAGCGGCAACCATCGATCAAGCTGCCGAGATCGAGCGTGTCAGCGGCGGCGGCCTGCAACACGATGCCCTGGTGCACAGCGCCATCGGTGAGCTGACCGAGGCGGGCCCAGGTGACCTCCTCCACCAGCACGCCACCGGCCTTGGCCTCGCGCAGCAGCTGCATGAAGCGCGGCTGGAAGCGCATCTCCGGCGTGCACCAGATGCGGTGGATGGGGCGATCGCTCTCAAGCGCCGCTTGGGCGGCATGGCGGCCCCAGATCAGGTCGTCGGCGGGGCCAGCGTTGAAGCGCTCGGCTTCACCGGTTGGCGCATCAACGATCAGGGGCTTGCTCTGCTGATCGCGGTCGCGATCGAAGCTGCGCTCACGCTCACCCCGGAACGGCCGCCGCTCGAAGCGACGCTCCTGAAACGAGGGGCGGCCAGACGGCCGACCAGCCGGACGCCCCTGGGGACGGCCGAGGCGACGCTCGCTGCGGCTGCCACTGCCGCGGGAGAAGTCGGGGCGGGGACCATCGGCGCGAGGGGAATCCGAGCGAGGGCCGTCGGAGCGAGGGCCATCCGAGCGTGCGCTGTCGAAGCGCGGTCGATCGAAACGCGGGCCATCCGAGCGGCGCGGTGCACTGGAGCGATCGCCGAAGCGCTCACCGAAACGACCGGCAGGCCGCTCGGAGCGTTCACCGCGGTCGGGACGACGCCCGAATGACGGTCGAGCCCCTGCGCTGGGGCGATCACCACCTCGATCAGCACTGCCCTCACCACGATCCGGGCGCCATTCACCGCGGGGGCTGAAGGGGCGGCGCGAACCACCGCGGGCATCCGGGCGGGCGGGACGGCCAGGACGCGAACCCGGTGCCCCGGAGCCCTGGCCCTGGTCGCGGCGACGATCAAAACGGGGGCTCATCGGTTTACAGGCAACGGGTGTATCGGGTCGGCGTTCTCGAGGTGTGCCAGCAGCTGGCCGAGGCGGCTGGGGTTCTGAAGAAAGAGCCAGCCAACCATTGTCTCAAACCCCGTCGCCCGGCCGTACACGCCCGCCTCCCCCTTGCGGGGTCCGCGGCCGGCACGATTGCGACCCTTCCTCACCAGCTCTAGCTCGGCATCGGTGAGCAGGCCATCACGCTCCAGCACCTGCAGGGCCTCGGACTGGGCATCAGCGCGCACTTCAGCCACCACGGCCCGGTGCAGATCGGCGCTGCGACCGGGCTGACGGCAGTGGCGCAACCGTTGATGCAGCTCCCAGACGGCATCGCCCAACCAGGCCAGCTGCAGGGCCCCCAGCTCAGCGGTGAGCAAACCGGCCGGAATGGCCGAGAGCCATTCAGGCGGCGATGGATCCGAGGGCGGTATCGAGGTCGGGCTGGAGATGGAGGAACTGCTCAAGCCTCACCAGTTTCACCGTCTGCACCACCCGTGCATTGCCCACCACCAGAAACTGCATGGCCCGCTCATTGCAGTGCTTGGCCACCTGCACCAGCACACCGAGGCCGGAGGAATCGATGAAATCGATCTTGCTGAGATCCAGCACCAGGGGCTGCGGCGTGCTGGTGAGGTGATCGGTGATGAACGCGAGAAACTGCTTCTCGGAGTAGGCGTCCAACTGCCCGGTGAAGCTGAACAGCAGACAGCCGTCCTGCTGCTCGTAACCACCGCGCAGAGACACGGTCAATCGCTGCAGATCAGTGATGGCTCCTGACCTCTGACGTTGGGGCGCCTGCAGTGTAGGGATGGTTTTCGGAACGGACAGGACCGCAACAAACCTGCACTGAAGAGCTGCGCCCTAGCCGGATCAGGCCCTCCGTTCGGCCATCAGCGCGGCAAACCGACCGAAGTGGTGGTCAGCGTCGTGGGGGCCTGGGCTGGCTTCCGGGTGGTATTGCACACCGAACAGCGGCTTGTGGCGATGGGCCAGGGCCGCCACGGTGCGGTCGTTGAGGTTGAAGTGGGTGATCTCCACATCGGCCGCCGGCAGGCTGGTGGCATCCAGCGCAAAACCGTGGTTCTGGCTGGTGATCTCCACAACACCCGGGCTGCCGCAGGGGTGATTGAGGCCCCGGTGGCCGTAGCCGAGCTTGTAGGTGCTGCCCCCCAGGGCCAGGCCCAGGATCTGGTGGCCGAGGCAGATGCCAAACACCGGTAGGTTGGCTTGTTGCACCAGGCCGCGGGCCAGCTCGATGCCGCTGCTCACCGCCGCCGGATCGCCCGGGCCGTTGGAGAGAAACACCCCTTCAGGATTGAGGGCGAGCACCTGCGCAAGAGTGGCGTCGGCCGGCAGCACGGTGACAGCACAGCCGTGGGCCGCAAGACGCTCGAGGATGGCGCGCTTGATGCCGAAATCGATGGCCACAACCCGGTAGGGCGTGGCGGGATTGGCTTGCAAGCGTTGATCGAAGGCCGCCGGACAGAGGCTGCTCCATTCGTAGGGGCTGGTGGTGCTCACCTCGCGGGCCAGGTTGAGCCCAGCCATCGACGGCGCTGAGCGAACCTGCTCGAGCAGCTGCTGCGGCGTGCTGCCATCGCTGCTGATCGCCCCGTTGATGGCGCCGCCTTCGCGCAGGTGCCGCACCAGTGCTCGGGTATCGATGCCGCGGATCCCAACCACGTTGTGGCGGCTAAGCCAGGCCTCGAGGGTGTCCTCACTGCGCCAGCTGCTGGGCACCGGCGCCAGCTCCCGGGCGATCACGCCACGCACATGGGGCGCATCCGCTTCCTGATCAGCGCTGTTCACGCCGGTGTTGCCGAGTTCGGGGTAGGTGAAGGTGACCAGCTGCCCGGAATAACTCGGATCGGTCATCACCTCCTGATAACCGCTCATGCCGGTGTTGAACACCACCTCTCCCAGGGCGGTTCCAGCGGCACCGAAGGCTTCACCGCGCAGCACCAGGCCGTCGGCAAGCACCAGCAGAGCAGGGGTGGAGGGAGCTGTCATCATGCCCCCATCATCCCCTGAGGGGTGTTCAGGCCAGGGCGGAGCGCAGAGCCTCGAAGCGCTGCCAGGCAGCACCAGTGGCCATGGCCTCGAGGGCCTGCGGCACCCCCTCCGCCACCGACGGCGCACAGCCAGCGGCCCAGAGCACCAGGGCGGCATTGAGGGCGACCACATCGCGCTGGGCCGGGCTGCCCTGGCCCTGCAGCACCGCTTCGAAGATGGCCTGGTTCTCGGCCAGTTCACCACCGGCCAGGGCAGCCAGCGGAGCGGGGGTGAGGCCGAGCGCCGCCGGATCGAGCTGCTCGCTGCGCACCTGGCCGGCTTCGATCAGCCGCAGCTGGCTCACTCCCGAGAGGGAGGCCTCATCCAGGCCGCCATCGCCATGCACCACCACCGCGCGTTGCAACCCCAGCCGGGCCAGGGCATCGGCCATCGGATCAAGCAGATCGGAGGCGCCCACCCCCAGCACCTGGGTGTCGGGGCGCAGGGGGTTCACCAGCGGCCCCAGCAGGTTGAACACGGTGCGCACTCCCAGCGTGCGGCGCAGCGGGGCCAACCCCACCAGGGCTGGATGCCAGCCCGGGGCAAACAGAAAGGTGACGCCGGCCGGCTCCAGGGCAGCCATGACCTGCGCGGCGGGTGCCTTGAGGTTGAGACCAGCTGCCTCGAGCACATCGGCCGATCCGACCTTGCCGCTGGCACTGCGGTTGCCGTGTTTGGCCACATGGGCGCCGCAGGCCGCCGCCACAAAGGCCACGGCAGTGGAGATGTTGAAGGTGTTGGCGCCGTCGCCGCCAGTGCCGCAGGTATCCACGAGCGGCAAAGCCGGTCTGGGCCCAGGTAGGGGGCAGGCCTGGCGCAGCACACCGGCCATCGCCGCCAGCTCCTCGCCGTTGACACCCTTGGCCCGCAGGGCAGCCAGCAGCGCACCGGTGAGCACAGGGTCCAGCGCTTCCGACAGCCAGGCCTGCATCAGCCCAGCGGCCTGCTCAGCGCTGAGGGGCTTGCCCTGCAGCAGTTGCTCAAGCACTGCAGGCCAGGACAGAGAGGCGGCCATGGGGCGCGGGGCTGACGTGGGGCTGGTGTAGCAGAAAAGACTCGATCAAGGGCTGTCCTGATCAGCGGTGTCGAAGCCGGAGCCCACGGCCTGCTCCTGGGCCTGGGCACCCGGGCGATAGCCCGCAGCCCAGATGGCACGGCAGCGCTGATAAAGCGCATCGCGGCTGAGGCCCCAGAGCCGCAGGGTTTTGTCGAGATCGCTCTGCAGATCCAACGCGCCCGGGAAGCCGGAGTAGCGCATCAGCAGCCGACCCAGGTCAACCAGCTGGGCATCATTGGGCTCCTGGGCGGCCAGGAGCGAATCCACCAGCTCCCGGTCGCAGGCATACAAAGGATGCTGTTGTTCAGGCTGATCGCTGGAAGCCACAGGCGGAACAAGCGGGCTGGCTCCCTAGGTTGGCAGCTTCTCGCTGGGCGTCATGGCGGCCATCCGCTTCGGATTGATCGGGCGCTACCTGCGGCCCTATCGCCGCACGGTGCTGCTCGGGATGGCTGCCCTGGTGGTGGTGAACCTGCTGAGCTTGAGCCTGCCGCTGCTGGTGCGGGGTGTGATCGACGACCTGCAGGACGGCTTCACCTTCAGCGATGTGCTGCGCGAAGCGCTGCTGATCATTGGCCTGGCCACCTTGATGGGGGCCGTGCGGCTGTGGTCGCGGATATTGGTGTTCGGGGTGGGCCGGCAGGTGGAGGTCGGGCTCAAGCAAACGATCTTCGATCGCATGCTCAGCCAGGAGCCGGGCTGGGTGCAGAGCACCGGCAGCGGCGAGGTGATCAGCCGTGCCACCAGTGATGTGGAAAACGTGCGGCGCTTGCTCGGCTTTGCCGTGCTCAGCCTCACCAACACCGCCCTGGCCTATGCGCTCACGCTGCCGGCGATGTTGGCGATCGACCCGCTGCTCAGCCTGGCGGCCGTCGGCCTCTACCCCCTGATGCTGGTAACGGTGCGCCTGTTCGGCGGCCGCATGATGCGCCAGCAGCGGCGCCAGCAGGAGGCCCTGGCTGAACTGAGCGATCTGATTCAGGAAGACCTCTCCGGGATCAACGCCATCAAGATCTATGGCCAGGAGGCCACCGAGCGGGTGGCCTTTGCCGAGCGCAACCGCCGCTACCGCGACGACGCCCTGCAGCTAGCCCGCACCCGCAGCACGCTCTTCCCCCTGCTGGAGGGCATTTCCTCGGTGAGCCTGCTGTTGCTGCTGGCGTTGGGCAGCGGCCAGCTGGAAACCGGCCGGCTCAGCATCGGCGATCTGGTGGCCCTGATTCTCTATGTGGAGCGGCTGGTGTTCCCCACCGCACTGCTGGGCTTCACCCTCAACACGTTCCAAACCGGCCAGGTGAGCCTGGAGCGGGTGGAGGAGCTGTTGCGGCGCCAACCGCTGATCAGCTCACCGCCGCAGCCCCAACCCCTGGCGCCAGCGCCCCTGCCCGGCCGCCAGGCCGCTGCGGTGGAAGCGCGCTCGCTCAGCCTGCGGTATCCCGGCGCCGAGCGGTTGGCCCTCGATGCCGTGAGCTTCCGGCTCGAACCCGGCGAGCTGGTGGCGGTGGTGGGTCCGGTGGGCTGCGGCAAAACCACCCTGGCCCGGGCCATCGGTCGGATGGTGGATGTGCCCGCCGGTGCCCTGTTTTTCAACGGCACCGACATCACCACTGTGTCGCTGGAGGCGCTGCGCCGCCAGGTGGCGCTGGTGCCCCAGGAGGGTTACCTGTTCACCGCCACCCTCGCCGACAACCTGCGCTATGGCGAACCCACGGCTGGAGACGCCGCCGTGGAGGCCGCCGCCATCCAGGCACGGCTCGAAGGCGACATCCGCGGTTTCCCCGACGGCTACGGCACCTTGGTGGGAGAGCGGGGCATCACCCTGAGCGGGGGCCAACGCCAGCGCACCGCCCTGGGCCGGGCGCTGCTGGTGCAGGCACCGCTGCTGGTGCTCGACGATGCCCTGGCCAGCGTGGATAACAACACCGCCGCCGACATCCTGCAGTCGGTGCGCAACCAGCAGGACCGCACGATCCTGATGATCAGCCACCAGCTCTCAGCCGCCGCCGCCTGCGACCGCATCCTGGTGATGGAGGCTGGCCGCCTGGTGCAGCAGGGTCACCACAACGAGCTGGTGCAGCAGAGCGGCACCTACCGCCGCCTGTGGGAGCGGGAGCAGGCGGAGCAGCAGCTCAGCCGCGCCGCCTGATCACACTCTGTGCCCGGCAGCAGACAAGCGCACCAGCCGTGGCTTAGCTGAAGCCAACATCCGCGCTGCTGCCATGACCACCGGTGTGCCCTACCGCCTGCGCTGCACCCTCACCTTCGGGGATATCTACGGCCAGATCCTGATCTGGATGTTGGTGATCTTCGTGAGCCTGGCCGCTGGCCTGGCCCTGATGGGAGCCAGCAAGCCGATCTTCGCCCTGGTGGGAGTGGGGCTGATCCTGGTGCTGTCGCTGCCCTTCCTGCTGTTCGCCTTCACCACCACTCTTCTGAACCACATCGCCCTGGAGCCGCCCGCACCCCAGGGTTGAGCGCCGTAGGCTCCTCCCACCACAACCCTTGCGGCCACTGTGTTCGGACTGTTTCAGACCATGGGCGCCTCCAAGAACCAACTGATCGCGGCGGAGGCCGCCCTGCCGGGTCGCGCCTCGCCCCTTGCCACCGCGGAGCGCCATGTGGTGCTGGGCACAGCCCTCAAGGCACCCCTGAGCACCAGCCAGCAGGAGGCCCTGTTCGGCTGCGGTTGTTTCTGGGGCGCCGAAAAGGGGTTCTGGCGTTTGCCCGGTGTGATCAGCACGGCCGTTGGCTATGCGGGCGGCTTTACCCCCAACCCCACCTACGAGGAAGTGTGTTCCGGGCGCACCGGCCACACCGAGGTGGTGCGAGTGGTGTGGGATGTGAATGCCGTGGATTTCAGCGATCTGCTCAAACTGTTCTGGGAGTGCCATGACCCCACCCAGGGCATGGCCCAGGGCAACGACACCGGCACGCAATACCGGTCTGCGGTGTATGTGAACGAGCCTCAGCTCCTTGCGATCGCCGAAGCCTCCCGAGATCGCTACCAGCAGCTGCTGAACGCCAACGGCAGGGGAGCCATCACCACCGAGGTGGCCGCCAGCAAGCCCTTCTTCTTCGCCGAGACCTATCACCAGCAATATCTGGCCCGCCCCGGCAGCCGCCCCTACTGCTCCGCCCGCCCCAGTGGTGTGCTGCTGGATGCCTTTGCCGGCGCCGCGTTCAAACTGCCCGCCACGGTGTGGAGCCACTACGACTGGAGCATTGATCACTGCGTGCTGCGCGGTGACAACACGCCGATCCAACCGTGATTGGACTGCTATCCCTTCCACTCCTGGCCACAGGCTGGCTGGCGATGAGCAGCCCTTGGTGGGAGGACTACGAGCTGCGGGAGCGCTTTCTCTGCGGCGAGAAGGGCGTGCTGGTGGTGGAGCGCAACGACGCGCAGGCTTCGCTAATCAGCGGCCGCAACCGCTTCACCCTGTTCCGCGTGGCCAGCAGCCAGCCAGGGCTGCGCTACAGCACCGAGGGCATGGAGCTCACCCTCTGGGGCGACAGCCTCACCCTGGAGCAGGGCCGCAGCACCCTGGCCTGTTCCCGCACCGATCAGGCTTGACGCAGCCATGACGCCTCTTCCCGACCGCACCGTGATCCTGGGGATGCTGGCCACCCTGGGCATGGTGTTCGCCCTGATCTTCTGGTTTGTGCGGCTGGCTCCCTCCACCGAAACGCCGCTGCAATGGCGGGAGCCAGCGCCCCTGCAGCGCCCGGCGCCGCAACCACCGGCGCGGCCGGGCGAGAGCCGCGGAACGCTGATCTGATCTGAGAGACAATTTCCGCGTGGAACCCAAGCCCCAACGCCAGCTGCATCCGCTGCCCAGGGGGCTGGTGGAGCTCTACGGCCTCCTGGCTGTGCTGTTTGTGCTCGTGCCGGAGTGGATGGCCGATGGTGCCCTCTCCGGCTTGCGGGCCGGCCAGGGCGACAGCGCCCTGCCGATCACCACCTCGGCCTGGCAGCGGGTGCCGGAGCTGAAGCTGGCATCGATGAATCTGCGGGAGCTGCGGCAGCTGGCGCGCGAGCTGCGTCTGTGGGGCTATGGGCGCCTCAACCGCGAGCAACTGAGCGGCTGCTTACTGCGCAGAATCCAGGCCAGGCGCGGGAAGGCGCTGTGATAATTTCTTCCTCGCCGGGGCGTAGCGCAGCTTGGTAGCGCACCACTTTGGGGTAGTGGGGGTCGTGGGTTCAAATCCCGCCGCTCCGATTGCAATCACCGGTTGACTCATAAGCCACCCCTCCCTGGGTGGTTTTTTTGTGTCCGGTTCTCGGTCGCTACTGCAGGCGGGTATGCACCCGATAACAGGCCAGCCAACGGTTCACCCTGGGCCTCAAGCTCGGTGGCACTTCCTCGAGCAGCTGCGACAACTCCAGCGCACCGAGGCGCCTGAGATCGCGCACATCCACGTGCCACAGGGCCTCCGCTTCACGGATCAACCGTGCCCAGGTGCGCGTGTCCTGCCAGCGCTGCACCCGTTGATGCAGCACCGGTGGCCGGCCGGGATGACCGCGGGCTGAGTAGGGCATAACGGCCACAACCGGAAGCTTCATCCACACCTTGAACACGCTGCGCCAGGGGCTAGCAAAGCAGCGTTTCACCTTCCTGTTGCTGAAGGAAAACAGTGGGCTCTGCTCAGGCTGACTGCGCTTAGGCCGACTGCTGCAGCGGCGGCTCCTCCACCGGCACCACCGGGAAGGGCAGCAGGGCCACCTCCCGATCGGAGAGCTTGCGGCTCCAGGCGCCGCTCACCGCATCGTTCCAGCGAAACCCCGCCTCGCGCGCCTGATGACGCTCGTCATAGGAGAGGCGGGCCCGGTAAAGCCGCCTCGGTTCCAGCCCCTGCAGCAGGAGCTGCTCAAGGTTGGTGCAGCGCTCAAACACCTGTGCCAAATAGATGCAGTCAGTGAGAGCTCGGTGGGCCGCCCACACCGGCACGCCATAGGCCAGGGCCAAATCGCGCACGGAAGGGGTGACGCGCAACTGCCGCTCCGCCGGCCAGCGGATGTCCTGCATGGAACACAACCACGGCTTGGTCAGTGTCGGCAGAACACCCACACCGAACCACTGCTGATCGAAGGCCGCGTTGTGAGCCACCAGCAGATCGGCTCTCTCCACCAGGGCCAGGAAACAGCTGAGGGCGCTCTGCCAGGGCTGCTCCTGGCGGGTGAGCCGCGGATCGATGCCATTCACCGCCTGGGCAGGGTTGCGCTCACAGGGCAGCAGAAACGACACCTGACTGAGCACCGAGCGCAGCGGCACATCGAACAGCACCGCACCCACCTCGATGCAGTGGTGCTCAGCGGGATCGAGGCCGGTGGTTTCGGTGTCGAGGATCAGCAGCCGCTGGGGTGAGGCCGGCGTTGCGGAGCTGGTTGGTTCCGGCAGGCTTGCGAGCTCTGGCGGTGGAGCTGGCTGTGGAGCTGGCTGTGGAGCTGGAGCCGGTGCTGACACCCCACGCACGGCAGGCTGGGCCACCAGGCTCAGAAGATCGGCCTGCTCCCAGGGCGATGCGGGATCACCGTCAGGCATCAGTGGGTGCGCAATCACCCCATGATCCCAGGCGATGCCAGGGGCTGACTAGGGTTCGGGCAGCTCACCCTTTCTGTGTTGGCCCCAGCCCTGTCCAGCGGCGATCGCGCCCCGCTGATCGCGCTCAGCGACCAGAACGGCATCGAACGCCGCAGCGATCAGCTCGACGGCCAAGCGCTGGTGCTGTTTTTTTATCCCAAGGACGACACCCCCGGCTGCACGATGGAGGCCTGCGCCTTCCGCGACAGCTACGCCGACCTGCAGGCTATGGGCGCTGAGGTGTGGGGCGTCAGCGGTGATGACGCCTCCAGCCACCAGCGCTTCGCCCAGCGCCACAGCCTTCCCTATCCGCTGCTTGTGGATCGGGGCAACCAGCTGCGCAAGGCCTTCGGCGTGCCCAGCGTGCTCGGCCTGCTGCCCGGCCGGGTCACCTATGTGATCGATGCAGGCGGGGTGATCCGCCATGTGTTTAACAACCTGCTCGATGGGCCGGCCCATCGGCGCGAAGCGATCGCCGCGCTGCAGGCCCTCAAGGCCGCATGAACTGGCGCCAGCAGGGCAGCCTCTGGTGTCTGGAGGCGCCCAGGCCGCGGGGAGTGATCCAGTTCGTTGGCGGCAGCTATCTCGCCGCCACGCCTCAGCTCAGCTACCGGCGCCTGCTGGAATCCCTGGCGCGGCAGGGGCACACCGTGCAGGCCTGGAGTTACGTTCCGGGTTTTGATCACCAGGCCCAGGCCAACGAAGCCTGGAAGCTGTTTCGTGGCGCCCGCACCACCAGCGATCAACCAATGCTCAGGCTCGGCCACAGCCTCGGTTGCAAACTGCATCTGCTCGCCCCCGACAACGGCCGCAACGGCAGCGGATTGGTGGCGCTCAGCTTCAACAATTTTTCGGCGGAGCGGAGCGTGCCGCTGCTAGCGGAGCTGGGGCCGCGCCTGGGGATCCAGAGCGAATTCAGCCCATCACCCAGCGAAACCCTGCGGTTGGTGAGCAGCAACTACCGCCAGCCCCGCAACCTGCTGGTGCGTTTCAACCGCGACGGGATCGATCAGAGCCCCAAACTGCTCGGGGTGCTCAATGCTCGCGGCGGTGATCGATCGCAGCTGCTGGAGCTGCCGGGAGATCACCTCACCCCCGCCAGCGCCGGGCTGCGCCAGAGCCTGCTGGGCCGCTGGGCCGATGACCCGAGCCGGCAGCGGCAGATCGACAACTTGGCGGAGACGATCAGCCGCTGGTGGCTCCCCGACTGAGCCTTGGCTCAGACCCGTAGGGCGTCGAGCACCGAGCGATCCTCGAGGGTGGAGGTGTCGCCACTCACCTCCTGGCCAGCCGCCAGGGAGCGCAGGATGCGCCGCATGATCTTGCCGCTGCGGGTTTTGGGCAGGGCATCGCTGAACTTGATCACATCGGGGCGAGCGATCGGTCCGATCTCCTTACCCACATGAGCGCGCAGCTCTGACACCAGGGCGTCATCACCGCTGCGGCCGGCTTCCAGGGTGACAAAGGCCACGATGCCTTCGCCTTTGAGGTCGTCCGGGCGGCCCACCACGGCGGCTTCAGCCACGGCGGGATGGCTCACCAGAGCGCTCTCGATCTCCATAGTGCCGAGGCGGTGACCGCTCACGTTGATCACATCGTCAACGCGGCCCATCACCCAGAAGTAGCCGTCGCTGTCGCGACGCGCTCCATCTCCGGCGAAGTAGAGCCAGGAGCCATCCGCCGGCCGAATCTCCTCCCAGTAGCTCTTGCGGAAGCGCTCCGGATCCCCGTGCACGGTGCGCATCATGCCGGGCCAGGGGCGGCGGATCGCCAAGTAACCGCCCTGATCGACCGCCTGGGAATTGCCCTGATGGTCAACGATGTCGGCCTGAATGCCCGGCAGGGGCAGGGTGGCGGAGCCGGGCTTGGTGGGGGTGGCACCGGGCAAGGGGCTGATCATCACGCCGCCGGTTTCGGTTTGCCACCAGGTGTCCACGATGGGGCAGCGATCGCCGCCGATCACATCGCGATACCACATCCAGGCTTCGGGGTTGATCGGCTCCCCCACGGTGCCAAGGATGCGCAGCGAGCTCATGTCGTAGTGATCGGGCACCTCACGGCCGCTCTTCATGAAAGCGCGGATCGCAGTGGGGGCTGTGTAGAAGATCGTGCAGCGGTGCTTCTCGATCACCTCCCAGAAGGCACCGGGCTTGCTGGGGCGCGGTGCACCCTCATACATCACCGTGGTGGCGCCGTTGGAGAGGGGCCCGTAGACGATGTAGCTGTGGCCGGTGATCCAGCCCACATCAGCCGTGCACCAGTGGATGTCGTTCTCCTTGATGTCGAAGATCCACTGGAAGGTGAGGTGGGCCCAGAGGTTGTAACCAGCGGTGGTGTGCACCACACCCTTGGGCTTGCCGGTGGAACCGGAGGTGTAAAGCACAAACAGGCGGTCTTCGCTGGCCATCGGCTCGGCCGGGCAGTCGGCGTTCTGGGCCTCCACCAGCTCGTGCCACCACACATCACGGCCGTCGCGCATGGCGCAGTCGCTGGCGATGCGCCGCACAACCAGCACATGCTCCACGCTCGGGGCACCGCCATTGGCGCTGAGCGCCTCATCCACTGCCGGCTTGAGGGCCACCGGTTTGTCCTTGCGGAAGCCGCCATCAGCGGTGATCACCACCTTCACGTCGCCATCGATCAGGCGATCGCGCAACGCATCGGCAGAAAAACCGCCAAACACCACCGAGTGGGGAGCACCGATGCGGGCGCAGGCCAGCATCGCGATCGCGGCCTCGGGCACCATCGGCATGTAGAGCGCTACCAGGTCGCCCTTGCCAACCCCCAGGGCCTTGAGGGCATTGGCGGCTTTGCACACCTCGGCGTGCAGTTGGCGGTAGGTGAAGGTGCGGGTGTCTCCCGGTTCGCCTTCCCAGATCAGCGCTGTTTTCTCGGCGCGCGCACCGGCCAGGTGGCGATCCAGACAGTTGAAGCTGAGGTTGGTGGTGCCGCCTTCAAACCACCGAGCGAAGGGCGGATCGCTCCAATCGAGCACGCTGTGGAACGGCTCGAACCAGTGCAGTTCCCGCCGTGCCGCTTCCCCCCAGAACGCATCCGGATCGGCCTCAGCCTGGGCTGCCAGATCGCGGTAGGCCTGCAGAGAGCCGATGCGAGCCTCGGCCGCCAGCTCTGCCGGCGGCTCAAACAGCCGCTGCTCCTGCAGCACCGATTCGATGGTGGTGGAGCTGGTCTGGGCCTCAGACATGCAAACAATGGCACTGCCTGCCATTCAAGCGAGGAAATCCGCTGAGCCGGATTGGTGTAACGGCGCTGCAGTGATCCCCTGCTGCATCAGGATGGGTCCATGGTCCGCCCCGCCGCCTGCCTGTTCGATCTCGACGGGTTGCTGCTCGACACCGAACCGCTGCATGCGGAGGCCTGGCAGCAGGCCTCCAGTTCCTTCGGGCGACCCCTGAGCGCCGATGAGCTGCTGGCCCTGCGGGGCCGGCGCCGCCACGACTGCGCCGATCAGGTGGTGCAGTGGATCGCCGGCAACGGCACCACACCCCCCAGCCGCGAGGAACTGCTGGCGGTGCGCCAGCCGATCGCCGAAGCGCTGCTGGTGCATGCCGCACCGATGCCCGGGGCACCGGAATTGGTGGAGCAGTGCGCGGCGCTCGGCATCCCCATGGCGATGGCCACGAGCAGCTCCAGGGCCGCCGTGACCCTCAAGGCCTCGCCGCATCCCTGGCTGGAGCGGATTGCGGTGCGGGTGCATGGCGATGACCCCGCCCTGGCCAATGGCAAACCGGCGCCGGATGTGTTTCTGCTGGCGGCCGAGCGATTGGGAGTGCAGGCTGGCGATTGCTGGGCCTTCGAGGATTCACCCGCCGGTGTGCGTGCAGCCGTTGCCGCGGGCTGCCTGGTGCATGTGCTGCCACCGGATCACCTGAAGCCAGGGGAGCGGGACCAGCTCTACCCCGGGATCCATCATTTTCTGAGCAGCCTCGTGGAGGTGCTGGAGACGCTTCAGTAGAGGCGGCTGAGCACAAACTCCGGGAGAGCCAGCAGGGCACTACGCGAGTCCGAGGCCGGAAGCCAGGTAATCGCTTCGCGTGCCTCGTTGGCAAAACCTTCCGCCAGGGCCCGGGAGCGTTGGATCGCTTGGCTGCCGCGCACCAGCTCGAGGGCCTGGGCCAGATCGCCCTCTTGGTTGAATTCGCGTTCGATCAGGCCGGCCAAGGCCGGCCGCTCTTCCAGGGCGTAGAGAGCCGGGGCGGTGAGGTAGCCACTGGCCAGGTCGCTGGCGGCGGGCTTACCCAGCTGCTGGTCGTTGCCGGTGAAATCGAGGATGTCGTCCACCACCTGGAAGGCCAGGCCCAGCTGGCGGCCAAAGCGATAGAGCCCATCCAGCTGATGCTCAGGCAGGCCGCTCAACACGCCGGCAGCCCGGGCGCTGTTGGCGATCAGCGAGGCCGTTTTGCAGTAGCTCTTCTCGAGGTAGGTCTCGAAGCTCTGGCCCGTGTCGTAGCGGAACAGGCCCTGCTTCACCTCACCATCGGCAAGATCCATGATCACGCGGGAGAGAAGCTTCACCACCTCGAGATCGTCGAGGTTGGCGAGGTGCCAGCTGGCCTGGGCGAAGAGGAAATCCCCCGCCAACACAGCCACACGGTGGTTGAACCGACTGTGCACCGTGTCGACGCCGCGACGGGTGCTGGCCTCATCCACCACGTCGTCGTGCACCAACGAGGCCGTGTGGATCATCTCGGTGATCTCGGCCAGGCGGCGATGGCGACTGGTGAGCTCTCCACCGGTGCCCAGGGCACGGGACACCAGCAACACGATGCCCGGCCGCAGCCGCTTGCCGCCAGCGCTGAACAAGTGTTCTGCTGCAGCTTGAAGGATGGGGTGCCCCGCTCCGATCAGGCTGCGCAGATCGCTCAGCAGAGCCTCGAGGTCGGCCTCGACGGGCTGGAGCAGCTCTGCAACCGTGGCCATGACCCCCTGCGGTGCGCAGATCCTAGAAGGCGCAGTCGGGCTGGCGCTGGCTCAGCGGGCCTCAAGCCGGCCATTGCACCAGGCGAGGGGCAGGCTGCGGCAGGTTGCACCCACCAACCGGGCCAAGGCCCGATCGAAGGCCTGCGGATCACCGGTGGTGAAGAAGGCATGCTGCGGCGGTTCGCCGCCGACCTGCAGCAGCCCCCGGGCCTCGAGCACAGCCCCGAGATGACGGGCCACCGCCGGCGCCGGATCCAGCACCGCCAGGGAGGGACCCACCAGACGCCGGATCGTTTCGATCACAAAGGGGTAGTGGGTGCATCCGAGCACGATCGTGTCGGCGCCGGCGGCCAGCATCGGCTCCAGAAACTGCCGCAGGCTGGCGTCGCAGCGTTTGCCCTCGAGCTCGCCCTGCTCCACCAGATCCGCCAGGCCGATGCACACCTGCTCCACCACCTGCACATCACCGGCCCAGCGGCCCACGGTGGCGCGATAGAGCTCACCCTGAAACGTGGCCGGTGTGGCCATCACGCCCACCACACCGGAGCGGGTGAGACTCACCGCCGGCTTCACCGCGGGCTCAAGCCCGAGGATCGGCACCCCCGGCAGCGCCCGCCGCAGCGGCTCCAGCGCCACCGCCGAGGCCGTGTTGCAGGCCACCACAATCGCCTTGCACTCCAGGGCGAGCAGCTGCTCGGCGATGGTGTGGCAGAAGGCCTGGATTTCGCTGGCGCTGCGCTGGCCGTAGGGCACATGGGCCTGATCCGCTAGGTAGATCAGCCGTTCATGGGGCAGGTGATGCACCACCTGGCGCCAGACACTCAGCCCCCCAACGCCGGAATCAAAGATGCCGATGGAGGCGCCGCTCATGGATTGGCAACCAGGTAGTTGAGTAGGCCCGTGGTGATCGCCACGGCCATGCGCCGGCGAAAGCCGGGATCGGCGAGTCGCGGCGAATCGAGCTGTCCGGTTACAAAGCCCATCTCCGCCAGGGCGGAGGGCATCACGGTGCGGCGGATCACAAAGAAGCGGCCCGGCCGGGCACCCCGATCAGGGCTGCTGGGGGAGATGCGCAGCATTTGGGTCTGCACCGCCTCAGCCAGCCGGCGGGATGGCCCCTCCTGGAAAAAGAAGGTTTCGATGCCGTTCACATCCGGCCGCGACAGGCTGAGGGCGTTGGCATGGATGCTCAAAAACAGATCGGCGCGGCTGTTGTTGGCGAGCGCCACCCGCGGCGGCAGGTCGACATCCACCTCGGAGGTGCGGGTCAACAGCACCTGCACCCCCTTGGCCTGCAGCAACTGGGCCACCTGCAGGCTCACATCGAGCACCACATCGGTTTCCCGCAGGCCATTGATGCCCACAGCACCGGGATCGGGGCCGCCATGGCCCGGGTCGATCACCACCTTGTAGCGGCCGCGCGGAACCTCGGGCAGACCCGCCACCGAGGGCATCGGGCCGGTGGGAATCGATCCGATCGGAACCTCGTTGGCGGCGGGGCGGGCACGCCAGCTGGGGGTGGGGGCGGCGTCCATATCCCCCTCACCGAGGGGATCGAGGCCACTCACGGCGGCTCCCAGCTGCATCGACCATCGATCGGGGCTGGTGCCCACCAGCCGCAGCTGCCCCGGATCGAGCTGCGTGCCGGGGCGGAATTCCACCACCAGCCGCGTGGTGGCGTCGTTGGGCCGACCCACCCGCACCTCACGAATGGCCCCATTGCCGCGCACGGTGCGGCTGCGGGCCGGGGCACCGGGCAGATCCAGCCAGAGGCGCGGACCCACCAGACCACGCCCCGCCTCAAAAAAGGCCTGCACGCTGGTGCCGGGCGGGGTGCGCAACTCCAGGTCGCCAGAGCGGTTGATCCGCCAGGCCGCCAGGGCACTGCCCGCCCAGGCCGGTAGGGCCGAAAAGGCGGAGAGCACCGGCAGCGCAGCCGCCAGCAGCACACCGCTCCAGCGGGACCGCACGGGGTGGCGTGTGAGGGGCTTCACCACTCAGAAGAGGGCCGGGCGCCGGTGCTGGAGGCTGGGCATCTGCGCGCGGATCCGTTCCCGATGCCGCACGTCCACCGGGGCGATCGAGAGGCCGGGGCCGCTGCCGGCATCGGCGAGCACCGTGCCCCAAGGGTCGATCACCAGGGCATGCCCATGGGTTTGGCGGCGGTTGCCGTGGTTGCCGGTTTGGGCGGGCGCCACCACATAGGCCGTGTTTTCGATCGCCCGGGCCTGCAGCAGCACCTGCCAGTGGTCCTTGCCGGTGAAAGCGGTGAAGGCCGCCGGGATGAACAGCACATCCGCCCCGGCTGCCGCCAGGTGGCGGTAGAGCTCGGGGAAGCGCACGTCGTAACAGATGGAGAGACCCACCCGGCACAACCCGGGCACGTCCACCACCGGTGGCAGCTGGACGCCCGGCTGGACCGTGGCCGACTCCCGATAGGTGTTGCCGTCCGGCAGGTCCACATCGAAGAGATGGATCTTGTCGTAGCGAGCCAGAATCTGACCGTCCTGCCCCACCAGCTCAGCGCGGTTGCTGGTGAGCCGCTCCCCGGCCGGCACCGGATAACCACCGCCCAGCAGCGTCACCTGGTAACGGCGAGCCATGGTGATCAGAAACTGCTGGGCCCGCTCCGCCAGCTGTGGCGCCAGCTCCAAACGCTGCTCGTCGTCGCCCATGAAGGCGAAGTTCTCGGGCAAGCCCACCAGCTCAGCCCCCCGGTGGGCGGCCAGATCGATCTGTTCCTCTGCCGCCGCGAAATTCGCGTCGAGATCAGCGGTGCTGGTGAGCTGAATCGCTGCTGCCAGAAAGCTTGTCACCGCTTACGTTTTGCCGACTCGGGCACTGTAAAGGCTGCGGCAAGGGGGCTCAGGCGGCCTGCAACACGCCAGGGCTGCTCTGGGTGGGCACGATCGTGAGGTTGTCCACCGAGGCGCAGCAGGCGAAGTCGGCGTCGTGGTTGCCGATGCCGATCAGGCGCTGGCCGTGGCTGGCGGCCCGCAGGCAGGTTTCAGTGTCGGTATGCCACTGCTGCCACAGTGCCAGTGCCGCCAGAGCCTCATCGTTGGCGCAGCCCACCCCCACATGGGGCGACACCGCCAACTCCAGCGCCGCAGACACCACCGCTCCAGCGGCCAGGCTGTCTTCCAGGGAGTAGTCACCCTCCCAGCCACTGCCCACGATCCACACCCGCTGGCAGTCGCGCTCGATCAGGCGGCGGGCCACGGCGGTGCGGTTCGGCAGGCAGGCCGTGACCAGCAGCGGCACCGCCTTCACCGCCTCCAGGGAGCGGGTGCCATTGGTGGTGCTCATGAAGATGCGCTTGCCCCCCACCAGCTCCGGCGTGACCGCCAGGGGCGAATTGCCCAGCTCGTAGCCCTCCACCCGCTTGCCGCCGCGCTCACCGGCCCGCAGCCGCCGCTCTTCCGGCCAGGCCGCCGCCGTGCGATCCAGTTCACCCAGATCCGCAAAAGCCTGAATCGCCTCGGCACCGTTCTGCAGCGACCAGGCAATGGTGGTGGTGGCGCGCAGCACATCGATCACCACGGCCGCGTCGGGGCCGCCCTCGGCCACGGGCAGCACCGCCGGCACGCATTCAGAGGTATGGAAGTAGGAAATCTGCACGGCCACAGCGGCGGGTGGGGTGCGTCACAGTAAGCACCGCATGGCAGTGGATTGAGGCTGATGGGTTCGCAGCGCGACCTCCGCGGATTCCTCAAACTGCTGGAGGAGCGAGGCCAGCTGCGCCGCATCACAGCGCCGGTGAATCCCGATCTGGAACTGGCCGCCATTGCCGATCGGGTGCTCAGCTGCGGCGGACCGGCCCTGCTGTTTGAAAACGTGATCGGCTCCTCGATGCCGGTGGCGATCAACCTGATGGGCACCCAGGAGCGGGTGCTCTGGAGCATGGGGATGGAGCGGCCCGAGGAGCTCGAAGCCCTTGGGGAGCGGCTGGCGCTGCTCCAGCAGCCGCGCCCGCCCAAGGGAGCCCGCGAAGCGGTGCGCTTCGGCTCGGTGCTGCTGGATGTGCTCAAGGCCCGGCCCGATCTCGATCTCACGCCCCCGTGCCGCCAGGAGGTGTTCAAAGGCGAGGCGGTGAACCTGGATGCGCTGCCGCTGCTGCGCCCCTGGCCGGGGGATGGCGGCCGCATCCTCACCCTCGGCCTGGTAATCACCAAGGACCCGGAAACCGGCACCCCCAACGTGGGCGTCTACCGGCTGCAGCAGCAGTCGATCAACACGATGACCGTGCACTGGCTGAGCGTGCGCGGCGGCGCGCGGCACCTGCGCAAGGCAGCGGCCATGGGCAAGAAGCTGGAGATCGCCATCGCCATCGGCGTACACCCACTGCTGGTGATGGCGGCGGCCACGCCGATTCCGGTGCAGCTGAGCGAGTGGCTGTTCGCCGGGCTCTACGCCGGCGAGGGGGTGCGGTTGGCCAAGTGCAAAACCGTGAACCTGGAGGTGCCCAGCCACAGCGAGGTGGTGCTCGAAGGCACGATCACACCGGGCGAAGAGCTGGCCGATGGCCCCTTCGGCGACCACATGGGCTTCTACGGCGGTGTGGAGGATTCGCCCCTGGTGCGGATCCAGTGCGTCACCCAGCGCCGCAACCCCGTTTACTTCACCACCTTCAGCGGCCGCCCTCCCAAGGAGGACGCGATGCTCGCCATCGCCCTCAACCGCATCTACACGCCGATCCTGCGCCAGCAGATCCCGGAGATCGTGGATTTCTTCCTGCCGATGGAGGGCCTCAGCTACAAGCTGGCGGTGATCGCCATCGACAAGGCCTACCCCGGCCAGGCCAAGCGCGCCGCCATGGCCTTCTGGACCGCCCTGCCTCAGTTCACATACACCAAATTTGTGGTGGTGGTGGACAAGGCGATCAACATCCGCGACCCGCGCCAGGTGATCTGGGCGATCAGCTCCCTGGTAGATCCCCAGCGCGACCTGATCGTGGTGGAGGACACCCCCTTCGACACGCTCGATTTCGCCAGCGAACAGCTGGGGCTGGGGGGCCGCCTGGCGATTGATGCCACCACCAAACTCGGCCCCGAACGCAATCACCCCTGGGGCGAACCCCTGAGCCGGCCGGCAGATCTGGAGCAGCGGCTCGATGCCCGCTGGAGCGAACTGGGGCTCGACGACGTGGGCCAGAACGATCCCGATCCGGCCCTGTTTGGCTATGCCCTCGAGCAGGTGTTGCAACGCCTCAGCCAGCGGTGAGCCTGCTGCGGCGCAGCGGGCAGCAAGCCTTGCAGGCCCTGCTGGAGCTGGCCCAGCAGCCGGGCCACTGGCGTTCCGTGAGCGAGATCGCCAGCCACCAGGAGCTACCGGCCCCGATGCTCGAGCAACTGTTGCTGCAGCTGCGCCGGGCCGGGCTGGTGGAGGCCCGGCGCGGCCGCTTGGGCGGCTACCGGCTGGCGCGGCCGGCGGCCCAGATCAGCGTGGCGGAGGTGCTGAGCGCCGTGGGGGCACGGCTGGAGCTGCAGCAGGCTGAGCTGGATGGCGAGCGCCGGGCCGAACAGCAGGTGTTGATCACCATGGAATCGCGCCTGCAGCGCGCCATGGAGCGGGAGCTGAGCCAGTTCAACCTCGAAGAGCTGCTCTACGACCTGCAAAGCACCCGCGAAAGCCTCAGCCAGGAGGGCGGCCTGATGCTCGGGTGAGGGCTGTGCCTACGCTCGCTGCACTCCAACCACCGTCCATGCCGCTTGCCCTGGGAACCACCGCCGGCCGCAGCCTCCGGGGCACGGTGCGGGTGCCGGGTGACAAGTCGATCTCGCATCGCTCCTTGCTGTTTGGGGCCATCGCCGAGGGCACCACGCGGATCGAAGGCCTGCTGCCCGCCGAAGACCCCCTCAGCACCGCTGCCTGCCTGCGGGCGATGGGGGTGCAGGTGTCGCCGATTGAGGCGGGGCAAACCGTGATCGTGGAGGGCGTAGGCCTTGATGGCTTCCAGGAGCCAGAGTGTGTGCTCGATTGCGGCAACTCCGGCACCACGATGCGGCTGATGCTGGGGCTGCTGGCGGGTCGCAGCGGACGTCACTTTGTGTTGAGCGGCGACGACTCCCTGCGCAGGCGGCCGATGAAACGGGTGGGCGGCCCCCTGGCCGAGATGGGCGCCACCATTGCCGGCCGCAGCGGCGGCAACCTGGCCCCGCTGGCGATCCAGGGCCAGGCCCTGCGCGGCACCACCATCCGCACGCCGGTGGCGTCAGCTCAGGTGAAAAGCGCCATCCTGCTGGCGGCGCTCACCGCCAGCGGATCCACCACCGTGATCGAGCCGGTGCAGAGCCGCGACCACAGCGAGCGCATGCTGCGCGCCTTCGGGGCGCAGCTCACGGTGGGGGGTCCCGGTCAAACCGAAGTAACCGTGACACCGGGATCCAGCCTGCGCGGCCAGAGCGTGGTGGTGCCGGGCGACATCAGCTCCGCCGCCTTTTGGCTGGTGGCCGGAGCGATCACCCCCGGCGCGGATCTCACGGTGGAGAACGTGGGCCTCAACCCCAGCCGCACTGGCATCCTCGATGTGCTGGAGCAGATGGGAGCACGGATTGAGGTGCTCAACCAGCGCGATGTCGCCGGCGAACCGGTGGGCGATCTGCGTGTCACCCATGGGCCACTGCAGGCCTTTGCCATCGACGCAGCCCTGATCCCGCGGTTAGTGGATGAAATCCCGGTGCTGGCGGTGGCGGCTTGCTGCGCCAAGGGTGTGAGCCGCGTCAGCGGTGCCGAGGAGTTGCGGGTGAAGGAAACCGATCGCCTGGCGGTGATGGCCCGCCAACTCGGCGCCATGGGCGCTCAGATCGAAGAATTCGCCGATGGCATGACCATCCAGGGGGGCGTGCAGCTGCGGGGCGCCAGCGTGGACAGCGAAACCGACCACCGCGTGGCGATGAGCCTGGCGGTGGCGGCCCAGATCGCCAGCGGCAGCACCCAGCTGCACCGGCCTGGGGCCGCCGCCGTCTCCTACCCCACCTTCTGGGATGACCTCGAGCGGCTCCAGGCTTGAGGCGCGGCGCACCGCCGACGGCAGCTTCAGCCTGTTCAGCCGCGAGGTTGGCGAAGGCTTTCACAGCGGCCTCGGCGCGTTGGAGGAAGCCCGCAGGAAATTTGTGGCGCCGGCGGGCCTGAAGCGCTGGTCGGCCGGCAGCACCGTCCGTGTGGTGGATGTGTGCGTGGGAACCGGCTCGAACACCGCAGCGCTGCTGGAAGCACTGCAAACGCGAGGTCTCAACCTGAGCTGGTGGGGCCTGGAGCTTGATCCAGAGCCCCTGCAGCTGGCTTTGGCAGATGAGCAGTTCCGTAACCAGTGGCTGCCGGGCACAGCGGAGCAGCTGACGCAGCTGTGCGCCTCCGAGCGCATGCTCTGGGGCGATGCGCGCGCCCGCCTGCCTGAGCTGGTGAACGCGCAGGCCGGGCAGGTGGATCTGGTGTTGATGGATGCCTTCTCGCCGAGCCGCTGCCCGCAGCTGTGGAGCGTGGAATTCCTGGCGGGACTGGCCCGATTGCTGGCGCCCCAGGGGCGGCTGCTCACCTACTGCAGTGCCGCTGCCATCCGGGCGGCGCTGCGCTTGGCGGGGTTGGAGATTGCCAGCATCGACGCGCCTTCGGGCCTGGCGCTGCAACCCCACGACTGGAGCGGGGGCACCGCCGCGAGCCCGAGCCCGCTCACCCAGCAAGCAGGCCTGCGCGCGCTCGGGCCCATGGAGGAGGAGCACCTGCGCACCAACGCCGCCGCGCCCTATCGCGACCCAACCGGCACCGCCGACCGCGCTGCGATCCTGCGCCAACGCCAACAGAGCCAGGCCCTCGCGATGCAGGAGGGCGGTGCGGAAGCCACAGGAGCCTGGCGCCGCCGCTGGGGATTGTGCAGCAGCAACCACCAGTAGATTCCCGGCCAGTGCTGCCGATCCGCTGATGCTCGCCGTTGCCGTGTTGGCCGCCGGGAAGGGCACGCGCATGAAGAGCGATCTGCCGAAAGTGCTGCAACCGCTGGCGGGAGCAACGCTGGTGGAGCGGGTGTTGGCCAGCTGCCGCAACCTCGCGCCCGAGCGGCAGGTGTTGATTGTGGGTCACCAGGCGGAGCGGGTGGAGCAGTCGCTAGCCCATCTGCAGGGGCTCGAGTTTGTGCTTCAGCAGCCCCAGAACGGCACCGGGCATGCCGTGCAGCAACTGCTGGAGCCCCTGGGCAACTTCGATGGCGAGCTGCTGGTGCTCAATGGCGATGTGCCGCTGTTGCGTGAGCAAACCATCGCCGACCTGCTGGCCGAGCACCGCGCCAGCGGTGCCGCAGTCACCCTGCTCACCGCCAGGCTGAGCGACCCCACTGGCTATGGACGCGTGGTTGCCGACGCAGAAGGGAGTGTGTCGGCGATCGTGGAGCACCGCGATTGCAGTGAGGCCCAACGGAGCAACAACCTGATCAATGCGGGGATCTACTGCTTCAACTGGCGCCGCCTGGCTGAGGTGCTGCCAACCCTGAGCACCGATAACGACCAGGGCGAGCTCTACCTCACCGACACCGTGGCGATGCTCGCTCCCGCGAAGCACCTGGAGGTGGCGGATGCCGATGAGATCAACGGCATCAACGACCGCCTGCAGCTGTCGCAGTGTGAGGCGGTGATCCAGGAGCGGCTTCGGCGCCACTGGATGGCGGAGGGGGTGAGCTTTGTGGATCCGTCCAGCTGCACTCTCAGCGAAGGGACCCGCTTCGGACGGGACGTGCTGGTGGAGCCCCAGTGCCACTTCCGAGGCGACAGTGTGATCGGCAGTGGGTGCCGGATCGGACCCGGCACCCTGATCGACAACGCGCAAATCGGCGATGACGTGGAGATTGTCTACTCCGTGGTGCGCGAGGCCCAGGTGGCCAGCGGCTGCGCCATCGGCCCCTTTGCCCAGCTGCGCCCCGGAGCTGAGCTCGGCACTGGGTGCCGCGTTGGCAATTTCGTGGAAATCAAGAACAGCACCCTGGCGCAGGGCTGCAAGGTGAACCACCTCAGCTACATCGGCGATGCCGAGTTGGGAGCGCAGGTGAATGTGGGTGCGGGCACGATCACAGCCAATTACGACGGTGTGAACAAACACCGCACCGTGATCGGCGCAGGCAGCAAAACGGGCGCCAACAGCGTTCTGGTGGCGCCAATTGAGCTGGGAGCCAACGTGACTGTCGGCGCCGGCTCCACCCTCACCAAAGATGTCCCCAGCGGAGCCTTAGCCCTGGGACGCGCCAAGCAACTGGTGAAGGAAAACTGGCAGCAGGCCTCCTAAACGGAGGGCAGCAGAGGAATCAACCGCTCCAGGCCCACGCCGCGGCTGGCTTTCAGCAACAACACGTCTCCAGCCTGAAGCCACTGGGTCAGCGGTTTGGCCGCCAGCTGGGGTTCCCCCACCACCGCCAAGCGAGGAATGGCCGCGGCAGCGTTTGCCATGGCCGTTGCCTCGGGGTCGCTGCTCACCACCACCAGGCCATCGAGGGCCAATGCCGCGGCGCGCTCGGCCACTTGACGATGCAGCGCCAGGCTCTGATCCCCCAGTTCGAGCATGGTGCCGAGCACAGCGAAACGGCGGCCAGGCTGTGCCGCGAGCAGATCGAGGGCTGCCAACACGGCTTCAGGCGAGGCGTTGTAGGTCTCATCCAGCAGGGTGAGGCCACCGAGCTGCAGTTTGCGGTTGCGACCGCCGGGCACCTCCACCTGCAACTGCTGAAGGGCCGGCAACGGCACCTCGAGCTCTTGGGCCACGGCATAGGCCAGCAAGACATTGCGGGCGTTGTGGCGGCCGGAGAGCGGAAGCTGGATCTGGGCACCGTTCACCACCAGGTGCTGCCCCTCAGGCTCCCAATCGCCGAGGAGATCGGCCTGGCCAGAACCTTCATCAACGCCGAGCGCCACGCGACAGACCCGCCCCGACCACACCTGAGCCACAGCGGCTTCCAGCAGGGGATCACCGGCTGGGATCACTAGCAATCCATCGGGTTTGAGGGAAGCCGTGATTTCGCACTTGGCGGTGGCAATCGCTTCGCGGCTACCGAGACGGCCGATATGGGCGGTGCCGATGTTGGTGATCACCGCCACATCCGGCGCTGTGCAGTGACTGAGACGCTCGATCTCGCCAAGACCGCGCATGCCCATCTCCACCACCAACGCCTTGGTGGCGGCGTCGGCCTTGAACAGCGTGAGGGGCACGCCAATGTCGTTGTTTTCGTTGCCACTGCTGGCCACAACGGGGCCCAGGGGCGCCAGGGCAGCACGGATCAACTCACGGGTGGTGGTTTTCCCCGCCGAACCGGTGACCGCAACAACCGGAGCGAGTAGTGATTGCCGGTGAAACGCCGCCAGCTGTTGGTAGGCGTAGAGGGTGTCATCGACAACCCAATGGAGCAGTCCGGCGGGCACCTCGCCCACGCGCCCGCGTTGCACCACCGCAGCCTGAGCGCCTGCAGCAGCGGCCTGGGGCAGGAAGGCGTGGCCGTCAAAACGCTCCCCCACCAGCGCAATAAACAACTGTCCAACGGCCAAGGCGCGGCTATCGGTGCAGATGGCGCCCACCGGGGTGTTGGGGTCGATCGGATCGCGACTGCCCAACGGATCTCCCCAACAGGCAATCAAGGCACCGAGCTGCATGGGTTCAGGGGCGGGGCGATGGTGTGAGCACGATCATGCCGCTGCCAACCAGGGCATCCCTGGCGATGAGGCCAGCACGGGAATCGCGCAGCTCGAGGTGGTCGTAGCCAAGCTCGAAGGCCCACTGCTGCCAGCGATCAGCACGTTGCTGCTGCTCAGCGCGGGAGCCCTGGCCGTAGGCGGGAGACACCTGCAGCACCAAGGTGAGCTGATCCGATCGGGCTTGCGCCCCCAGCAACAAACCATCGGCCCCCGACCGCGTGAGCAAGGCAGCCAGAGGATCAAGCTCCTCCTCTGGTGCATCCAGCGTCACTGAGCCATCAGGCGGTGGCTCGACTGGAGGTGCGGCTGGAGATACGGCTAAGGGCACGGGCTCGAGCTCGGCTCGTGGGGGTGGTTGCTCAGGGGTGGACGGCAGCTCGAGCGGAACAACAGAGTGCTCCGCTGGTATCTGCGGCTGCGGAGGGGCAGCTCCACGGCCGAGAACAATGATGCTGCCGAGGGCGGCCGCCAGAAGGGCGAGCGCCGCACCAACCAACAACGGCCAGAACAGCGGCGCCAGATCCACCGGCCACCAAGCAGGGCGCCAGAGGCTGCCTTGGCCGTTGCGGCGCCACAACTCCCGGGTTCGCAGTCCTGTGTCGGCGAGCACGGCCTGGAGGTTCTCGCCCAGGGTGGTCCAGGGACTGCGGTAGGCAGCCGGCAGATCGCGGGACTCAGGCCGCTGGATCACGCCCCGCCACGACGGCGCAGCAACGACAGGGGATTACGCAGGGCTGAGGCGGCACCCACCGGTTGCTCCTGAGGCGGCTGGGCCCGGCCCTTGAGGCTGGGGTCAGCATCCTGGCCCTGTGAGAACTGCTCCACGGCGTTGGCGTCGGGCGTGGGCTCCTTCACACCCTTCACCTCTTTGTACATCCGGTCGTAGTCCAGGGCCGAGCGATCCCAGCTGTAGTCGGCGGTCATGGCGCGGCGTTGCAGCTCCCTCCAGCTCTCGCCATGGCGATACGCCTCCCAAGAGCGCACGATCGATGTGTAGAAGTCGAGCGGGTCGTAGCGATCGAAGCAGAAGCCCGTGCCCGTGTGGGCGTTGGGCACATGGGGAGGCACGGTGTCCACCAGGCCACCCACACGACGCACCACCGGCACCGAGCCGTAACGCATCGCCAGCAGCTGGCTGATGCCGCAGGGCTCAAAGCGGCTGGGCATCAGGAAGGCATCGCTACCGGCATAAATCAACCGCGACAGGGCATCGTCGTAGGTGAGGAACACTGCGAAGCGGCCGGGATGGCGGGCCGCCATCTGCCAGAGCCCTGATTCGATGTGGCGATCACCGGTACCGAGCACCACGAATTGCGTGTCGGAGTAGGCGAGCACCCGATCAGCCACCTGCAACAGCAGGTCCACCCCTTTCTGATCCACCAGGCGGCTCACCAGACCCATCAGGTAGGTGTCGGGATTCACCGCCAGACCCATGCGCTCCTGCAGCACGCGCTTGCATTCAGCTTTGCCGCTCAGATCCTTGGCGCTGTAGGTGGCGGGCAGGGTGGAGTCAGTGGCTGGATTCCAGGCATCCTGATCAATTCCATTCAGAATACCGCGCAATTTGCCGCTAACGAAATTCAGCAGGCCATCCAGTTTTTCACCGTATTCAGAGGTGCGAATCTCCTGGGCATAGGTGGGCGATACCGCATTCACACGATCGGCATAGAGCAACGCTGCCGCCATGGTGTGGTCGCCCTGCATATACCAGGGGCACCAGGTCATGCGGTCGAGTTTCCAACGCCATGGACCCTGATATTTAAGGTTGTGGATGGTGAACACGGTGCTGATCTCCGGGTCCTGATGCATCCACACCGGGATCATGCCGGTATGCCAGTCGTGGCAATGAAGGATCTCGGGCTTCCAGTGGTTCCAGGCAAACTCAGCGGTTGCACTGGCAAAGAACGTGAAGCGCCAGTCCTCATCCTCGCCGCCATAAATGCGTTCAGGGTCGAACACCGGATGGCCCACCAGATACAGGGGCAGACCATTGCTGGGGTGGCGTATTTCGTAGATCGCAAAATCGGTGCCCATGGTGTGGCCGCGCCAGATCGGATCCGTGGGGATCTCAAGCTGACTCCACAGACGCCCATATCCCGGCATGATCAGGCGCACATCGTGGCCCAGGCTCTGGAGCGCCGGAGGCAACGAGCCCACCACGTCTCCCATGCCGCCCACCTTCACCATCGGGGCGCATTCGGCTGCAGCAAACAGCACCCGCATGGGAGTTCGGAACAACGTGGGCGCAACTCTACGGGCGGTTCACGGAAGCACGGTCACTGGTGTGCCGATCTGCACGAGCTCGAACACCTCCTGCACGCTTTCCTCGTAGAGACGCACGCAGCCATGGGACACGGCGCGGCCCACGGTCCAGCGGTGGGGTGTGCCATGGAAGCCGGCAACCGTGCAGCCATCGACGCTCAAATAGCGCTCGCCATCCCAGGCGTTCTGACGCGGCGTGCAGTTGCGATAAAAACCGATCCAGCGTGATCCCAGCGGGTTCTGGGCGCCGGACGGCACCTGGCGGCCGTCACCTGGATGCTCCCAGATCGGATGAGCCACCTTCTCCAGCACCTGATGGCGCCCGGCCGGAGTCTCCCAGCCGTCGGTGCCCACCGCCGCCGGGTAGCGATGCAGCAGCCGGCCGTCCTTGAGCACCATCAGCTGACGGGTGCGCCGGTCGAGCACCAACTGCAAACCGGGATCAGCCATCAGCTCGGAGGGAATGCGGCTGAGGGCCACCGCATCGCTGATCGGCGGTGCCGGTGGAGGAATCGGATCCGGTTGGCGCGCCAGAGCCGGCGCTGCGGCAGCGGCCAGGGAGGCCGCAACGGTGCCCAGGATCCAGCCAGGCCAACGATGAACGCTCACAACATCACCCGCTTGCTGTCCAACTGCTAGCCAGCCCATGGGCTCAAGGCAGCCAGGGGGAATCGGAAAAATCAGGCGGGCGCTTCTCCAGGAAGGCATTGCGACCCTCCTGGCCCTCATCGGTTCGGTAGAAGAGGTGTGTGGCCTGACCGGCCAACTCCTGAATGCCGGCCATGCCATCGGTTTCGGCATTGAAGGCAGCCTTCAGGCAGCGGATGGCCGTGGGGCTGTGCTGCAGCACCTCACGGGCCCAACGCACCCCTTCGGCCTCCAGCTGCGACAGCGGCACCAGCGCATTCACCAGGCCCATCTGCAGGGCGTCGGCGGCACCGTATTGGCGGCAGAGAAACCAGATTTCACGGGCCTTGCGCTGGCCCACCAGCCGAGCCAGGTAGCCAGCCCCGAAGCCCCCATCAAAGCTGCCCACCTTCGGGCCGGTCTGACCGAACACAGCGTTGTCTGCCGCCAGGCTGAGATCGCAGAGCAGATGCAGCACCTGGCCGCCGCCGATCGCGTAGCCGGCCACCAACGCAATCACCACCTTCGGCAGGCTGCGGATCAGCCGCTGCAGGTCGAGCACGTTCAGCCGGGGCAGGCCGTCGTCGCCCACATAGCCGCCATCACCGCGCACGCTCTGATCACCGCCGGCGCAGAAGGCGTAGCCCCCATCGGCGGCGGGGCCGGCCCCGGTGAACAGCACCACGCCGATGCGCGGGTTCTCGCGCACCCTGGAAAACGCATCAAACAGCTCCGTCACCGTTTGGGGGCGAAAGGCGTTGCGCTTGTGGGGGCGGTTGATCGTGATCCTGGCGATGCCCTCATCGCTGAGATCAAACAGGATGTCGCTGTAGGCGCCCTGGGGTTGCCAGGTGATCGCCGGCCCGCCCGCCTGCTCAGGGGTAGGAGTGTCCGGCATCAGGCTCAGTGCACGCGGCGGCCATTCTGCGGCGCAGCTGGTGGCGCAGCTGCGCATCGGCCTGGCGATCCGTGCAGCAGTGCAGCAAGGCCATCGGCTGCTGCCACGCCCAGGCCAGGCCAGCCGCGAGGTCGCTGAGCTGCTCCAGCCGCCGGCTGGGAATGCCGTAGCCCGTGGCCAGAGCCGAGTGATCCAGGGCCTGGGGCATGGCGAACAGGCGCTCGAAATCAAGGGCCGCACCCGCCCGGATCGGCAGCTGCTCAAAGATGCCGCCACCGCCGTTATCCACCAGCACCACCGTGAGGCAGGCGCCTGCAGCCGCCAACTGGCGCTGCCAGAGCCAGCCGTTGGCATCGTGGAGGAGAGCCAGGTCGCCGGTGAGCAGCACCGCCCGGCCGTGGGCCAGGGCCAATCCCGTCGCCAACGAGAGAGTGCCGTCGATGCCGGAGGCGCCGCGAAAGCCGAACACCGGGCGCTGGGGCGCATCGGCCGCTGCAAAGCTCTCCCAATCGCGCACGGGGCTGCTGCTGGCCAGCATCAACAGCAAGCCTGCGGGCAGCGCACGGCTCAGGGCACGGGCCAGGGCCGGCTCGCAGCAGGGAGCGGGGGTGGGGGTGGCAGCAGGCCACAGCTGATCGAGTTGCTCCTGCAAACGACGATCGGCCGCCCACCAAGGCTCGGCCCAGGCGAGGTTGGTGGGTGATGGCGAATCTCCAATTGCTGAAGCTGGCTCCGGCAACAGCTGATGGAGCCAACTGGCCAGGCCACAGGCGCTGCGCCACCGCACAGGCACACCGGCATCGAGGTTGCGCGGGTCGTTCTCGGTGATCAGCAGCTGCTCACCGCCGCATCCGCTGATCCACTGCTGCAGCCGGCGGCTGGCGGGCATGGAGCCCAGGCGCAACAGCTGGGGTGCGGAAGGGAGCTGATGGCCCTCCGCCAGCAGCAGGTCGTAGCCGTGCACCAAGGCCAGCCCAGGCCAGCCGCGCAGGCCTGATAGGGCATCCGCCAACACCGGCCAGGCGCTGCGCTGCTGCCAGCGCAGCAGGGCTTGGGCGAAGGGAGCCAGGGCCTCGGACGGTCCACGCCAGGGCCCCACCACCACCACACCAGGGCGATCGGGGTCGAGCCACATCAGATCGGGGTCAGCGGCGGCGGCCACTGCGGGAGCGGGCTGCAGCGGCAGCGGGTCAACGGCCGGGGGAGGCGCGTCGATCAGCGCCAACAGGTCGGCTTCACTGATGTGCAGCGGTTCCTCAATCGGAAGATTGAGATGCACAGGCCCAAGGGGCACCCCAAGGGCCGCGCGCCAGGCCTCGCCGGCCAGGGCCTGCAGCGCTGCGGTCTCCATGGCCGCCAACCCGGCGGGATCGCCCAGGCCCAGCCAGCGGCAACAGGGGGCCAGAAACTGCTGCTGGTTCACCGTTTGATTGGCACCGCATCCCTTCAAGCGCTCGGGGCGATCAGCGCTGAGCAGCAGCAGGGGCACCGCGCCGTGATCCGCCTCCACAACGGCGGGCAGCAGGTTGGCTACTGCCGTGCCGGAGGTGGTGACCACCGCCGCCGGCAGGCCATCGGCGCGGCCCAGCCCCACGGCCAGAAAGGCGGCCGAACGCTCATCCACCGCCGTGAGCAACTGCAGGCCCTGGCGCTCCAGCAGGCCCGCCGCCACGGCCAGCGGCGCCGAGCGGCTGCCGGGGCAGAGCACCAGCCGGCGCAGGCCCAGATCCCGCAGGGCCTGCAGCAGCACCAGCGCCGCGCGCAGGTTGGCAGCGGGGCTGGAGCCGTGGGCGGGGGTGGCGGGCACCGCGAAGGCCATTGATCAGGATGTGGCGATCATGCTCACCGACCAGCGGCGATGACGCAGGCGACACCACCGGGGCCCTCTCCCCTTAAAGGCTGGCGTTCGCTGCTGCTGTGGCTGGCCGTGGCCCTGCTATTGCGCTGGGGGGTGATCGAACCCCGCTGGATCCCCTCCGGCTCGATGCTGCCCACCCTGGAGCTGCAGGACCGGATCCTGGTGGAGAAGCTGCGGCCCAAGCTGAAGCAGCAACCCCTGCCCAACGGCACGATCGTGGTGTTTCACGCACCGCCGGCACTGGTGGAGGCGGGCTACGACCCCAACGCCGCTCTGATCAAGCGGGTGGTGGGCCAGCCGGGCGAACAGCTGGAGGTGCGCGATGGCCGGCTGCTGCGCAACGGAGCGGCCGTGAACGAGCCCTGGCGCCCAGAACCGATCGACTACCGCTTCGGCCCGATCACCGTGCCGGAGGGAAGCCTGCTGGTGCTGGGGGACAACCGCAACGCCAGCCTCGATTCCCATGTGTGGGGTCCGCTGCCGCGGCAGGAGGTGATCGGCACGGCCGTGTTCCGCTACTGGCCCCTCAACCGGCTAGGCCCGATTCGGTTCTCCGACCTCACGGGTCTCGAGCGAGACGAACAGCTGGGGTAGGGTGCAGGCGTGACGCGGAGCACACCGGAATGTTTAACCCGGAGTTCCTGACCAGCGACAGCGAAGCGATCAGCTCCAACTCACTGATCCAATACCTCCAGGACCAATCTCCGGATGTGTTGCAGCGGGTGGCCCGTTCGGCCAGCGGCGACATTCAGGACATCATTCGCCACAACGTGCAGGGATTGCTTGGCGTGCTGCCCGGTGAACATTTCGATGTGAAGATCACCGCTAACCGTGATCACCTGGCTGGCCTGCTGGCCTCCGCGATGATGACCGGTTACTTCCTGCGCCAAATGGAGCAGCGCATGGAATTGGAAACCACTCTATACCCCGACGCCGAAGCCGATCCCGGTGAGCTGAAGCTCTAAGGGACCATCCCAGCGCTTATCCCACACGGGGGCGATCCGGCACCACACCCCAACGCAACAGCTGCCGGTCGATGCCGGCCAGGTAGGCCCAGTTGCCTTGATCCGGCGCCCAGTTGCGTTGGGCCAGGGCACCGGCGAGCTGCTCCATCTGCTGGGGATTGCAGGGCACGGGCGCTTCGTAGTGAGCAGGCACCACCCAGCGCAGCCCCTCAAGCCGGGCCAGATCCCGCAACCAGGCCACCACAGCCGCCTGGGTGCGCGGAAACACCAGGCGCTCCAGCACAGGCGCGATGCGCAACTGACCCGCAGCCGGCTGCAGCTCGGCAAAGGCCGCTGCGGAACTGGTTTGCCAGTGGAAGGGGTAGAGGCCGAAATAGGCCCGTGCTGTGCGGCAGCCGGGCTGAAAGGCCTGAGCCAGCAGGGTTCCCAGGCTCGGCACCTGCAAGGCTTCCGGCCTCAGATAGGAGGCGAACAGGGCCAGCCGCTGCCAACCCTTGAGGCGCAGCTCGGGCGTGTCGAGCAGGGCCTGATCACCGCGGTCGCGGGCGTGGAACAGCAGGGGTGTGGGATCGAGATCAAACAGCTGCGGTGGCTGCTGGTTGATCGCCACGAGGGCATCGGTGAGCAGCAGGGCACCGCTGGCCCGATGCAGGCAGGCCAGCTCCTGGAAGCGACCCAGCCCCAGATCGATCGGCCCCAGGGAATGCCAGCTCAGGGCCTCGCCATGGGGAAAGCCGTCCTCACCCAGCACGCGCGTGCGGCGGCTCGGGAAGCCCAGCCAGCTCAGGGGCAGCTGCAGCGGGAAGCTCCACTGGCCAGGGGTGACCCACACCTCCGCCTTGGGACAAGCCCTGGCCATGGCCGGTACCGGCACCTTGTGCTCAAGGCCAGAGGCGGTGGGCAGCACGATGCTGCGCACGGGCCCGTAGCGCTGCTCCAGATCCCGCAGAGCTTTGAGCAACTCCGCTGTGGGAGCCACCGGCGCGTAGAGCAGCAAGCCGCCGGGCACCCGCGCCACGGTCATGCGGATGGGCACGGCCACATAGAACACCCCCTGCAGCTGCTCAAAGCTCCAGAGCTGCTCAGGAATCAGCTCGCGCACCAGCGTGCGGCGGCGGCCATAGGGATAGAGGGGGAGCAGCGGCCACCACGGCCAGACCTGATCGGACACGCCTACGACGCCTGGCTGCGATGGGCGTTCAGGATGCCGTAGCGGGGGGCCAGCAGGAAAGCCAGCAGGAACAGCCCCGTTTGCACCAGCACGATGCAACCGGCGGTGGAGCTGTCGCTCCAGTAGCTCACATACACCCCGATCACGCTGGAGAGCACGCTGCTGGCAACCGCCAGCACGGTCATGCGATCAAAGCGATCGGTGAGCAGATAGGCCGTGGCCCCAGGGGTCACCAACATCGCCACCACCAGAATCACCCCCACGGTCTGCAGGCCGGCCACAGCGGTGAGCGAGAGAACCGACAACAGCAGGTAGTGGAGCAGGCCGGTGTTGATGCCGATCGAGCGCGCGTGGGTGGGATCGAAACAGAACAGCAGCAGGTCGCGGCGGAACACCAGCAGCAGCACCACCACCAGAGCCGTGATCAGCAGGGTCTGTTGCAGATCGGAGCTGGAAATCCCCAGCACGTTGCCAAACAGGATGTGGGTGAGATCGATGTTGCTGCGCACCTTCGACACCAGCACCAACCCCAGGGCAAAGAAGCCGGTGAACACCAACCCGATCACGGTGTCTTCTTTGATGCGCGATTTCTGTTTCACAAACCCGATCGCCGCCACCGACCCCACCCCAAACACAAACGCCCCCAGCGAAAAGGGCAGACCCAGGGCATAGGCCACCACCACCCCCGGCATCACCGCATGGGACACGGCATCCCCCATCAGGGCCCAGCCCTTGAGGGTCATGTAGCAGGAGAGCAGCCCGCAGACGCCACCCACCAGGGCGCTCACCAGCAGGGCACGCACCATGAAGGCGTGGGTGAGGGGATCGAGCAGCCAGGTCATCGCTTGGGCACCATGCCGCCGAAGGTGCGGGCCAGGTTTTCAGGGGTGAACACCTCGCTGGTGTTGCCGTAGGCGAGCACGGTGCGGTTGATCAGCACCACCAGATCGCAGAAATCGCTCACGTGGCTGAGGTCGTGGGTGGAGATCAGGATCGTGCGGCCCTCGCTGCGGAACTGCAGAAACAACTGCGCCATCAGCGTTTCCGTGCGCACATCAACGCCGTTGAAGGGTTCATCGAGCAACAGCACCGAGGCCCGCTGGGCGATGGCGCGGGCCAGGAAGGCCCGCTTGCGCTGGCCGCCGGAGAGGGCGCCGATCGGGCGCCGGGCCAGATCGAGCAGATCCACCCGCTGCAGCGCATCGCGCACGGCCACCCGATCGGAAGGGCGCGGGATGCGCAGCAGGTTCATCGAGCCATAGCGGCCCATCATCACCACATCCCACACCGACACTGGGAACTGGCAATCAATGCCCTCGCTCTGGGGCACGTAGGCCACCGCCTGCTGCTGCTGCGCCGCCAGCACCGACAGGCCGTTGATGCGGATCCGCCCGTGGGAGGGCCGCACGAAGCCGGTGAGCGCCTTGAACAGCGTGGATTTGCCGGCGCCGTTCATCCCCACCAAACCGCAGATACAGCCGGCCGGCAGGGTGAGGCTGGCGTCGTAGAGGGCCACCTCGCCGTTGTAATCAACGCAGAGCTGCTCCACAGCGATGCGGGGCTCTGGGCAGGTGGCGATGGGCTGCATGGCCGGGCTCATCGCGGCGGGTCCGCCGGCCCGAGGCCCTGGAGGATCAAATGCACGTTGTGGCGTAGCAGGGCCAACAGGGAGGGCGCTGGTCCGGAGGGGCCGGAGAGGGAATCCACATAGAACGTACCGCCGAAACGCGCCCCCGAGGCTCGGGCCACCTCCCGCTGCGCTTCATCACTCACGGTGCTCTCGCAGAACACCACCGGCACCTTGCGGCGCTTCACCGTGTCGATCAGCCCGGCCATGCGCCGCGGGGTGATCTGACTCTCAGCGTTCACCGGCCAGAGGTATGCCTCATCGAGGCCATAGTCGTGGGCCAGATAACTGAACGCTCCCTCACAGCTCACCAGCAGGCGCTGGCCCGCAGGCACGGCTGCCAGGGAGCGGCGCAGCTCCTGATCCAAGGCGGCGAGCTGCTGCTTGTAGCGGCTGCCATTGCGGCTGTAGGTGGCGGCACCGGCCGGATCGAGGCGGCTGAAGGCCTGCGCCAGGCGATCCACGTAGTGCTGAGCCCGCTGCGGCGACATCCAGGCGTGGGGGTTGGGCTGGCCGGCGGCCGCATCCGCTTCGATCAACAGCGGTGTCATGCCAGCGCTGAGGGTAACGGTAGGCACCGCACCGGCACTGGCCACGAAGCGCTGCGCCCAGCGCTCGAGCCCGAGCCCGTTCGCCACGATCAAGCTGGCGCCCTGGGCCGCCTCCAGATCGCTGGGGGTGGGTTCGTAGCCATGCACCTCGGCTCCCAGCCGGGTGATCGAGCGCACCTCCAACCGATCACCGGCCACCTGCCGGGCCATGTCGGCCAACACCGTGAAGGTGGTGAGCACCACCGGCCGCTGAGCGCCTGACGGACGAGGGGCGGAGGGGGCATGCGCTCTGCAGCCCACCAGCAACATGCCCAGCAGGAGCGGCCAGAGGCGTGGAAGCGAAATAGGCAATCCGGCCGCCGGCTCAGCCTCGATCTTAGGAAGGCTGCTGCTGCGTCAGCACCCACTGCGTGGCTGCTTTCTGAGTGTGCCAGGCCTGCAGCAACTGCTTGGCCAGGGCGCGCAACTGATCGGGATCAGCGGTGGCATCGATGGCACGGCTGAAGCGTTCGAGTTCAAAGCGCTGATCGATCGAAAGGTCTGCAGCCATCACCATTCATCCACCGATTCACAGTGGCTGAACGCTATGCAGCGCCAACAATCGTCCCGTAGCGGAAGCTACGGATGCCCACAATCAACCCGATTCGCTCACAGCGGCGGGGATGGCGGCGGGGATGGCGGCGCGGAGGATTGCGGGGGCTTCTGGCGGGGATACTTCTGCCCCAATCGCCACAGTTCATTGCTCGTGGCGCCGGATTCAACAGCGCGCAGCCGGCACACGAGATTGAACACATCCTGGGCTGAGAGTTCACCATCGTCCTGCCACTTCAAGCTGGCGGGTTGAACCGATCGCTGATCCTTCGGCACAAAGATTGCGCGAGCCATGGCGGCAACCTATGCGGCGGAAGCGTTCTGGGGAGGCTTCTTCGGGGGCTTTGTGGGAGAAGACTTTCTGAAGTTGTGCCTGTCGTTACAGGTGGGTGTGGCGCCAGCCGAGCAACGGCTCCATCGGCAGTTGCTGACGCACGCTGCTGCTTCGTAGTGACAGCTACGGCTGCAACGTTGCAACTGCATACGGTGGCCGCGTCCCATCGCATAACCACGATGGCTGCGATCCAACTCACCATGGTGCAAGCGTTCGAAGTGGAACGCTGCAACCGCGATCTCGATGCTCTCAACAACCCAGCCGAGCTGCGCGCCATCGCCAAGGATCTGCTGAAGGCCTGGTTCCTGGAGAAGGCCTGCACCCAACAGGCCGTCCGCAACCAGCTGGGTCGTTAACGCCTCAAGCCAGGCACGCCTCAAGCCAGGGGCCGGCCCTTCCAGGTCCAGCCCCGGCCGGTGAGACTTCTCCAGGTGGAGGTTGGTCCGATCGCCCCCACCAGCAACCCGCCCAAGCCCATCAGCCACCACCAGTGCATAGGCACCTGAAACTCCCTGCGGCTCCAGAGGCGCAGCAGGGCCTGCTGCGCCACACCGATCAGCGACAACAGCAACGCTGCTCCGTCGAGCGCGGGCTGGTCGGGAGCCAGCACTAGCGACACAGCAGCGGCGGGCGCCACCAGCCACGGACCGCTGAACATCACCACCACTGCGCTGGAAGCAGCCAGAGCCTTGGCCACATCGGCGTCGAGCCCCAGGAACCAATTTTTGGTCCACCCCTCCCAGAGCGCGGCGAGGTTGGGATACATCTGCAGATCCACGGCATCCAAGCCAAGCCGGTAGCTGAGGCGCAACCCGCTCTGCTTGATCTGGCGGGCAAGGGCCAGGTCTTCCACCACCTCAGCGGCGAGGGCCCGATGGCCGCCGATGCGCTCGTAGCTCAGGCGCCGAAACAGCATGAACGGGCCGGCGGCAAAGGCCGTGGGATCAGCGGGATCGTTGGCCGCCTCGATCGGAAAGCCGAGGCCCAGCAGGCTGGCCATGATCGGCTGCACCATCCACTCCGCCAAGCAGGCGCACCCCAGCCGGGGCGCCAGGCTGAGCAGATCGGCCTGATCAGCGATCGCCTGAGCCAGGGCCCGCTGCACGGCATCGGGTTGAAGCCGCACATCGGCATCCACAAACAGCAGCCACTCGCTGGCGAGCGTCTCGCTGGCGCGGGTGCAGGCCCAGTTCTTACCCACCCAACGCTCGCCGGACGGCCGGGGGCCAGCCTGCAGCAGCGAAAACCGAGCTGCAGCGGGGCTCCTCGCCGCCGCCTCCAGCGCCAGGGCGGCCGTGGCATCGGTGGAGCCATCGTTCACCACCACCACCTGCCAATCGCTGCAGGGTGGCTGGTTGGCCAACACGCTGGTGAGACACGCGGCGATGTTGGCCGCTTCGTTGTAGGCCGGGATCACCACGCTGAGCGAGGTGGGGAGCGCTGCAGCGGCAGGTTCGCGGGCGGCGAGGCGAGGGGCGCTCGAAAACACCCGGATCAACCCGAGCTGGAGCACCAGCAACCCCACCACGGCGGCGGCGGCCACAGCGATCAAGGCCAGGGCGAGCACCATCACGCCAACCGGGGCGAGAGGGCGGCCACCGGGCGATCGCGCTGGGGCCTGGGCTGCGGATGTTGGGGATGCAGGAGCGGCACCAGGCTGCCCAAACCGAGCATCACGAACGACAGCGCACCGAGCAGAGCCAGGAGCCGCAAGCCCAGTGGCCGGCCTGGATCCACCGGCCAATCGCCGTCGTCAAGGTGTGGAGGCATGGCGCACAACGCCCAACGGACCAGGCTCGCCAGACTGTGCTGCCCAAGCTCACGCACCGAAGGATGCCACGCACCATTGCCATCAGCGGCGCCTCGGGCAAAACCGGCTACCGGGTGGCCGAAGAAGTGCTGCAGGCTGGCGATCAACCGCGGCTGCTGCTCCAGGAGCACTCGCTGGTGCCGGAGCAGCTGCAGGGCTGTGATCAGCACCGCCTGCGGCTGGGCGATGCCGCAGCGCTGGATGCGGCGCTGCAGGGGGTGGATGCCCTGGTGATTGCCACGGGTGCGCGCCCGTCGATCGACCTCACCACGCCGCTGCGGGTGGATGCCTGGGGGGTGGAGCAGCAGGTGCGCAGCTGCGAGCGGGTTGGCGTGCAACGCGTGGTGCTAGTGAGTTCGCTCTGCGCCGGCCGCTGGCTGCACCCCCTGAATCTGTTTGGGCTGATCCTGGTGTGGAAGCGCCTAGGGGAGCAGGCCCTCGAGCGCAGCCGCCTCGAGTGGACCGTGATCCGCCCCGGGGGCCTCTCGGAACGAGAAGAGCAGCTCGAGCAAGAAGGCATCCGCTACAGCGGCGCCGATCAGCAGGACAGCGCCTCGATCCCCCGGCGCCTAGTGGCCCGCTGCTGCCTGGAGGCCCTGAACACGCCGGCCTCGATCGGCCAGATCATCGAAATCACCAGCAGCTGCGATCTGGAACCCATCGCCATGGCGCAAGCACTGGCGCGCTGAGGCCCGAGGCTGGTCTCCCCTAAGCTTCATTAACACTTCTTCACGCCACCATGCAGACCGATTACAGCGCTGCAATCGCGGCCATGGTGGCGATTGGTCTGGCCCTAACAGCCGGCGTGGTGTTCGTGCTCAGCCGTCCGAGCGATCTCGACAACACGAAGTCATAAAGCGATCGCACAGATCGATCGCCAACCCCAGATTCGCCGCTTCGCTGAGGCCGGATCGCTTGGTGGGTTTGAAGCTGTGATCACCATCCGGGATCCAGGCGATCTCGATGGCTGGGGAGAGCGCCTCCATCTCAATCTCTCCGCGCCGGCCAAAGCTGTCGCGCTCGCCCTGCAGGATCAAACAGGGCGCTGCCATGGCCGCCAGGTGGGCGGTGCGCAGCTGATCGGGCTTGCCGGGCGGATGGAAGGGATAGCCCAGACACACACACCCCAGCACTGATCCGGCCGCGAACAACTCATCGGCAACCAGGCTGGCCATGCGCCCGCCCATCGACTTGCCACCGATCAGCACCGGTCCTTCCGTTGTGGCGCGTTGCACCTGCTGCCGCCAGGTGTCGAGCAGCAGCGGCTGCCGGTCGGGAGCCTGCTGCTTGCCGGTGCTGCGGCGGCGGGCCATGTAGGGAAATTCGAAGCGGATCACCCGCCATCCCCGTTGGGCCAGCTCCTCGGCGATCACCTGCAGGAAGGGGCTATCCATGGGTGCACCGGCGCCGTGGGCCAGCAGCAGGGTGGCCGGCGCTGCGGATGGCCCGTCCACCAGGCGGGGCGCTGATCCAGGCGAGGGGCTGAGCATGGCCATGAAAAAACCCCCGCTGACGCGGGGGTGCGGAGCGAACAGAGGCTGAAGCTCAGCCGATGCTCGGGGCGGTGAGGGCCACGGGAACCGACTGGGTGGTGGCCAGATCGAGCGGGAAGTTGTGAGCGTTGCGCTCGTGCATCACTTCCATACCAAGGTTGGCGCGGTTGAGCACATCGGCCCAGGTGTTGATCACCTTGCCCTGGGAATCCAGAACGGATTGGTTGAAGTTGAAGCCGTTCAGGTTGAAGGCCATCGTGCTCACCCCCATGGAGGTGAACCAGATGCCAACCACGGGCCAGGCACCGAGGAAGAAGTGCAGGCTGCGGCTGTTGTTGAAGCTGGCGTATTGGAAGATCAGGCGACCGAAGTAACCGTGGGCGGCCACGATGTTGTAGGTCTCTTCCTCTTGGCCAAACTTGTAGCCGTAGTTCTGGCTCTCGGTTTCGGTGGTTTCACGCACCAGGGAGGAGGTCACCAGCGAACCGTGCATGGCGGAGAACAGGGAGCCACCAAACACACCAGCCACACCAAGCATGTGGAAGGGGTGCATCAGGATGTTGTGCTCAGCCTGGAACACCAACATGAAGTTGAAGGTGCCGCTAATGCCCAGGGGCATGCCATCCGAAAAGGAGCCCTGACCGAAGGGATACACCAGGAACACAGCCATGGCTGCCGACAGCGGAGCGCTGTAGGCCACGCAGATCCAGGGGCGCATGCCCAGGCGGTAGGAGAGTTCCCACTGACGGCCCATGTAGCAGGAGATGCCGATCAAGAAGTGGAACACCACCAGCTGATAGGGGCCGCCGTTGTAGAGCCACTCATCCAGAGAGGCGGCTTCCCAGATGGGGTAGAAGTGCAGACCAATGGCGTTGCTGCTGGGAATCACAGCACCGGAAATGATGTTGTTGCCGTAGATGAACGAACCGGCAACAGGCTCACGGATGCCGTCGATGTCGACGGGGGGAGCCGCAATGAAGGCAACGATGAAGCAGATGGTGGCCGCCAGCAGGCAGGGAATCATCAGCACACCGAACCAACCCACATAAA
>Ga0194116_10000451_pt1 | contig 73883 bp, 61 predicted proteins | sample TA2MahsurfametaG_4_FD_148617 | JGI IMG/M metagenome (GOLD analysis project Ga0194116, IMG submission 148617) | Freshwater microbial communities from Lake Tanganyika, Tanzania - TA2015008 Mahale S9 surface | ecosystem: Environmental > Aquatic > Freshwater > Lake | place: Tanzania: Lake...
CATGAAAACTGCGTCCGTGGTTGCGCGCATCGAAAGTTATTACCCTGCAGGTTTTACTTAATATACCGGCGGCATAATGCCAGTTGTCCAGCATGCCGAAAATGCCATGAAGTATGTAAACAGCCGGGCCGGAATCGCCGTAAATGCGGTAGTTGGGGAGTGATGACATTACAGTGCAAAATTAGTAAGTATGTTGCTAATGGATAAAAAAAATGGCGACCTTTTGGGACGCCATTTGTTAATTATTTTACGTGAGAATTAATTCAATACCGATTCAACCGGGGTGTATTCCAGGTTGAAGGCTTCTGCCACGCCTTTGTAAACAACCTTGCCATTCACCACGTTCAGACCCAGACAAAGCTCCTGGTTCTTGCTGCAGGCAGTTTTCCAGCCCTGATTGGCCAGTTGGATAGCATAAGGAAGGGTTGCGTTTGTAAGCGCCAGCGTGCTGGTGTAGGGAACTGCACCGGGCATATTGGCCACGCAGTAGTGAATTACGTTGTCAACCTCATAAATAGGCTCAGCATGGGTTGTGGGTTTGCTGGTTTCGAAGCAACCGCCCTGGTCTATGGCTACATCCACAATCACAGCGCCTTTGCGCATGGTGGAGAGCATGTCGCGGGTAATAAGTTTTGGCGCTTTGGTACCGGGAATCAACACACCACCAATAACCAGATCTGCTGTTTTTACCGCCTGGCGAATATTGTAGCTGCTGCTGTACTGAGTATCCACATTAGCAGGCATGATGTCATCCAGCTGACGCAAACGTGGCAGGCTAATATCCATGATGGTTACGTGAGCGCCCATACCGGCAGCCATTTTGGCCGCCTGGGTTCCAACGATACCGCCACCAAGTACCACCACTTCAGCGGGCTTAACACCGGGAACACCACCCAGCAGAATGCCGCGGCCACCCATGGGTTTTTCCAGATATTTGGCGCCTTCCTGCACGCTCATGCGACCCGCTACTTCGCTCATAGGCACAAGCAAAGGCAAACTGCGGTCGGCTTTTTCTACGGTTTCGTAGGCCAAACAAACCGCATTGCTCTTAATCATAGCATGGGTTAGAGGCTCGTAGCTGGCAAAGTGGAAATAGGTAAAAAGCAGCTGATTGGGCTTAATCAGGTTGTATTCGCTTTCAATAGGCTCTTTTACCTTGATAATCATTTCGGCAATGCCGTAAACATCTTCAATGGTGGGCAACAGTTTTGCACCGGCTTCTGTGTATTCGGCATCATCAAAACCACTGCCATTGCCTGCACTCGCCTGAACGTATACAGTGTGGCCGTGTTTTACAAGTTCGCTTGCGCCCGCAGGTGTCAAAGCCACCCGGTTTTCGTTGTTCTTTATTTCTTTTGGTACTCCGATTATCATAAGTAAAAGTGGCGCAAAGATACTCACCTTTGAGTTTCTATGACAAACCAAACAGACCTTCCGTAAAATATTGCCTATTTTTGCCCTGTGAATATGAACTGGCTTCAGAAATATGCCTTAAACCTCGGTTGGTTTTTATTGCTGCTGGGTGGCATCTCGCTCCTTGATCGCGGGGTTTGGTCCTATGTTGGAATAATGATGGTGCTTGGTGGCATGCTCAATATGCTGAATACCATTCGGTTGGTTTATTTTGGGAAAAGCCCTTTCCTTGTCAACCCCGGAATTATGCATATCATGAATATGTCAGGTGTAATTCTGCTGTCAGCAGGTCATATTTTTACCAACAAAAAAGAAATTTCATGGGAGTTGCTGGGTTTTATGGCACTCAGCCTGATTGTTATGTTTATCGCGAAGTCCGGTTCGAATAGTATACAGCCAACCGGGTCCAAAAAGGCCTCAACCGGTCGTTAAATCCTGCAACAGCGCCGCTGTACTTCGGTTCAAAATCTGAAAAACTTCTTCAAATCCCTCCTGTCCGCCATACCAGGGATCGGGAACATTTTCATCCGTGCCATGCATATCCCATTTGCGCATCAGGTGCACTTTTTTATGCAATTCACCATCCTCACTCAGTGATTTTACATTTTTTTCATTGCTGCGGTCCATCACCACAATCATATCAAATTCTTCAAAATGACCGAGCGTAAATTGCTTGGCTATATTGGTAAAAACCAGTCCGTTGTTTTTTGCACTCAATAGGGTTCGTCTGTCGGCTCCTTCACCCGCATGGTTGCTGCTGGTTCCTGCACTGTCGATAAAAAACCGGTTTTGTAATCCGTTTTCATGCACATGCTTTTCAAATAAGGCCTTCGCCAACGGTGATCGGCAGATATTGCCCAGGCAGACAAACACTACCTTGAATTGCATGGGTGCAATATTAAGGCTGCATGCCTACATCCAGCCCATTTCCGTGCGGATTTTGTGTTTGGTGTTGCATTTGCTGCGCCTTGAACCACAAGCACTCAGGGTTATTATAAGCAATAATATGCCGATTATTCCGGGAATTAAACGATGTGTATTCATATCTGCATAACGCCGAATTAACCCGCGTAATTGTGCAGAGAACGTAAATTTCCCTAAACCGTGTTTATTCCAGTTCTAATTCTTCTCTTGTTTTTTTGTCAATACCCTGCCTGTGAAGCATGATGGATATGGTTTTTAGCCTGAAATAGGACTCACTTACATACAAATAGCCGCCACAATGATTTCCGGTTCCCCAGCTGTTTTTTACCTTGAAATATCGTATTCCGTTTTGGTCAGTGAGCATACCTGTAATATGCATGCCATGGTCATCGGTGGTAAGCTGTCTGTCGAATTCATCCTGTCGGAGTTCTGCGGTAATCTGCTTTTCCGGGTAGGGTTGGTCAAAAGCTGAACCGCTGCGCATGGCGCCGGCATCGTTGAAAAACCGTGAATCATCGCCTTTTTTCTTTACCAATGTATCGCTCGCAGGTAAAATACCCAGTCCGTCACGGAATGAGAATCCTTTTTCACTCACATCCGCAGCCCAGGCCACACTGTAGCCGTTTTTGAGTGCAGTTACCGTTGCCTCAGTAAGCTCATCAAGCGTGAGGTTGTAGGCCTGCTGCATGCTCCAGTTGTCGGGCACCTCAATGGTGAATGGCTTATGGTATGGGTGGTGCGTAAAACTGGTCAGTGCAATATAATCATCCATATTAAGCCCCAACTCTTTGGCGAAGGTTAAGGGGGTGTATTCTTTACCACGATAGTTGAACTTTTCCGGGATTTTACCCAAATACGCATCCAGCACACCCTCAACGGCTTTAATCCAAACCTTACTGTAAGATCCACCAGGATTGGTTTTTAGCTTTTCCATCATGCCCTGCAGCAGCGCCAGCATTTCATCGTGGTTGTGTCGGCTTTGTCCGTATTCCAGGCCTTTGTAAACTTCTTCCGGTACAATGCCGTATTTACCCACGATGTAGGGAATGTCATGCCCTTCGCCACCTTGCTCAAAATTGCACTTTCCATTCATGCGAATATAATTGATAGCTTTCTCCACATAACCCCAGCGCACTACATACATTTCGCTTAGATCGTGATTGCCTTTTCCGGTGCGAAGCAATTCGCTTTCCAGCATGCTCAGGGTGCTGAAGCTCCAGCAGGTAGCTGTTTTGCATTGATCGCGTACTTCTCCCGCAGGCAATTCATAAACGGTTTTGAAATTGTATTTACTTCCGGTTTTGTTGGTGATGGTTTGCTGTGCATATGCAACTGAAACCGAAACAAGGAGCAAAGTCAATGCAATAGTTCTCATAACGGCAAATGTAAGAAAACAAGGCTTATTTGAAATCAGTTTTCCCTAAATGGTTGGCGCACTATAAATACTTTGGGGTTGAAAAAATAACGTTTATAAAATTTTAGTGCATTCTTTAAGAGTATATTTTTGGTATATACCACAAAGCTGTTTTCTATGGGTTCAGCACCCAGCGTGCTTTTTATTTCGGTGGCTGTGCGCCCAAGCTGGATTTTTTTAATTCCGGTGCCCGTAAATTTATCAATCAAATTAAGCATCAGCCACTGATACAGATGCCACGCTCTGGCATGTTCAGGCCGATAGCCCATGTGCATGGCAAAAACCGTATCACCCGATTTAATCGCACTAAGAAAACCCACTATCGCCCCGTTTTCATCATAGCAAAAAACAGTTTTATAATTATCTCCAAATTCTCTGCAGAAACCTTTGATCAGTCCTTTTAAGTTGGGCGGCAATGCCAGGGTTTTATTGGCAAGCGTTGCGGACAGCATATCGGCCATAATACCTATATTTACTTCATTCAGTTCGCTTCCGCTTTTCCACTCAGAGGTGAGATGCTGGCTGCAGCTTAGCGCCTTGTTTACCCGCACCCGGTATTTACTGTGCATGGCCAGTTTATAATCCTCAAAATTTTTCCATGCAGGGTGGATTTTCAACAACATGAAAGGTTCTGCCTGAAATACTATGCCTTCCTTGGTTTGTGGCTTACCCCAGTAGTTGCAAACCAATGTGCGTATGCCTGGTTGATTTATTATAGCCTGAGTTTCATCCTCTTGGTTTTGGTTTAAAACAGACATGCCCGGTGTGCAGGGATTGCCCGCAAAAACAAGGCTGCCTTTTCTCAGCGAGGCATTGATCAGCCTAATGAATAATCTGGAAACATACCTGCCGGTAGGTTTGCTTAATTCAGGAATGTAGATTGAGATATTGCCCGTGTATGTCTCATGGTTCAATAATCTTTGTCCGAATGATGTTTCAATGTTTAGAACATTGCTTCGACACAAAGCAACCGTTGTGAAGCAGAAAACAGACATACTGCAAAGCTAACAAAAGTATTTGGTATTGGTTTTTTCATCGGATTGAAATGGCAATAGGACCGAAATTTAAGGTAATTCAATCCTTCGGCGTGTAATTTGCACGATATTTGAAAGTTATTACAAGATGAAAAAAGGCATTCTTATTATTACAATCTTCTCCGGCATTTTGGGCGCGTATGCACAGAAAGCCAAACCTGTCAAGGAAACCAGCACTGCTAAAGAAGCTGTTAAAGACTATCCTGTTGCCAAAAGTCTGGCTTCCTACAAGTCTTTGCCGCTAAAAGCAGATATATCAACCCTTACGGATGTTCAAAAGCAAACCCTGCGTCACTTGATAGATGCCGCCAAAGTAGCTGATGAAATTTTCTGGCTGCAGGCTTGGGGTGACAAAAAAACATTGTTGGATAAGGTGAAGGACGATGCCTTGGCAAAATTTATCCTATTAAATTATGGTCCTTGGGATCGCCTCAATAACAACACCCCATTTGTTCAGGGGGTTGGTGAAAAGCCCAAAGGCGCTAATTTTTATCCAAAGGATATCACAGCTCAGGAATTCGAAAAATGGGATAATCCCAATAAAAACAATCCTTACACCATCGTACAAAGGGATGCTGCAAAAAACCTTGTGGCCGTGCCCTACCACACTGCATACGAAGAGAAAATACGGGAGATGGTGAAGCATCTGTCATTGGCAGCCAATGCTGTCAGACAGGAAGACGACCGTTTTGCCAACTTTCTTATTGAACGATGCAATGCATTGATGCAAAGCAACTACAACAACAGCGATATTCACTGGCTGGGATTACTCAACAACTGCCTTGATATCATTATTGGCCCAATTGAAAATTACGAAGATGAATTTCAGGGTTCCAGAACTGCTTTTGAATCTTATGTGATGATAAGGGATATGGCATGGACCCAAAAACTTGAAAAGTATGTTTCATTGTTGCCCTCTTTGCAGCAGAGCTTGCCCGTGGATGCCGCATACAAACCCACACTGGCCATAAATTCAGCACAACCAGCACCATCAAACGGTAGTGCCGATGCACTGCTGGTAGTGGAAGCGCCTCTGCCCGGTGCTCCGGACGGCCCCAAACCCGGAAGTTCCCTCGCTGTATTTGATGTAGTTTACTATGCAGGACATAATAACGCCGGCAGTAAAACCATTGCCGTGAATTTGCCAAACGATGAAACCCTGCAACAGGAATACGGAACCCGCCGTTCCCAGCTAAAAAATGTGATGCAGGCAAAATTTGACAATATGGTAAAACCCATCGCAAACCTCATGCTGGAAGAAACACAGGCAACGAAAGTGAACTTTGATGCATTCTTCAACAACGTAATGTTTCATGAAGTGGCACATGGTCTGGGAGTGAAAAACACCGTAAATGGCAAAGGCACGGTTCGCGAAGCACTGGGCGCCGGATTCTCTCCCATTGAAGAATGCAAAGCCGATGTTTTGGGTTTATACATGATAACCAAACTACTTGAAACCGGAGAACTAATTGGTAATGGTGATGATTTTTACATCACCTTCGTGGCAGGAACCTTCCGCAGTGTGCGTTTTGGTGCCGCCAGTGCCCATGGCAAAGCCAACATGATTATCTTTAATACGTTGCTTTCAAAAGGTGCAATAACCCGGCAGAAAAACGGTAAATACAATGTCAACGTGCCCGAAATGAAAAAGGTAATAAGCAACCTCGCTGCCGAGTTGCTAACCTTGCAGGGAGATGGGAATAAAGAGGGTGTATCCAATATGTTGATCACCCGCGCCGTTATATCTGAAACGCTTAAGACCGATCTGTCAGGTATTGAAAAAGCAGGTATTCCCGTTGATTTGATTTTTGAACAGGGAACCGAAGTTTTGGGCTTAGACAATAAATAATAATCAGTTCAATGAGAATAAAATCCTGGATCTCTTTTTTTACCGTTGGGACGGTACTTACGCTGCTGGTTTTTTGCAGCAACAAAAAATTCACTGCCGGAGATTCTTTGCTGCTAAGGGTTACCGGAATACTTTCCGAGAAGCACTATGCCCCGGTGAAAATCAATGATGAGTTTTCCAAAAAATTGTATGACAACGTGTTGGAAAAACTCGATGATGACAAGCATTTCTTTACCCAGGAAGATTTTAAAAAACTGGAAAAATATCAGTATTCACTCGACGATCAGATAAAAGCAGGCCGCTATGATTTTTTTGACTCAGCCTGGAGCATTCTCATGAATCGCCTAACAGTATTAGAAAAGCATTTTAATACAACCCTGGATAAGCCATTTAATTATGAGGGTAATGCCAGCTATACCGTCCGTGAAAATACAGAGAAATATCAGCCAAACCTTAAGGCCTTGAAGGATGACTGGTCATTGTGGCTGCAGTATCAAACTGTAGATAGGCTGTATCGCAAGCAGGAGGCCGCCCGAAATGCCAAAGATTCTGCCGGTAGCACCGCCAAGCCGTTTGATACGCTTGAAACCAAAGCGCGTCAGGAAACCCGAAAGTTTTGTACAGATTGGTTTAAACGCTGGCGTAAAATGGATAAACGCGATAAAATTTCGTTTTATGTAAATGCAATTTCGGAATTGTATGATCCGCATACCAATTACTACCCCCCCGAGGATAAAGCCAACTTTGATATCAGCATGACGGGTAAACTGGAAGGTATTGGCGCCACATTGTCTGAGCGTGATGGTTACATAAAAGTGGAACGTATTGTGCCCGGAAGTGCCAGCTATCGGCAGGGTGAACTTAAGGCCGGAGACCTCATCATCAAAGTAGCACAAGGTGCTGCAGAACCTGTGGATGTGGTTGACATGAAACTGGATGATGCCATTCAGCTTATTCGTGGTAAAAAGGGAACAGAAGTGCGCTTGACAGTCAAAAAACCCGATGGCAGCATAAAGGTTATTCCCATTATCCGCGAAGTAGTAGTGATAGAAGAAAGCTATGCCCGCAGCGCGATTATTGATTTTGAAGGCAAAAAGATCGGAATCATTCAACTGCCCAGTTTCTATGCCGACTTTAGCGAAAGGGGCAGAGGTCGTCACTCTTCTGAGGATGTTTATATGGAGCTCTTGAAGTTAAAAGAGGCAGGGGTTGAGGGCGTAATGCTCGACTTGCGCAACAACGGCGGAGGTTCATTGGCTGATGCCATTGATATGGGCGGACTATTTATCAAAGATGGCCCCATTGTACAGGTGCGCGAACCACGCGGTGGAGTAGATGCTCCCGGTGATCCCGATCCCAACATCGTGTATGACGGACCACTGCTCATTTTGACAAATGCCTACAGCGCCTCCGCCAGTGAAATTTTGGCCGCTGCCATGCAGGATTATAAGCGCGCCCTGATTGTTGGTTCAAAAAGCACCTTCGGCAAAGGCACCGTTCAAACTTTTATTCCTATTGGAGGTGGCAGCTCTACCGATTTCCCAAAAGGTTACGGTCAGCTGAAGGTTACCATACAAAAATTCTATCGAATTAATGGTGGCACAACCCAGTTAAATGGTGTAACCCCTGACGTAATTATTCCTGATATCTATGACGGTATTCCACAAGGGGAGCAGGAGATGAAACACCACCTTGCGTACGATAAAATTAAACCGGCTGCATATAAACCTTTCAATGCCTCATTTTCAGGCCGTTTTGCACCTGCCATACAAGCCGCAAAAAGCAGAATTTCCGAATCGGAGCATTTTGCTAATGTTCAGAAACGGTCTAAAAGCCTTGCTGCCATGAGAGATAGCTATACATGGAGCCTGAACCTCAAGAAATATGCGGGGCAGCAAAATGCGCTCAAAGAGGAAGAAAAACAATATTCAGACAGCGCCTATAAACCTATGGATAGGAAAATAGAACCACTGGCCGCAGACCTGGCAGAGGTCAAAGGCGATGCTACCCGTGAAGCCCAGCGTAAGGAATGGCTGAAAATGTATGCCAAGGATGCATGGCTGGATCAGTCAATTCTAATGATGAAAGACTTGCTGAAATAAATTTCAATCTCGCCAAAGTGGCGTAAACAAAATGCCTGACAGCACAAGAACCAGGAAATTGAGTGCTGTAAGCAGCAACAAATCTTTGTAAACAGAACTTACCAGCAACGGCTGCAGCGCCTTCTGGCTGGCCTGCATGCCAACCAGAATCATGGGGAGAATGACAGGCAGCGATAAAACAGGTGCAACAACACCCGGCTGATGGGTTTTTCCGGCAATGGCCGAAATCATGGTAAAAATGGTTGAAATTCCAAGGCCCGTTAGGAATAAAGAAGCCATGTAAACGATACCATGCTGCACCGGATAGCCCAGCAGAACGGAGAAAACCAGCAGGTTGAGAAGACTGAAAACCGCCATCAGCAGACCATTGTACGTGATTTTAGAAATTACAATAATGAATGGTGATGCTAGCTGATTAAGGTAGATCCAACGGCTGCGGGAGATTCCGGTGAAACTTCTCGATATGGCTTGAAAAGTGCTGAAAATCAATGAAATCCAAAACAAACTATTCCAGGTTTTTATTTGAAGATTTGGGTTGCCCAAGTAACATAACATCCCTATGGTAAGAAGCTGCAACAATGCGGCTGAAAGAAAAAACGGCTTTCGAAAATCTGAAGCAACCTCATGGATTACCAAAATCCAAAACCTTCTAATACCATTTTGCATACCGAAATTCTGTTTTACATTCGCGAAGATAATTCAATACCTAAATCAATGTTATATTTCATTAAACACCTTACCGCTGATGAACAGCAAATAGTTACCAATTCACCACTTTACGTCAGCTTGCTAATTGCCGGTGCAGATGGAAATTTCGATACAGATGAGAAGAAGCGTATTGTGGAACTTGTGCATATTAAGACCTTTACAGAGAGATTTGAACTCCAGAATCTCTATAAGAACCTTAATAATGATTCAGAGGAGCAAATCAGAAACATGATTTCTTCTCTTCCGGAAAATACCGATGAGCGCAATACGATTTTAAGTGAACTTATAGCCAGGCTCAATGATATTTTTCCAAAGCTGGATGCTAGTTTTTCTGTTCAATTGTATTCAAGCCTCAGACAGTTTGCTGTTTATATTTCTACGGCAGATGGCGGATGGTGGGGTATTTCAGCAGTATCAGATGCTGAAAAAGCCTTCGTTAAGCTACCCATGCTAAATCCACCTGTCCATTAATGAAATGACCTTATTCAATAAAATACTGATTGCCAACCGCGGTGAGATTGCCATTCGGGTAATGCGCACGTGCAGAGAACTCGGAATTCCTACCGTTGCAGTCTATTCGGAGGCGGATAAAAACGCGCTTCATGTCCGCTACGCCGATGAAGCTTATTGTGTCGGAACAGCGGCTTCCTCAGACAGTTATCTGCGTCAGGACCGTATTTTGGAAGTAATTAAAAAAACCAGCGTGGATGCTGTCCATCCCGGTTATGGCTTTCTGAGTGAAAATGCCACATTCGCCCGCCTGCTGAGAGAAAATGGGATAACGCTGATTGGCCCTTCTCCCGAAAGTATGGATATGATGGGCGATAAAATCCGCAGTAAGCAGGCTGTCGAAAAGTACGGAGTGCCGCTGGTTCCGGGTATCAATGATGCCATCACCGATGATACTGCTGCATTGCAAATTGCCAAGCAGGTTGGTTTCCCGGTCCTTGTTAAAGCCAGTGCAGGCGGTGGTGGTAAGGGTATGCGTGTAGTGTATGCCGAAAATGAGTTTGCACAGGCCGTACAAACCGCCCGAAGCGAAGCCAGAAGCGCTTTCGGTGATGACAGCGTTTTCATTGAAAAATACGTGAGCGGCCCGCGCCATATAGAATTCCAAATAATGGCCGATACACACGGCAACATGTGTCACCTTTTTGAACGGGAATGCAGTATTCAGAGACGCCACCAAAAACTGGTGGAAGAGGCGCCCAGTGCAGTGCTTACCCCCGAACTTCGCAACCGTATGGGTGAAGCCGCGGTTAATGTGGCCAAAGCATGCAATTATTCCGGTGCAGGTACGGTAGAGTTTCTGCTTGGCGATGATGGCAATTTCTATTTTCTGGAAATGAATACCCGTCTGCAGGTGGAGCATCCCGTAACAGAATGTATCACCGGACTTGATTTGGTGAAAGAACAAATCAGGGTTGCTGCCGGCCTTCCCTTGAACTTTACGCAGGAAAGCTTGAAAATGAGCGGCCATGCGGTGGAGCTGCGGGTTTGCGCCGAAGATCCGCGGAATAACTTCCTTCCCAGCGTGGGAACCCTCACCGATTATGCCATTCCCAAAGGCCCCGGTGTGCGTGTGGATGATTGCATGGAGCCAGGCATGGAAATACCTATTTTCTATGATAATATGATTTCCAAACTTATTGCCTGGGGAGGAGACCGCGAAACTGCCATTGCAAGGCTCATACGGGCAATTGATGAATACAGCATTACCGGTATTGAAACCACCCTTGAGTTTGGGAAATTTGTACTTAACCACCCCGATTTCAGAGCAGGCAATTTTGATACCCATTTCATAGCCAAGCACTACAACCCAGAGGAACAAACAGGAGAAATGTTTTCTTCAGTAGAGCAAAGTGCTGCCGCCATGGCCGCTGTGGCTTTTTTTCAAGGGGCAAAGTCAACGGTAGATACTACTTCTGTTTCTGAATCCGGCAGTGCCTGGTTTAAAAATCGTAAAAGCTACTACGCTTAACCCCAAGAGGCATGAAACCCAGCAGCCATGCCGTATTGATTGTGGATGATTTTCATCCCTCACTTACAGATTCTCTGGAAGCTGCGGACATTGCTTTTCACTGCGAGCCTCAGGCCAACAGAAATCGTATTATCGAACTGCTTAGTCAAGGTTTTGAAGGACTTATTATTCGCAGCAAAACACCCGTAGATAAGGAATTACTGCGGGCTTCAGCGCATTTGAAATGGGTAGGCCGTGGTGGTTCAGGTACCGATAATATTGATGTAGAAACCGCTGAAAATCTGGGCATAGAAATATTTAATGCGGGCGCTGCCAACGCCGATGCTGTGGCTGAACATGCAGTTGGCATGCTGTTATCACTTTTACATAACCTCGCACGGGCTGATGCAGAAGTTCGAAACCGCATCTGGAAACGTGAAGAAAACCGTGGGACAGAACTGAAAGGGAAAACGGTGGGTGTTATCGGCTACGGAAATACGGGAATTGCTGTTGCTGATAGGCTGCAGGGATTTGGCGTAGATGTGATTGCTTATGATAAATATAAGCAAAATTTTGGAAATAACCAAATAAAAGAGGTGAAATTGGTAGAGTTGCAGCAATCTGCCGATATCATTACGTTGCATGTTCCATTAACCAATGAAACCCGCTACATGGTTAACCATGCGTTTATTGAAAAATGCAAAAAGCCTTTTTATTTGCTAAACCTCAGTAGGGGAGAGGTTGTCAATACGATGGATGTGCTGGCAGCCATGGAAAATAACCATATTGCCGGTTTTGCAGCTGATGTGCTTGAAAACGAGAAATTGCATGCTTTTGCAGAAAGTGAAAACCAATGGTTCACAGCATTGATAAATAGTTCCCGAACAGTATTGGCACCGCATATTGGCGGATGGACTTTCGAAAGCTACCGAAAGATTTCTGAGGTGCTGGCTTTTGAAGTATGCCAACGAATGTAATGATTTCGTAATTCTGCCTCTGCTTTTGTCATAGCAGTGTTGCTTCCAGACTGAAAATCAATCTTTTTGTCAAAAAAAAGCAGGTTTTTGCAACCTTTGATTAAGGGGTTGTTAAATCGTTGATTTTTAGGTAAACTTGCAATCGAAAGTTCGGACGAAAAAGCGGCTTTCATCGATTAAAGAAAAAAGACATATGAACAGAACTATACTTAAGTTTCTTTTTGTAACTATTCTCAGTCTCAGTGCGGCAGCAGGCATGGCACAGACCAGTTTTGCCGACTTCCGTGTAAAGGTAACTTTTAAAGGCGCTCCCGTTTCGGGCGCCGTAATCAAAATGTCAAAAAACGACATATTGGTAAAAACAGACACCACAGACAGTGATGGTTACTGCGTATTCCAAACCCTGGATCCCGGAACCTATGACATGGAAGTGGAAAAAGGAGGTTACAATCCCGTTAAACTTGAAATTCCCCTTTCTGTGGGTCTTAATCCCCAGCAGGATGTTTCTCTGACCCAAGGGATGGGAACGCTGGTTATTACAGGCGTTGCCAAAAAGACGCCCGTGGATCTCATCAAAAACGAACGGTCTGTATCAAACAAACAACTGCTGCAAGGCAGTCAGCGCGGTTTGGGTGCCGTAATTTCTACCAATGCCGCTGTGGTGGCTACCACCCAGGGTGTTTCGGTTAGAGGTACCCGCGCAGATGGCAACGGAACATTTATTGACGGTATGCGTGTTATTGGTTCAGGCGCCCTGCCTACATTGGGTACGGATGCAATCGCAGCCAATATCGGTGGTATCCCTGCCATGTATGGTGACCTTACCGGTGGTGCTTTCAGTTACACATCTCGCGGTGCAACAGCCAAGCTTGTTACTGCCGTTGAAGGCATTACTTCTCAGGGGTTGGATCCTTTTGGTTACAATACGGTGGAAGGCTTTGTTTCAGGTCCGCTTTGGAAGAAAAAATACAAGGATGAAACCGGAACCACCAAAGAATTGGTGAAACTAGGTTTCGTATTAAACGGTAACCTGGGTTATTTTAAAGACCCCGCACCCACCCGCACAGGTGTATATGTGGTAAAAGAAGACAAACTGCGCGAGATGGAAGAAAATCCCCTGATTATAACGCCCAATGGATTTGTGCATCGCGGTGCGTACCTGCGCGAGAGCGATTTTGATCGCTTGAAGGCACGTCCAAATTCACCTCTGTATCAGGGTAACTTCATAGGTAAACTTGAATTCCGACCCAATAACCAGATTACAGTTACCGGTTATGCTTCTTATTTCTATAGCCAGGGTATTGCAGCCAGTAACTCTATCATGAACTACAAAAACAACGGTCGTACTGATAATACTACTTTTAGAAGCTATCTGCAGTTTACGCAAAACTTTAAAGTAGATAAAAACAGCAGCATAAAAAGTGCCTTCTACACAGCCCGCCTCGAATATCAGAATGCATCCGGTATGGGTCGCGATGCCAATCACTTGAACAATATCTTTGATTATGGTTATGTAGGTACATTTCAGTCATATCCAATGCCTGTTTATCAATATGCAAACTATGATCAGCAGCAAAATCCTAATAAAGAACCTCGTACCGTTACCGATCAGTTCGGCAATACCGTTCAGCTGAGAAACTACTGGGAATTGGTTGGCTATGCCGATACCCTGATGACCTTTAACCCAAGTAATCTCAATCCTACAAGAGCACGCTACACGCAAAATGTATATAATTACTATGCAAGCCGCGGTTTCAGTGTTAGAAACTCCTCTCAGGTGTTTCAGAGCCAGGGCTTGATGAATGGTTTTAACCCCAATAACGTATATTCACTGTGGGGAACACCCGGTGGCGTAACCAGCGGCTACAGCAAAAACCAGGCACAGCGTTTCTCGTTGTTTGCCATTGGTCAGATGCAGGTGAAGCCTAAAACGGTTGGTGGACGCGAACGTACACCACACGATCTGCAGGCCGGTGTTTATTACGAACAGCAAATCTCTCGCGGCTATGGTCTGGGAGCTAATGGTCTTTGGATTCTAATGGGTCAGCTGATGAACCGCCACATTTCTGAATTGGATCGCAACAATCCTATTCTTAGTTATGACGCAAATGGCGTATTCACCGATACGGTTCGCTATAACCGCCTTATAAACTACGCCGATCAGAGCAATTTTGACCGCTCTTTCCGCAATAAACTGATTTCTCAGGGAGCCCGTGACGTATACGGTAAACCTGTGGATGATCGCACTTTCGTTGACATCAACAGCTACAAACCCGGTGATTTCTCCATAGACATGTTCACTGCCGACGAACTGCTAAACAACGGTAATGGATACGTAAGTTATTTCGGCTATGACCACATGGGCAACAAGGTATTCAGAAAGCCTGCAATTGAAGAGTTTTTGAACAATCCCACCATGCGTACCATTGGTGCATTCCGCCCCGTTTACATGGCTGCATGGTTGCAGGATCAGTTCCAGTTTAAAGACCTGATTTTCCGTCTTGGACTGCGCATGGAAAGCTACGATGCCAATCAGTATGTGCTGAAAGATCCTTACACATTGTACCCTATCCGCACTGCGGCAGAGGTTAAGAAAATCAATGGAATTGACGTGGCTCACCCTGATAACATAGGCAGCGATTATGCTGTATATGTTAACGATTTGAAATCGCCAACTAAGATTGTCGGCTACCGCAATGATGACCGCTGGTATAACGTGGACGGAAGTGAACAGCGCAATCCTGAATTTTTGGCCAACCAGACTTCCAATGGCCGTATAGCGCCTTATCTTGTAGCTACCAACACCGATAGCCTTGTACTGGGCAAGGATGCACTTCGTGATTTTACACCCGCACTGAACTTCCTTCCCCGTATTTGGTTCAGTTTCCCGCTGGAACCAGGTCGTAAGACTTTCTACGTAAGCTACGATGTGCTTGCGCAAAGACCTAACAACGGTGCTTCTTTCTTAACCATAGACGAACTGTACTACTTGAAGAACCGTCAGGGATCTACCATTTCTAATGGTGATCTTAAAAGCCGTTTAAAAACTGATTATGAAGTAGGTTATAAGCAGCTCTTCGGCCGCAAGAAAAACAAAGGACTTGAGATGGCCGCTTCTTACTCGGAAATCCGCCGTGACTTTGGTCTGTATCAGATAGCTCAAGGTTTCCCCGTAACCTATACTACCTATCGTAACATTGATTTCGCAACCATTACCGGTTTCCGCGGAACTTTTGTTATGGAAGAAATAGGACCACTCAGCCTCCTTGCCAGCTACATGATGCAGTTTGCCGATGGAACCGGATCTAACATCAACTCTCAGGCTGCCCTGATTGCCAGCAATCAACCTAACCTCAGAAATGTAATTCCACTGGGCGAACTGGATATCCGCCACAACGTGAAATTGTCTGCTACATGGGCCTGGGCTGGTGGAAGAGACCTGAAAACCAAGAAAAATTTATATACCGGTCCTGTAGTAGGTGGTAAAGAAATTTTCAAGTTTACCAGCTTTAACATCATTGCAAACGCCTACAGTGGCGCACCCTACACACCAACTACACGTCCCGTGCAGATTGGTGCAGTTGACAGAGCACAGATTAAAGGTGTTCCATACGGTGCACGTCTGCCATGGCAGCAAACCATTGATATTAACATCACCAAAGGCTTTAGCCTGAAGCGTTCCGGTAAAGACAATCCCCTGCAGCTGAATGTTTTTGTTTGGGTGCAAAATGTACTCAATACCAAGAATGTGGTTGGTGTCTTCCCATTCACCGGTCAGCCCATGGATGACGGCTTCCTCAACTCCCAGGCCGGTCAACTTCTGGTGCGCAATCAGATTGATGCCCAAAGCTACACCGATCTGTATAAAATCCTGTTGAACTCTCAAACAGGCAGTTTTGGTGCTCCCAGAAATGCCCGTGTAGGTATACGTATGAATTTTAATTAATGTTTTACTTCAATTACAGAAATCCGATGAAATCCAATCAAGTGAAAAGTGTTTTGATTATCACTGCTGCAGCATTGTCTGCAGTTGCAAATGCCAGACCAGTAGTGGGAACCTCCAGGGTTCGCCCCAAACAAAACAATGACCAGCGCCTCACCATGTTGGCCAATACTTGTGAACCGGCCTCAACCAGCGCCGATCTTGATATAAACAACGTAAGGACCAAACTGCTGAATGGCGGTGATATGTGGTGGGATTTGAATAACCCCAAGTATGAAATACCTAAGGTTACCGATCCCAATGCTGTGCGCAAACATTCACTGTTCTCCGGTGCCATCTGGATTGGTGGTAAGGATAACGGTGGCAGCCTTAAACTGGCAGCTATGACTTACCGTCAGCGTGGTTCAGATTTTTGGCCCGGTCCCTTGGATACTACAACTGCCAGTACCGATCCCGTTCGTTGTAAAAATTACAACCGCATGTGGAAAGTTACCCGCGATGACCTGGAGCAGTTTGAAGAAAGTAAATTTATTTCCCAGACCAACGATATACGCGAATGGCCTGCAGGCCGAGACCGCGCCACCAAGACCGGAAATGAAGCGCGCTACCTGGCTCCATTTAAAGACATAGATAACGATGGTGTCTATGAGCCCGATTTGGGTGAGCATCCCGTGCTCGATGAAAGACGCCCTGTAAGTGAGAATGGCGTGGACAGACAGCCCGATATGTTTATCTGGTGGGTTTTCAATGACCGTGGAAATATTCACTCTGAAACACAAGGACAGCCCATTGGTGTTGAATGTCAGACCACCGGTTTTGCATTCGCTACCAATGATGAAGTAAACAATATGACTTTCTACAGCACAAAAATCATTAACCGTGGTTTCACTACCCTCAATGACTGCTACATGGGCCAGTGGGTGGATGCTGATTTAGGAAACTATGCCGATGATTATGTAGGTTGTGATGTAAACAGAAGTCTCGGTTATTGCTACAATGGTGATGATGAAGATGAAGGCGTTCTTGGTTATGGTCTTAACCCTCCCACCGTTGGTGTGGATTACTTTGAAGGGCCAACAGATACTGCTGGCAAACAAATGGGCCTGAGTCATTTCATGTATTATAACAATGACGCGGATCCTATACGCGGTAATCCCGATTTGGCACCAGAGTTCTATAACCTGCTTCAGGGTAAATGGCTTGGTGGACAGACCGTAACCCGCGGTGGAACGGGTTTCGGTGGTAGTCAGCCCGCTAAATACATGTTCCCCGACAATACAGATCCTGACTATCTGGGTAGCAGCTGGACTGAAAAATCCAGTGGCAACAAGCCCGGTGACCGTCGCTTTATACAGAGTACAGGGCCTTTCGAACTAAAAAGAGGTCAGGTACAGCGTATTACCGTGGGTGTTGTATGGGCAAGAACAACCAGCGGCGGTGCTCTTGGTTCATTGAATGTGTTGAAACTTGCTTCAGATAAAGCGCAGACATTGTTCAATAACAATTTCAAAATTTTGGATGGTCCCAATGCCCCTGATGTGGAAATTCAGGAACTTAACCAGGAACTGGTGTTGAAAATGCTCAATACAGGATCTGATAAAGTAGAAGCATACCAGGAAACTTACAAGGATGCCAACAACCAAACCAAAACATACAAGTTTGAGGGTTACATGATTTATCAGTTGAAGGATGGTACCGTAAATACCGGTGATCTTGATAATGTTGACAAGGCCCGTATGCTCTTCCAGTGCGATATCAAAAATAACAGGGCACAAATTATCAATAAAGTGTATGACCCCAAGTTGGCAACCTTGATACCTGTTGAAAAGGTAGATGGTGCTGATAAGGGAGTTCAACATAGTTACAGCATTAAGAAAGATTTGTTTGCTACCGGATCCAATACGGATTTGGTAGATTTCAAACCTTACTATTATATGGTTCTTTCGTATGCGACAATTTCAGATGATCCCCTTCAGGCAGATCCAAACCAGTTCCTTGCAGGTCGCAGAAATATCAAAGTTTACCGCGCAGTTCCCCATAAAACCGAACCTGAGAATTTCGGCACAGCGCTTAACAGCCAATATGGTAGTGGCCCTAAACTGACCCGCATAGAAGGCCGCGGAAATGGTGGTAACGTTTTGGAATTTACCAAAGAAACAATTGACGAAATCATGAAAAACGGTATCAGCAACAACCCTACCTATATGGGTGGTATGGGACCTGTAGCCGTAAAAGTGGTTGATCCATTAAAAGTTCCCAAGGCAAACTTTGAACTATATTTCAAGGAGCGCACCGCTTCAAATGCTACTTTGCTTCGCGATTCCATGACTGCAAACTCTTACTGGGTTCTTGTAAACAAAACAACGGGTGATACCATTGCCGGTGATACTACGTTGGCTACTAAGTTTGAATCGTTGCAAGGTCGAAATAGCGAATATCCTGCCAAAGGAAAGTATAGAGCATTTAACAATGCAAATCCCAATGTGAGTCTTGCTGACTGGGGTTTGAGTATTGAGATTATTCAGGTTAAAAACCCTGGCGAAAATGCCGAGGCCGATCCTTCCAACAGCATGGTTTCGTGGTCTGTGGATTGGGAAGATAACGGAAAACAATGGCTCACTGCCGTTATAGACAATGACGCACAGAGCACTGCCTCAAGTGGCGCCCTGTGGCAAAACTGGATTCGTTCAGGGACCAATGGACGTGGTGGCACTTTTGATGGTCATTTGCATGATTTTTACGACGCAGGTGGCACATCCCTTGACCCCGGTCAAGCTTTTGAAAGAATCTGGAATGGAAGAATAGCACCTTATGCACTTACGGCCCGCACGGCCTTCAATCCCAGCAATGGACGCAATACATATGGCTTTGCATGGACCAGCAATGGCGCCACAGACAATCCATTATCTGAAGTAGCAAGTATAGAATTGGTAATCACTAAAGACAGAAGCAAGTGGACACGCTGTGCTGTACTAGAAATGGCGGATGATGAGGTACGTAATAGTAACGAAGGATCCATTTATAAATTCTCCATGCGCGCTGGTACTTCACGTGATCGCAATCTAAATCCTCAGTCAGGCAGTACCGGATTAAGCTGGTTCCCCGGATACGCTATTAACATGGAAACCGGTGAGCGCCTGAATATTGCGTTCAGTGAAGATAGTTATCTGGGTGGTGAAAATGGCCGTGATATGATCTGGAACCCCACAGATAAAGTATATAACGATAATGGTAATTATCCCGCACTGGGCGGTAAACACTTTATCTATGTGTTCGGTACCGGCCTGACCATGACAAACCGTGCGATTAAAGGCGAGCGTTACTATGGCGAAGATGATGGTAATTTCAATCGTTTCCGTACCGGTTTGGCAAACGTTCCTACAGGTACCCTCGAGAAGCGTCGCTTCCTGAGTCAGGCGATGTGGGTAATTCCAACCTACATGGCAGCCGGCTACGATATGACGAATGGAGTACCGCCAACCGATGTGAAGTTTAAAATCAATATCCAGAAGGCATATACAGCATTCAATACCGGAAGCACAATCAACAATACCCGTCCGATGTATTCATTTGATGCCTCTGACATTGCGCCTACCGTAAGCAAAGAAGTTGGTAAGAAAAACCTGGATCTTGTGAATGTAGTTCCCAACCCTTACAGGGCCTACAGCGAATATGAAAACAGCCCGATTGACAGCAGGGTGAAAATTACCAACCTTCCGCCAACTTGCACCATTACCGTATATGATATGGCTGGCAACTTTATTCGCAAAATCAGCAAGGCTGATGAGAAAACCTATTATGAATGGGATCTTAAAAATGGTAACAATGTGCCAATTTCGAGTGGTCTATACCTAATTCATGTAAAAGCCCCCGGACTCGGTGAGAAAATTGTACGCTGGTATGGTATTATGCATGCAATTGACCTGGATACTTATTAAACCTTTAAAGAAAAACACAGTGAAAACTAAATATATAGCAGCAATTACCATGGGCATGATGGCAGGTGTTTCCGCCTTACATGCAGGAAATCCTGAACGTCAGGGGCAGGCAGGTGCCATGCAACTAACCATAAACGGATGGGCGCGCAGCAGCGGCTGGGGATGGGCAAACGGCGGTGGTATTACCGGTGTGGAAGCCATGTATATGAATGCCGCAGGCCTCGACCGCAGTGCCAGCAAAACAGAACTGGCCTTCAACAGAACACAGTGGCTGGTAGGTTCAGGAATTGCCATTAATAACTTCGGATTTAGTCAGAAAATAGGTGAAGACGGAGATAAAGGCACTTTTGGTGTGAGTGTAATGCAGTTTGGAATCAAACCCATTGAAATAACCACGGAAAGCAATCCTTATGGCGGAATTGGTACCTACAGGGTCAATATGACAAATATTGGACTTGCTTACAGCAAATCATTCAGCAATAACATCTCCGCCGGTATGGTTGTGAGGGCCGTCAATGAAGGTATTCCTGATGCCCGTGCGATGGGCATGAGTCTGGATGCCGGTGTTCAGTATACAACCACATTGCGTCCAACCTCCAATAAAATCAAACAGAACGATGTGAAGTTTGGTGTTTCTATGAAGAACATCGGACCTGATATGCGTCATCAGGGAGATGGACTCAGCTACAAGGCAATCATCTCAAACGGCGATTTTTCAAAGACAATGCAGCCCAAAGTAGATAAGATAAAATTGCCCTCTCTGCTAAATATCAGTGGTTCTTATGATATACGTCTGGATAAAGATGCAGATGCCTACAACAATAAACTTACAGTAGGGTTTGGTTTTACAAATCACGCGTTTACAACCAATCAGACAACCCTTGGATTGGAGTACACATACAAAAATTTCTTATCCGTTAGAACTGCATTTGTATACCAGGAAGGGGCTTTCGACAAAGAAAACCGCACCAGTGCCTTCACCGGGCTTTGCGGAGGTATCAGCTATGATATAAAAACAAAGTCAAATATTGTTTCACTTGACTACAGTTACCGTGCTACCAATCCCTTCGACGGAACCCATTCTTTTGGTTTGAGGATTGGACTGGGCGGCGAAGACGAATAAGAACGTAACAAAATTTATTATTAACTTTGCAGTGTTGCACCGTTGTAAAAACACCGGTGCAACCTTTTTTTAAAAGAAACCGATGAGCGATATTCAATATTTTACCAAAGAAGGACTCGAGAAAATCAAGCAGGAACTGCATTTTCTGAAAACAGAAGAAAGAACCCTTATTACGCAGGCTATAGCAGAGGCTAGGGATAAAGGCGATTTAAGTGAAAATGCCGAATACGATGCTGCTAAAGAAGCTCAGGGACATCTGGAAGACAAGATCAGGCAGATGGAAACCCTGATTGCCAATGCGAGGGTGATAGACAGTTCTCAGCTGGATACCAGCAAAGTTTCTATACTTTGCAAAGTGAAAGTGATGAACCACAATGTGGGTAAAGAGGCTGTATATCAACTTGTAAGTGAGACTGAAGCCAACCTTAAGGAAAATAAAATTAGTGTAAAAAGCGCCATCGGTGCCGGTTTGCTTGGAAAAGCCAAAGGAGAGGTGATTGAAATTTCCGTGCCTGCAGGCACCGTGAAACTCGAAATTCTGGATATAACGCTCTAATAATGGCCAGTATTTTCAGCCGTATTGTTTCGGGTGAAATTCCCTGCCACAAAATTGCGGAAACAGATGATTTTCTGGCTTTTTTGGATGTGATGCCGCTTGCGCAAGGACATGTGTTGGTTATACCTAAAAAGGAAGTAGATTACATTTTTGACATGGAAACCGATGCCTATGCTGGTTTGTGGACGTTCGCCCGGCAAGTGGCAAAAAGCCTGAAAATGGCTATTTCATGCAAACGTATCGGTATCGCTGTGATTGGCCTAGAGGTGCCGCATGCACACATACACCTGGTCCCTATGAACGAAGTGGGTGATATAAATTTCACACGTCCTAAACTCAAGCCTACACAAGAAGAGCTGGCTGAGACAGCAGAAAAGATACGCACATATATCACCGCTTAGGTCTTAGTTTTTTATCTTTGTTTCATGTATCCTGAGATTTTCTCACTTGGACCTTTTACGGTTCAGGGTTATGGCCTGATGATATTCATCGGGGTGATGCTGGCGTACATTTATATGTTGGCAAACCTTAAGAAACACGGCTTGAAATCGGAAGATGTGAGCGAAATGTTTCTCTGGTGTTTTGCTTCGGTTGTTGTTGGGGGTAAGATCTTTTTCTGGCTGGAAGATCCAGGCAGGTATTTTAGCAAACCCTCCCTGCTTTTCGAGTCATTTGGCAATGGCTTTGTGTTTTATGGTTCTTTTTTATTAACCGTTCCGGTTCTCATATTTTGGTTTAAAAAGAAAGGCGTTAATCCCTGGTTAGCATTCGATTATGCCGGAATAGCAGGTGCTATGGTCCATGCTTTTGGTAAGCTGGGGTGCTTGCTGGCAGGTTGTTGCCATGGCAAGGTATCAACCGGATTCTATGCCATTGTTTTTACCAATCCAAACTGTCATGCATCGCCGTTGAATACCCCGTTATATCCAACCCAGTTATGGGACGCCATAATATTATTTATGGCCATCGGTCTGATGTTGTTCATGAAAGTAAGGAAATGGTTTGATGGACAATTGTTTCTTACCTACGGCATTGTGTATGCCATAGGCAGGTTCTTTACCGAAAAATACAGAGGTGATGAGGAGCGTGGGTTTATATTGAATGGTTTGCTCAGCCACAGTCAGGCAATTGCCATAGGTGTATTTAGTGTTTGTGTGTTAATTTTTATCTTAAGATACCGTAAAACCCGCACCCAAAATGCAGTTTAAGCAGATTGCAGGCCAACAACAGCTAAAATCAAAGCTTACAGCCATGGCTGCCAGTGGTCGTGTGCCTCATGCTCAGCTAGTGCTGGGGCAGTCTGGGGCCGGAAATTTGCCCATGGCACTTGCCTTAGCTGCGTATCTTCTTTGTAAAAATCCGCTGCCTGAAGATAGCTGTGGAGAATGTGATGCCTGCCGTAAAATGAAGACTTTCACACACCCCGATTTGCATTTCTCTTTTCCGTTTCCATCCAGTTCCGGCGATACCTGTGTGGATCTCTATCCAGAATGGAGAAAGGCATTGCAGGCAGAACCCTACCTGAGCTATGAATCTTGGATGCGGTTGCTGAGTGCCGAAAATAAGCAGGGAAATATTCCCATTCTGGAATGCCGTGCCATTATCAGGAATCTTTCCATGAAGGCCTATGAAAGCAAATACAAGATTTTGCTGCTTTGGCTACCCGAATTTTTGGGCAAAGAAGGCAACGTATTGCTTAAGTTTTTAGAGGAGCCCCCGCCGGATACCTTATTTCTGCTGGTATGCAGCCAACCAGATAAGTTGCTGAGCACCATTGTTTCACGCACACAATTGTTGCGTGTTCCGCCTATAGAAGAGGCAGATCTGACTTCATACCTGGCTGAAAGACTGGAAATAATACCCGAAGAGGCCGCCCGGTTTTCCATGATGTCGGGAGGTGATTTGCTCAAGGCGTTGGTTCTGGCCTCCAACTCAGAAAGCCCGTATATGGAACCCTTTAGGCAGTGGATGCTTTATTGCTATAAAAAGAACTTGCATCAGTCTGCCAAATGGACTGAGGAAATCAGCGGAAAAGGTCGAGAATATATCAAAGGTCTTTTGCTGTATGGGATAGAAATTATGCGTGCCATAGCCGTAATGGATCATTTGGGTGAGCGCAACGGACTGAATGAACACGAAAAAGAATTTGTGACAAAATTAGGTAAGCTGATGTCTACCAAAAAGATAGTTGGGATATTTGAGGTGCTGGACGCCGCCATTTATGAGGTAGAGAGAAATGGTAATGTAAAAATGATATTTACAGACCTATCCTTCAAAATCAGCAGACATTTTTAATTTTTTTTATTGCAAAGCAACCCTTTGATACCGGAATTCTTCTATAAGGTAATTGGGGTCTATGAAATACCTGCATGGCATCAGTGAATGCGGACATCACAGAGAGCGAATTGGTCAAGGCCTGTCTGGAAGGGAATACCCGCGCCCAGCAAGCCCTGTATCAGAAATATGCACCTGCGATGTATGCCATTTGCCTTCGGTATTGCGGCTCCCCTGATAACGCCAAAGATATGCTACAGGAATCCTTCATCAAGTTGTTTGAGAGTCTGAAGAATTTCAGGTTCCAGGGCTCTTTTGAGGGCTGGACCAAGCGCATAGCTGTTACCACCTGTCTTGATTTTATCAAAAAACTCAAACAGGAGCCATATGCGGATGAATTGGAGAACCACACCGATTTGGGAGTGGAAGCCTCTGTTTTTCCGGCACTGGGCATAAAGGATTTACTAACATTGTTGCAAACCCTGCCCGTAGGTTACAGAACCGTATTTAACCTATATGCCATTGAAGGTTACAATCATGGTCAAATTGCAGAATTGATGGGTATCAGCGAAAATACCAGTAAAACCCAGTTGTTTAAGGCCAGAAAAATATTGCAGGTTAAACTGAACGGAAACGGATAAAAATGTCAAACGAACAAAACTCCATAGATGAATTGTTCCGCAACGGATTGAAAGACGGCGGAATAACGCCCCCTCCGGGTGTGTGGGAGGCTGTTTCTGCCGGTTTGCCAGCTGCATCGCCCGGTTTGGTAACGCTTGTTGTGAAATCTGTTTGGACCTGGGTTGCAGTAGGTGGAATTGCTGTTGGTGCCGTTACTGCGCTAATTCTATCTGAAAAAAATGAGCCTTTGCCTAAAGCTGAGAAATCAGCCATAAATAACGCCCAGAAAGAGGTTTCAACGCCCAACGTGCTGCCCTCAGAAAAAACGGCTCAACCTGCCGTGGTAACCCCACAGAAAACCCAAGTTAAACAAAGCCTGCAGGCTGACAATAAGCCTCAAAATATAGCTAACAGTGATAATGCTGCCACGGTGCCTGCCGTAGAAAATTCTGCAAATAAGAACCAGACAACGCGCGTGCAACAAACACCGGAAAAACAAGTTCCAAAACTTGAAGTTGTGCAACAAAGCACAGCGGAAGATGCGCCTTGCGGAATAAATGTAAAGGTTATAGCCACCAAAAACAATTTAGATAACAGCTGGTCATTTACTGCCGGTGCTTCCTCTGTTGCTTTCCATTCATGGAGTTTTGGAGACGGCGAGACCGGATCGGGTAATCTCGTTCAGCATTTATATCCGGATTTGAATGCCGAATACGAGGTAAGAGTGCTTGTTTTTAGGTATGTGGGTTGCATTGATTCGGGCAGGTGCACGGTGGTTACAAGGCAGCGTCATCCCGGGTTGTCTGTGCCGGATCTGTTCACACCGAATGGTGACGGAATTAATGACGAACTGGAGATTACTACGCCAGATGTTGCTTCGTTTAACCAGGTTGTAACAGATAGAAACGGCAAGCAGGTTTTCAATAGCAACAGTGCTTTGGTGCGCTGGAATGGCAAATGTGCTTCTGTCGAATGCCCTTCAGGAACTTACAGGGTTACCATTACCTACAAAACACAATCGGGAAAGCAGGCCGTAACGTTTACCAAGAATGTGCTATTGAAAAGATAAAACAAATAAAAATAATTCGTTAAATCGAGAAAATATCGAAGATGAGAATGATGAAGCATCAAAGTAACACAAAAAATATCACTAAAAATGTGGTGTTTTCCCTCAAAAACCATATTTTTGAGGCTTCCCAAACTAGGAAAATCAACATTATGAAAGGTTATACAGCCATTTTCAAGAAAATTGTGCCGGTACTGGCCCTGCTTTTTGCAGGCAACTTTGCTGCAGCACAGTGCACCATCCAGTACAGCGGATCGTTGTGTGTGGGATCGCCCTTATCTTTTATAGGTGCCAGCACAGGTACAACCCACGACTGGGATTTTAACGGCGAGAATACAGCTTCAGGACAGAAAAACCTGAACTACGCTTTTAAGACTCCCGGCGTAAAAAACATTCGCTACATTACCACAATCAATGGTAATAAGTGTACTTCCAACATTCAGCTCACCATCAAAACCAGCCCTGTTCCTAAGCTGAAGTTACTGAGCCAGCCTGAGCAGTGTTTCAGGGGTAACCTTTTCTGCTTCAGCGACTCAACAAAAAACCCTAACGGGTCTCCCATTCGCTCAGCCAAATATGTGGTGGGTGATGGTCAGTTTTTTCAGAACGGCAGCGTTGTAAACCCATTTTGTTATTCCATTAAGGACGTTCGTGGCGGCTGTTTTGATTTGTATGTTGAATATACCGATGCAAATGGTTGTTCCGCAAGCGATACCATTGTTTGTGCTGCTAAGGTTCGCGAAGCTATCGGTCCGGCTTTTACCAGCAATAAACCTATTGATTGCGACTCAGTAACTGCACTCATCAGGAATATTTCCAGAATCGCCCAGAACAAAGTGAAAAACATCACCTGGTATTGGGGCGACGGAACTACCGGAAACCAGTGGGGTCCCAACATAACCAAGAAATTTTACAAGCCCGGTATTTACGATATCAAAATGATCATTGAAACCATCGACGGATGTATAGATTCATTTGAGATCAAAGCTGCCGCTCAGGTGCTTAAGGGCGAATATCAGATTGTTGCCGATAAGGATTCTACCTGCATATCGGAGCCTGAAATAAAATTTAGCCTCACCCCCCAGCCTGTAGTAGGCATTTCAAGCTTTCTTTGGAATTTTGGTGATCCACCCTCAGGACCTCAGAACGTAAATAACCGTTCCTTGGCACCGCCTCACAGCTTTACAGGTCTTGGCCCTTTCCAAATTAAATTTACCTATGACATTGTCTGCGGTGGTATTACCCGCAAGAAAGTGGCTTATGATACGGTAATTATTATCGGTCCACAATCTACCATTGAGATTCCTTTTAACCGCATAGCGGAATATGAGGTTTTCCAGTGTCCCAAGGATGTTCAGGATACCGTACACTTCAAGAACTTCTCCAAGTTCTACCACAATGATAAGAATATGTGGAATGACGACAGTACGTTCAAGAAATGGGCAGGCAATAATCATCCTGGTCACGTTTTTGACAACAACCAAACTTGGGTAAAGCCCAAAGGTTTTGTGGATCCACTTTTCCGTCAGCGTGTATGTGCAGTGCGCGTATGGGATTTCGGTGATGCATATGCTCCTAGGTGTACCACGGATCGTATGAACAACAAAAACGTCAATGTTAACTGTCAGTTCAGCAACGACTCACTGCCTACCCACTACTACAAGAGCTGGGATCTGGTGATGCTTTCCGATTTCAAAAATGCGCCCATGGAGGATGCTATTTTTATAGAGAGTACTAAATTGTGTAAGAGAATCAATGTTTGGCCTTCGGATACCAACTGGATCATCGAAGATACCCTGTTGGTAATTCCCAAGAGCAAGGCAGACAGCTTGCTGGCCAATCAGTCTAAATATGCGGTCAACAAAACCAAAACCTATTTGTGGGAGAAAGGCATTCGAGGGCCTGCTGAACGCTACATTACAGATAATGTGGATGTGCAGCTGAAGACCGGCGATACTGCCTATGTTGGCCCTCAGGGTGGGCCTTATACCCGCCATATTGGTCCAAAAACACTGAATCTTGCACCAAGACAAGTAATTAAACTTACCAGCAAAACAGACTCGTTCCGATTCCTGTTTACGGTATTCCTGAAGAAGGACACCTTGCCCGCACCCTTGTTGCGAATCCGCACCAAAAAAGGTGAGAATCCCAGAATTATCGGATTTATTAAACGTACTTTCCCGGGTACGGCAGGTCTGGATTATAAGGTAGATTACAAGCGCTGGAGAGATTTGTACTATGCCAATATACCTTCCTGTAACAATGTGAGACTTTGGCATGGCGATACTTGCCATCCCCTGAAGTGTACTTCTGAAAGTATCAAACAGCTTTCCATGCTGCACGCCAATGCAGGTGGTGTAGGTTCCGGTTTGGTCAAGGATGCGATTGAATGTCTTGGCGGTAAAAACCCCCAGTATGGTATTACCTTCCTTCTAAGTGATTTGAAACCCGGTTGTACCTTCTCTTACGTGGGCATAAACTATGACACTTTCTGTAAGCCCACCACGTGGACTACACTGACCAGCGGATTGATACCCGGCAACCGTCCTCCTGGTATGCCTTATATGGGTTATCAGATTGCCTCCAATCCTCCTTCACGATATTCCAAGCAATATAGTGCTTCGGAGGTTTGTAACCCCAATGGATGTATTACCGTTGGTATCATAGTAGGTAATGGTGTAAAAAAAGGTGGTACTGTCGGAGATCCTCCTCTGTGTTCAGATACGCAGTACTATGACAAGTTTGCTTGTTTCCCCATTATTGACCCTACCTTCGAAATGATTACCCCTACACCCAATCCCAACGGTATACGCAAGATTTGTAAGTATGATCCTGTTGTAGTTCGCCCTATAATTGCCAACAAAACCAAAAACGACGATTTGAAAACCCTGCGCTGGGAATTTGCCACCGGCAATGCCAGCCCTGCTTACAGTAAGCAGTGGGGTTATCAGATTCAGGAAGATTACTACCGAGGTGTTTACCTGAAAGATTCAGGAACTAAGAAAATCTACAATTACATGGTTCAGAGCAGGTACGAAGTTCGTCCTGAGCCTGTTCCCTGTTCTACCGACTGGCAGGATGATTCTCGCTCGGATCGCTCTGTAGCCTGGGATGACGGAAAGCACGGTGGCAAACTCGACAAAACCCCTGATACCATCATTACCGCAATCATAAGCAAGTGGGATACTGCTGCTGATGTGTCTGCGGTATGGGATAGGATTAAGGAGCGTCTGGAAGCCCGCGGATTTGATCCCTTTGCCCTGGATCCTGCTCAGATTACCCGTATGATTTGGAATAACAAAGGTATTATTGGCCAGCCACTCACCGGTGCCGAGGGTTGTATTGATACCAATGGTTTTGGTCGCTTCATCAAATTCTACCTGCGTCCCGATCCAAAATCAAAAAAGATTATTCATGAGCGTGATACCAACATCCGCCCCTTGGATTCTGCTATTGTAGGCAATAAAAAATATCGTGCCTATACCTTTAAATCGCCGTGGGCGGGATATCACCTGGCGAGCATCAGTATGACATCTGCCAATGGCAAGTGTGATGAATTTGCTGCATACCCGGTAATTGTAGGCTTTGCGGCCATGATTGAGCTTCCGGATTCGACCATCTGTCAGGATCAGGCAACCAACCTGCAGGCCCGATTGGATTTGCGTTACTTCCACCCCGATCCCTTAAACTTTGGCACATGGGATACATATGATTACTGGAGAGATGCGCAACGACAGGCGGACATATTTGCCGGAGTTAAAAACCGTGAACCATTTACACGCTGGGACTGGAACAAAAGAGACGATGACCCCAATAATCTTACCACCATGTTTGGCGGTGCTCCATATGGTGCTACCGGTGTGGGTTCTCCATGGTTTCAGCTTGGCGGTGGCCCCAACGATCCTAAGACACTCTATTATAAAAATGACTCCGGTGTGTATACTTTCCGTGTAGCCGTGGGTGACTCTACCGGTTGTCGCGATACAATAAGCCGCAGATTGTTCATCAGTAGACTTGATGTAAAATTTGGCCTGAATCTCTCAGTTCCTTCTTGTAACTCCATCATAGAGTTGTATGACAGCACCAAACTGTTTGATCCGTGTAACTGGGCCATAAGAAACTGTAACGGACCTGCTCCCATCGAGTGTGACTTTATTCGTGAATATTTCATAGACTGGGGTGACAGCAAAACAAACTATTTCTCGCGTGGTAAATCATCCGATGAATTGTTGCCTCCGAATATTGCGCATAAATACACCCGCAACGGCTGGTTCCAGATTACCATCTTTGCCAAAACCGACCAGGGTTGTGCGGATACTATCAAGCGTTGGATAAAAATCCCCGGACCACGTCCTAAATTTGAATATGCTGATTATGCAGGCTTTGATATCACCATCTGTGAAGGCGAATCGGTAAGGTTCAAGAACCTCACGGACTCAGCAACCAATGGAGCTGACTGGACATGGTTCTATGGTGATGGTGCTATTACCAATAAAAAAGATACATTTGTAACACACACATACACCAAGCCCGGTAAGTACTTTGTGTTCCTGGAGCAGTATGACACCCTGTTCATCCCACCCAATCTGAAACGTTTCTGTCCCGCCACCTATCCTGATACTGCGGGTGGACAGCGTGCCTTTACCGTAACCGTAATCAAACGTGATACAGTTCGAGGCTTCATCGTGAAACCTTCTATCTGCCCCGGTGATTCCAACGAATTCGTGGACAACTCAGATACGCTCTTCAAATCCTACAAGTGGAGATTTGAAAATCTTAGCACGGGTAAAGTAGATACCGTTACTGTAACCACTAAAAATTACAAACGCGTATTCACAGTTCCGGGACTTTACAGAGTGACACACCTGGCTGATTATGGAAATAACCATCCAAGGCCCTGGTGTCCGACACCACCTGTGATTGATACATTCCTCGTGGACAGTGTTGTTGCCAATTTCGATATTGATTCCAGTGGCAAGCCCGACTTTTTGTTCACCCGCACGGACATTAACGGAACCGAATGGAGATGGGGCTTCGGACATCAGAATGATATCAAGAATACGCTGCCCAAGAACTTCCTTGAAGATTTGAAGTCCAATGACAAACAGGTGAAGTGGTCTTATGACAGCAGCGGTAAATACTGGGTATGTCTGATTGCCAAGAATGCTACCGGATGTTCGGATACTATATGTAAGCAAGTAGTGGTTGATCTGTTCATATACCTTGCCAACGTGTTTACACCCGGAACGGCTGATGGCAAGAACGATACCTATCGTGTGCCTATTCAGGGTCAGGACCTCTTCGAGTTGAAGATTTTCAACAGATGGGGTGAGCGCGTGTTCCAGACCGAGAATTCCAAAGTGGGATGGAACGGTCGCGTAAACAATGACGGACCTGAAGTTCCTGAAGGAACCTACTTCTACCAGCTGACCTACCGATTCAAAGGCAAGCAGCAGAAGTATGTGACCGGTTCGGTAAATCTTATCAGAGCCAATTAATCAATCAAGTATCAATTGAAAGCCCCGGCCATTGGCCGGGGCTTTTTGTTTGTACCTTTGCATAGTTGAAAAACAGGCATGATATCATCGTTGCAAGGGCAACACCTGCCGGTGTTGGCGCCGTGGCTATGGTGCGTGTGAGTGGCAAGGGAGTTTTTGGGCTGGTTGATTGCTTGCTGAAAAAGCCTGTTTCTAACGCAGAGAGCCATACTGCCTATTTCAGGGCATTGTGGGATGAGGAAGGACTTGTGGATGAAGCCTTGCTTACGGTTTTTAAGGCACCGCATGGCTATACGGGAGATGATACGGTAGAAATCAGTACGCATGGTTCTCCGTATATCGTTGACAGGCTCATACAGGCCTTGTGCAGGCAGGGTGCCAGACCCGCAGATGCAGGGGAGTTTACCCTCCGCGCATTTCTAAATGGGAAGCTGGATTTAGCGCAGGCAGAAGCCGTTGCCGATTTGATATCGTCGGAGTCTGCGGCATCACACAAAGCGGCGCTGGGACAGTTGCGCGGTGGGATTTCATCTGAAATTTCGTTGTTGCGCACGCGGCTTATTGATTTTGCTGCGCTCATAGAATTGGAGCTGGATTTCAGTGAGGAAGACGTGGAATTTGCCAAAAGGGATGAACTGATAGCCTCAGTGACAGAAACACTGGATAAAGTAAGCACATTGCTTCAAACCTTTGCCCACGGCAACGCGGTGAAGGAAGGGGTGCAGGTGGTATTTGCCGGTAGGCCCAATGCTGGCAAAAGCACTCTGTTTAATCTGTTGTTGCAGGAAGAAAGGGCCATAGTGTCTGATATAGCCGGCACTACCCGCGATGCGCTGGAAGATGTGCTGATGATAGAAGGTATGCGCTACCGGCTGATTGATACGGCGGGCATCCGCGAAGCCACGGACACCATAGAAAAGCTGGGTATAGAGCGCACCTATAAGTATATGCAGGGCAGCGCTGTGGTGCTCTATGTGGCGGATGTGTCGGGCACCAAACAGCAGGAACTTACCGCTGATTTGCGGGCATTGTCTGATATGGCAACCCAGGTATGGGTGTTGGGCAACAAAACCGATTTGGTTGAGAGTTTTGATGAAACGGCCTGGTCGGAGGCTGCAAAGGCCGGCGGTGCGGGCGGATTTATGGGAATATCCGGTAAAAATGCAGGTGACAGGCAGCGGTTGCGCGATTATTTGCACAGCCATACCGCATTTAAAGCCGTTTTAGGCGACCAAACCCTCATAACCAACCAACGACACTTCCACGCCTTTTTAAAGGCGGAAAATGCCCTTCAGCGCGTTTTGGAGGCTATAGAAACCGGCATATCCAAAGAGATGCTTGCCTTTGATTTGCGCGAGGCCCTGGCCGCGCTGGGAGAGGTTACAGGTGAGATTACCACGGAAGACCTGTTGGGCTCAATTTTTGGAAAATTCTGTATCGGTAAGTAATTGCATAAACTAGCAATTTTAAAATGGTTTAAAAGGATTTCAATGTATGTGTGCTTTCCACTGATTTGATTGTTATTAAGATTTCGTATTAACGCTCCTGATTTTTAGGAATTTTATTTCCCCATCTTTGCAAGGATGATTCAAAGCAGGTTTGATTCACTAACGGGTTTTCGTGCGCTGGCTGCGAGTATGGTTTTTATATACCATAATCGTAAGTACTGGAGAGGACAACTGCATCCGGAAGTATTGAGGTTGTTCAATGAGTTTCATGTTGGCGTAGCCTTGTTTTTTGTACTAAGTGGCTTCTTGCTGGCCTACGGTTATGGAGATAAGCCTGCACACTCATTGACTGAATATAAACGATATATCATTGGAAGAATGGCAAGAATCTTCCCGCTTTACTGGCTGGTTCTAACATTGTATTATTTGGATCCCCTTTTCGGAAAAATGGATTTCTCTGTTCTAACCTACACGCTTACGCACGGATTTTCGAACAAATTAAATTTAGATGGTATATCGCAGGCGTGGAGTTTAAGCGTGGAATTTACCTTTTATATCCTTCTTCCTTTTTTATGCCTGATGGAAAGAAAAAAAATTCTGTATCTGGTTCTTTTTCTTGTGTCAATTACCCTATTAACATGGTTGGGCGGATACCTATGGCTTTGGCTGAATGGGAATCCCAGGCAGTTTTTCTATCCGTTGAAATTTGTGCTTGGCAGTACGTTTTTCGGAAGGTGGACTGAGTTTTTTGCCGGTATCATTCTGGCGAGGTTGCTTAAGCAAAGCCAGGATAAATATGCCTGGTTCTGGCAGTGGAAATACAAAACATATACCGGTATTATCGGGGTGTTTGTGTTGTGCTATGTGGTTGGCTTATTTCAGCCCGATGTATTTCATCACGGAACAGACCATCCTGTGGGGTATCTCATTTTTGCATTGATAATACCGCTATTTGTTATTCTTTGGCTTGCGGGATTGATTTCAGAACCTACCATGGTTCAAAGGTTTTTCAGCAGCAAAATTCTGATATTATTGGGCAAGGCATCATTTGCCTTTTATTTGATTCATATCAGCTATGTCAATATCCGGCTGAAATGGATCTGGCTGGGCCCTGACAGAAATTTCGTGCTTTTGTGGTTGATATCCATCCTGCTATATGTATTATTTGAAAATCCAATCAATTCTTTTATCAAAAATAAGTTTCTCAAAAACCCGGTTAAATAAAAATCCATAGTTTGACCGGGTTTAGATCAATTTGAAAAAAGTAGGTAATCACTAAAAGTGTAGCGTCAGGCTTGTTTCCCCCTCAAAATCTCCTCCACCACGCCCGGATCCAGCAGGGTGGTGGTGTCGCCCAGGTTTTGGGTTTCGCCTTCGGCAATTTTGCGCAGTATACGCCGCATGATTTTGCCGCTGCGGGTTTTGGGTAAGCCGCTCACAAATTGTATGGCGTCGGGCTTGGCAATGGGACCAATAACCTGCGAAACCGTTTGCAAAATATCCTGCCTCATTTCGGTTTCATTTGCCGGCATGGAGCTGCAAATAACGTAGGCATAGATGCCCTGCCCTTTAATGTCGTGGGGGAAACCCACCACGGCGCTCTCCACCACTCCGGCGTGCATGTTGATGGCGTTTTCTACTTCAGCGGTGCCAATGCGGTGCCCTGAAACACTGAGGACGTCATCTACACGCCCTGTAATGCGGTAATGTCCGTCTTCATCGCGCAGGCAGCCATCACCGGTAAAATACAAACCGGGGTAGGTGGAGAAATACGTTTGCCGGCAGCGTTCGTGGTCTCCCCAGGTGCTGCGGATAATGCCCGGCCAGGGTTTTTGGATGCACAGGTTGCCAGAAACGCCGTTGCCGGCTATTTCTTTGCCATTTTCATCCACCAGCACCGGAAATACGCCCGGCAGGGGCAGGGTGGCGAAAGTGGGTTTTGCGGGCGTTACACCGGCCAGGTTGCTGATCATGATGCCCCCGGTTTCGGTTTGCCACCAGGTATCGGCGATGGGCGCGTTGCCTTTTCCCACTTCGCGGTCATACCAGTGCCAGGCCTCAGCATTGATGGGTTCGCCCACGGTGCCCAGCACTTTTAGGGAACTTAGGTCTTTGTTTTGCAGCGGTGCTGTCCCAAAGGTCATGAGGCTGCGAATGGCGGTAGGCGCAGTATAGAGAATATCCACGTTGTGCTTTTGCACAATATCCCAGAATCGCCCTGCATCGGGCCATGTGGGAATGCCCTCAAACATCAGCGTGGTGGCGCCGGCGCTCAATGGGCCATATAGGATGTAGCTGTGGCCGGTAATCCATCCGATATCGGCGGTGCAGAAATGGATTTGTCCGGGTTGGTACTGAAATACGTTTATAAACGTATAGTGTGCCCAAAGCATGTAACCCGCGGTGGTGTGCACCACGCCCTTGGGTTTGCCGGTAGAACCTGATGTGTAAAGTATAAAAAGCGGATCTTCAGCATCCATGCTTTCTGCGTGGCAGTGGGTGTTGCCGGTTGCGCGCATGGCTTCGGTTTCTGAATGCCAGTCGTAATCGCGGCCGTTGTGCATGCTCACGGGCTCGTGGGTGCGGCGCAGTACCCACACGGATTGCACGGTGGGGCAATGCTGCAACGCATCATCCACCACCGATTTCAGTGGAATGGTTTTGGCACCGCGAAATGCACCGTCGCAGGTGATGATGGCTTTGGCACCGGCATCCTGCACACGGTCGGCAATGCTGCTTGCGCTAAAGCCGCCAAAAATTACGGAGTGTATGGCCCCGATGCGGGCGCAGGCCAGCACGGCAATGGCCAGTTCGGGCACCATGCCCATGTAGATGCAAACCCGGTCGCCTTTGCAGATGCCGCGGTGTTTCAGGGCGTTGGCAAACAGCATCACTTCATCCAGCAACTGACGGTATGTGAGGGTACGTGTGCTTTCTGCTGGATTGTTGGGTTCCCACAAAATGGCGGTGGTATCGGGTTGGCTGGCTGCGTAGCGGTCCAGGCAGTTTTCGGTGATATTGAGTTTACCGCCCTCAAACCAACTGTGGGTGGCGGTGTGAAAATCGGAGCGCACCACGGAGTGCCAGGGCTTGTGCCAGGTAAAATGCGAGGCAATACCGGCCCAGAATGCTTCAGGGTCTTTCTGACTTTGGCGGTAGGCATCATGGTAGGCATCGGGGGTTTTTAGCTGATAGGGAAAAGCCATGGGTAATGCGAAATTACGGGAATTTTGGGGATGGTTGGGTAGCGGTATATTTATCAACAAACGAGGAAAGAAGGGGAAATGAAATTTACAATCGCCTACGCTAACTTCGCCCTGTGCGAATTATCGCCGTAATATTAGGTTTTAGCGCTGTGTCCCTGCAGGCACAGGACAGTACCCGTGTTCGCTGGAATCCGGTGGATACAGTACGAACTTACCTGATGCGAACACCGGGTCTGAGGTTGGGTTTTGACAGCCGCAAATCCATTATGGGCGGTGTGCCGGTAGATGTGAACGGGCTTCGCTATGGCCTGGATTTTGGTAAGGTATCGGTGTGGACGGGGTATTACAACAGCCAATTGCTGCAATCGTTAGATAAAGATACATTGAATCAGGGTTTTGCGTATACCAGTTCTACATTTGAATATTATGTGCACCAAAGCTGGCGGTTTGAAGTGGTAACATCCTTTCAGGCCGGAATTGGCAATGGCTGGGAGTATCGTAAAAGCGGAGCAGATATAAAGAAATCCAACATCGGCTGGATTGTGCCACTGGAAGCCGGCATAGGCGGCACGGTGCGCTTTCTGCGGTATTTTGGCTTTTATGCCGGTGTGGGTGTAAGGGTGTCGGCGATGGAAACTACGAATTTTACCGGTCCATATTGGTCATATGGGCTCACCTACTTTACGGGCACCATGTACCGCGATGCCAAAAAGTGGATGAAGAAAAAGTAACCTGAATTATTTTTTCGGTACGGCTTTTTCCGCCTCTACCTTCTCAAAATGGCCGATGAAGTCTTCTATCTTTTCACTATCGATGCGATTGGCAAGAATTTTTTTGTCTTTGTCCAGCACAAAAATGGTAGGATTGGCCACAATATAAAAGGACTGCATGTTATGCGCCATTTCTTCCGATCGCACGATGCCACGTCGGAGGTGAATGAATTCCTTTACTTCCGGATGTTCAGCGATGTACTGCAGCCATTCAGTTTTTTTATCGCTGCTGGCCAGGGCAATCACTTTCCAACCCTTTTTCTTATTGTTTTCATAGACCTTGGCCAGTTTTGGCATCACTTCCTTACAGTGGCCACAGGTTGGGTCCCAAAATATCATAAGGGTGTATGGAGCATTCACGGAAGCGGTATTGATCCAAGTGCTGTCGGGAGTAAGCAATTCAAGCGGAGGGGCAATTCTGCCTACGAGGGTTGAGGATTTGCGCACAGCCGCTTCACACATTTTGTCTACTGTGGTGCTGTCTGTCCACCAGGCCTTGCCGTTGCAGTAATTGTTTACCGCCAGGTTCACAAAAACAGCATCCTGGCCCATGATTTTACTGGTTTCGTATTTGTAGGTGAGGTGGTAAATCACAAAGTGCTCCATGTCTATGGTGTTTTTCACTTTGTCCAGAATCATGTTGCATTCCTTGATGCAGCTGTCGGGGTCGGGACTTACCAGTTTATCAAAATAAAAATTCAGTTTTTGTTTGATAAAGTTTACTGGCATGCGCACCAGGCCGTCTTCTCCCAAATCTACATGATCCCAGTAGTGCGCCTTGTAGTAATTGTAGGGGAAGGAACTGTCTTTGGTGCCATCGGGTTTGGTGGGCAGTTCTTCCGGTACGTCCACGTCCATCATGGCATAGAGAAAGCGTGAAAGCAAGTGGTCCGGATGTGCTGCAATGAAGTCTTTGTCGTAATTTTCCTTTTTCTCATACAGTGTCTTCTGGCTTGTCTCCATTGCCTTTTTAGCCGTTTCGTTGGTTTCTTTTTTGATACTTTCATCCAGTTTGGCAATTTCAATTCCCAGATCCACTCGGCCGTTTTGGTAGGCAGCAAAAGCTGCGTTCTGGTCTGAACCTTCCACTTTCATGGTTTTGTAGTATTCGCGTTTCCAGTATTGTGTGTCGGTACCGATGGTGAAATCTTGGTCGTCATCCACAATAAACTCGAAGAAGTCGGCTTTTTTGGGCATTACAAACAGGTACATGCCGCGCTGCAGTTTTTTGTCGCCGGTGAAATTGATAAGGCCTTTCTTGTCTACGACTGCGGTGTCGCGCAGGTATTTATTGTCGAGGTAATAATCGGCGATGTAGGCGGTGTCACCGGGTTTCAGTCCGCGTATTTTGAAACGTAGGCTATATGTTCCGGGTTCCCTACCATCCCAGTTTTTGGCATTGGTGAGTTTTGGGTAAACCCCTATGTTGTTGATTTTTACCGGTGCAGTGCGCTGATAGGGCATTATTTGTGCTAAAAGACTGGTGCTGCCTGCAAGCAGGGAAATAAGGGTTAAGGTTCTTAGCATTGACATTGGGTTTGCAATTGAACAAATATTTTACAAATTTTGTTCCAAAACTCCAAAACTGCCATGAAAGCTGATAAAAATGATTTTTTTGCGGATGTTTATGCTGTTGTAAGGCTTATTCCATACGGCAGGGTGACGTCTTACGGGGCTATTGCACGATATCTTGGAACAGGACGCAGCAGCCGCATGGTAGGATGGGCTATGAATAGCAGTCATGGTTTGGCGGAACCTGTGCCCGCGCATCGTGTGGTAAACAGGCTTGGGATGCTTACGGGTAAAGCGCATTTTGGCAGTGATGATGCCATGCAGAGGCTACTGGAGGCTGAAGGTATTAAGGTTGAAAACGATTGCGTGGTGGATTTTGAACGATTGTTTTGGGATCCGGCCGGAGAGATAGGCCTTTAGCAGCCTTTCCACCAGGGTTGCTTGGGATAGGGTGCTGTAATCAGAATTTTTTCTAAGGTAACGGGATGGATAAATTCCAGTGAAAAGGCTTGCAGGGCAATGCTTCTGTCGGGTAGGGGCGTACCGGCTCCATATTTAACATCGCCCAGAATGGGCATGCCGGTTTTGGCCAGTTGAGCGCGTATTTGGTGGAAACGTCCTGTTTCGAGTTGGATATTGAGAAGATAGCCGTTGGGTGCGTGTTTTAGCAGCTCGTAGTGTAGGATAGCTTCTTTGGCGCCGGCTTTGGGTTTCAGGTAGGTGAGGGCGCGGTGGGTTTTGCTGTCTTTTCCGAGGTAGTGGGTGAGGGTGTCAGCGTTTTGTGGCGGGAGGACGCTTACCAGGGCGCGGTAGGTTTTTTGGGTGGTTTTGGCGCGGAACTGCTCGTTCATACGGGCCAGGGCTTTGGAGGTGCGGGCCAGCAACACCACGCCGCTAACGGGGCGGTCCAGGCGGTGGATGAGGCCTACAAAGGCTTTACCGGGTTTGTTGTATTTGGTGGCGAGGTAATCCGAAACTACATCCAGCAGGTGGACATCGCCGGTCACATCGCCCTGTACGGCAAGTCCCGCGGGTTTATTAACGGCTATCAGGTGGTTGTCTTCATACAGTATTTCGGGTTGCACGGTGCAAAGGTCGGGAAATCTGGATTGATATGCGAACCCTCCGGGTTCGGGGGGGGGGAGTTTCTGCACCGTTATAGGGATGTGAGCCCTCCGGGCTCAGGATGCATCTGACTTGGTGTGCATGTATTCAAATCCTGGTTGGTTTGCGGACCACCTGGGTTCGAGTAGTCTTTCAGGTTAGAATAGGGCGTGTAATACCTACCGCTTATGTTATTTGACGGGAACTTTGTATGATAAGATTGCTTGGTTTTTGTTATGGTATCCCGTAGGGATGCCATGTCACTATTGGCTCGTTAACCCCAAAACCCGACCCCGGCGGGGTCGCACCTCAAGAATCCAAACCTTTATTGAAATATTTTTCCTGATATTCAATATCGAATTTTCTCAGAAAATCCCTGTATTCTTCTTCAAAAGTGGTTTTCCGGTGATGTTCCTTTTGGTTTTGTATATAGTTTATAACATTTTTAATTGCCGATTGACTGTAAGAAAATGCACCATATCCTTCCTGCCAGCGAAACTGTTTTTTAATAAATTGCTTATCGTTGATAAAACCTCCTGAAGAGAACTTAACTTCTTTCACCAAATCAGACAAACGACATGATGGCTTCATACCTATCAAAATGTGGATATGATCCTCTACCCCGTTAATAGCAATAAGCTTCTGCCCTTTGGCGGTTATAATTCCGGATATGTATTTAAAAAGCTCCTCTTCCCAAGCTTCCCGGATCAGTTTTTCACGCCCACGAACAACAAAAACAAGCTGAATGTAAATCTGAGAAAATGAATCCGCCACAAAACAAATATACATAAAAATCTACATAAAAACAATAAAAATAGATAAATCGGGACGCAAATCCCGCTTTTGGCTTACATGCTCCTATTTTTGTAGTTCTTGAAACGCTTTCTTTCTCCCCACCGCCCAACGGTTATTCAGACTTTCACCCTTGCCATGCCCATCATCATGGGACAGCTGGGTATCGTGCTTATGGGTGTTGCAGATACACTGATGGTGGGGCGTTTGGGAAAAGATGTGCTGGCAGCAGCCAACCAGGCCAACAGCATTTTCTTTATGGTTTCCAGCGTCACTTTTGGGGTGATGTTTGCCATCAGTTCCCGTGTGAGTATCCAGTATGGCGAGGGTATGCGGCAGGAAACCTTTGCCACCTATAGGGCCGGGCAGGTCGCCGCCATGTTTTTATTTCTCTGTCAGTTTGTTCTTTTGGAAATTATCATCCGCAATTTTGAATGGCTGGGACAGGCAGAAAGCATTAATAGGTTAACCCCTGATTTTCTGCGCATCATCAACTATTCGGCGTTGCCTATGCTTTTGTCCACCGCATCGCGTCAATACACGGATGGTTTGGGTCATACCAAAGTGGCGATGTCCATAACCTTTGGCGGTCTTGCATTAAATGTGTTATTAAACTACGGCCTCATCTATGGCAACATGGGTTTGCCTGCCATGGGAATGCAGGGCGCAGCCTGGGCCACCCTAATAGCCCGTGTGGGAATGGCGTTATCAGGTATTTGGTATATCCGGTATTCGGGTTTTCTGGCGGCCTATCGCCCTGGCATTGTACCATCCTGGAGCGAAATAAAAGTTCAGATGTCAGCCCTATGGAAACTGGGATTGCCTGTCGGGCTTCAAACCTTCGCCGAATGGGCCTGTTTTAGCATTTCGGGTTTGATGGTGGGATGGCTGGGAACTGCACAGGTGGCGGCACATGCTGTGGCACTTAACGTTGCATCGGTGGCGTACATGGTGGTTAGCGGACTGGCTGTGGCCGGCAGTATACTTGTAGGTAACGCATTTGGCGAAAAGAATAGAGAGGCTATACGAAAAGTGGCACATGCCACGTTTTTTATAGTTGTATTGTTTCAAATGTTTACCGCCGGAATTTTTATATTTTTCAGCGAACGGATTGCGGGCTGGTATGGAGTTGAGGCCGAAGTAATGCCTGTCATTTTACCATTATTTTTATTGGCCGCGCTTTTTCAGCTGGCCGATGGAATACAAGCCGGAGCCATGAACCTATTGCGTGGTATTACCGATGTGAAATGGTCATCGCTGATTTCGGTAATATCATACTGGGTAATTTCGTTGCCGGCTTCCTATGTACTTGGAATTATGCTGGATGGAAAAGTTTTTGGTATCTGGACCGGCTTTACTCTTGGGCTTTTCATGGCCGCTGCCTTCGGTGTGTGGCGCTTTTATCATAGATTAAACAGATTATCATGGGAATAAAACATATTTTTCTGGGATGCGGTATGCTATTGTCTCTGTTAGGCAATGTAAGTGCACAGCGCAACAAAGACGAGCAAAATCTGCATGTGTATGTGGCTCCCAATCTTGGTTTTAGGCTGATGACCGGCTATAAGGTCCCGGATAGATATTACGCATCCAATGCATTTTTCCGCGATTCACTTAACAAGGAAGACCGCCCGGGCCAAAACATTAATATTGGCTTGGCTTATACCCGAAAAAAGAATGCACTGGAAGCTGTTTCGCTGGGTTTGGGATATACAACCGTGGGTTTCAGGCGCTCCATTACAGAGGTTCGGCTTGGCGATACAATCCACCCTAAAATAGGTATTGTAGCCGGTCTTGTTGGTTCCGGTCATTTGCAAATCAATCAGGATTTTCGGTATCATTACCTTGAATTTTCTTACCTAAAAACCAAAAGCGCTGAGGGGTACAGCCGCAATCTCAAAGAATTTGATTTGTGGTGGGCCTATGGATTGTCAGCCGGGGTGCTGGTTCGCGATCGTGTAATGGTAGAGACGCTTGGGTTTTCCCACAGCAATGGAGAAAGCAGAATTGCCGTGAAAGATGACGCCTTGCGTGGTTTTCCGGCCAATATGTGGCTGAATGTGGGCTATAAAGCCGATTACATAATGTTTAAAAAGACCAATGCCTTTGTGCATGGCCGTTTGCGTTTGCCTTTGTTGCCTTCGGCAACTGGCGCCCAAACCATATTTTTGCCTCTGCTGGGAATTGAAGCCGGCCTGATTTTTAAGCTAAACGAAGAGAAATAAGGATTACATCCTTTCTACCATGGAAATGCCCAGCAATCTGGAGGCGTTTTCCAGCGTATTGGCTGTGAATGCGGCAATCTGCAGCCGCGCTGCCCGTCTGGCAGCATCTGTTTCTTTAAGGAAGGATAATTCATTGTACAACCGGTTGAATGCTTTTGCCAGTTCCAGGCTGTAATGTGCGATGATGGCGGGGTTAAAGTCACGACATGCGTTGTGAACGGCTTCAGGAAATCCATAAAGGCATTCCAGCGTTTCTTTTTCAGTGGGGTGCCATGCTATTTCGCTTACAGCATTCTGCCATTCCGTTCCTGCCTGCTTCAGCATGCTTTGTATGCGCGCATAGGTATAAAGCACAAAGGGTCCGGTATCGCCCTGAAAGTCGATGCTTTCCTGGGGATTGAACAGCATGCGTTTTTTGGGGTCAACTTTAAGTATGAAAAACTTCAATGCCGCCAGTCCCAGTTTTTCGCATAAAGTGTCGAGTTCAGATTCCTCCATGCCCTCAGTTTTACCCAGTTCCAGGGTTTTGGCTTTGGCTGTTTCGTGCATTTCCTCCAGCAGGTCATCAGCATCTACCACGGTTCCTTCACGGCTTTTCATTTTGCCACTGGGCAAATCCACCATGCCATAACTAAGATGATACATGCCGGGTGCATAACTGCGACCCAGTTTTTGCATGATGAGAAACAGCACTTTAAAGTGGTAGTCTTGTTCATTTCCTACCACGTATATGCTCTTTTCGGCCCCGAATTCCCTGAATTTTTCATCGGCGGTGCCGATATCCTGGGTTATATATACGGATGTACCGTCTTTGCGCAGCACCAGTTTCTGGTCGAGTCCTTCTGCCGTCAGATCAATCCAAACCGAGCCATCGTCCTTACGGTAGAAGACGCCTTTTTCGAGTCCTTCGGCAACAATATCCTTGCCCAGGGTGTAGGTGTTGCTTTCGTAATAGAATTTATCAAAATCAACACCCAACCGCTTGTAGGTGTGCTCAAAACCTTTGTAAACCCAGCCATTCATGGTTTCCCAGAGCTTGATGACCTCCGGATTTCCGGCCTCCCACTGCCTAAGCAATTCCTGTGTTTGCTGCATTATGGGGGCTGATTTTTCAGCCCCTTCCTTATCCATGCCGCCGGCAACCAGCCCGTCTATTTCCGCCTTATATGCCTTGTCAAAAGCGACGTAATACTTTCCTACCAGGTGATCGCCTTTCATGCCGCTGCTTTCAGGCGTTTCGCCGTTGCCGAAAAGCTGCCATGCCAGCATGCTTTTGCAAATGTGTATACCGCGGTCATTGATGAGGTTTGCTTTGATAACATCATGCCCACTGGCTTTCATGATTTCAGCGATGCTGTATCCAAGCAGGTTGTTGCGAATATGCCCAAGGTGCAGCGGCTTATTGGTGTTGGGAGAAGAATATTCTACCATCACACGGCCTTCTGTTTTATTCTTCAGGCCAAATGATGTATTGTTCCAGTTTTGCTTCAGTAAATCGCACCAAACTCGGTCGCTGATGCTCAGGTTGAGAAAGCCTTTAATGACGTTATAAGCCGCAACGGGAAAGCCATTTTGGAGCAGTTTTTCTCCGATTTCGGTGGCGGTGTCCTGCGGATTCTTTTTGCTGATTCTTAGCAAAGGAAAAACCACGAACGTGTAGCTTCCCTCAAAATCTTTATTGGTTTTTTCCAGTTTTACCGCTACCGGATTTTCTCCGTACAATTCGGTGATGGCCTGACCAATCTGCAGCGATAATTCCTGTTCAATATTCATTTTACCGCGAAAATACGCAAAATCTCAGGCATGGTGGTAAGCACTTCCTTTTTGAATGCTCATGGCGCGGTACAATTGCTCGCAGAGCAGCAGGCGGGCGAGGTGGTGGGTAAGGGTCATGTCGGATAAGCGGATGCAGGTGTGCACTTTCATAAATTCCGGGGTGAAGCCGTATGAACCTCCAATTCCGATAATAAGCCGTCCGCGCAGGGTGTCCAGTTTGCTTTGAATAAGGCCTGAAAATGCTGTACTTGTGAGGGTTTTACCGTTTTCGTCGCACAACAGCACCACATCGTCGGGTTTGATGATTTTCTGTAATGTTTCGGTTTCTACCAGTTTTTGCTTCTCAGGTTCCTTGATGCGGGCAGCCGGGAGGCGCAGCAGGGTGGTTTTCCAGGGTCCGTTTAGCCGTTGCAGGTATTTTTCGCACAGCTCATCTATACCGGAATCTTTGTGGTTTTCGATGGCGGCTATGAGGATGCTCAAGGCAATCAGTTGTTGTTCAGGATTTCGAAAATCTTATCCAGCTTGGGTGTGAGGATGATTTCGGTACGGCGGTTTTTTGCCCTGCCTTCTGCCGAACCATTATCTGAAACAGGATTTGTTTCACCACGGCCGCTGGCGGTTATCCGAGATGGGTTCATTTTTCCGTCTTCACTCATAATGCGCACGATGCTGGTGGCGCGCAACACACTCAAATCCCAGTTGTCTTTGATTTTCTCGCTGTTCATGGGTTTGTTGTCGGTATGTCCTTCCACGGTCACGGTCACATCGGGTTTTTTATTCAGTGCTCCGGCCAGTTTCAGCAGCGCTTCCTGACCTTTGGGATCTACACTAATGCTACCGCTTTTGAACAAAAGTTTTTCTGCCATGCTCACATATACTTTTCCGTTGCGGTATTCAACCTTTATGTCCAGCTCGTCGAAGCCGGCCAGGGCTTTGGCAATCTCATCCTTAAGGGCCCTTACAGCACTGTCTTTGCGGTTAAGTTCGCTTTCGAGCATGCGCACACGTGCGACGGTTTTTTCCAGTTCTTTGCGCAGCTTTTCCAGTTTAATGCGCTCTTCTTCTGCTTTTGCCAGGGCGTTATTCAGTTCAAGTTCTTTGGTTTGCAGGATTTTATTTTTTGTATCGAGTTCAGCCGCCAGACGTTTTTTCTGTTCATCCAGTCTGTCGCCCAGGCCACGAATGTAGTCCTGGTTTTCAGCCAGTTTTACCCTGCAGTTGCCGAGTGAATCATGCAGAAAACCAATTCTTTTATCAAGTGCAGCTATATTACCGTCCAGTTCACTGATTTTGCCCAGGTATTCAGCGCTTTGGTTTTCGCAATCGCTTACTTTTTTATTGAGTTTCTGCTCAAGTTCCTTTTTGGAATTTTCCAGTTCCTGGTATTTTTTCTTGGTTACACAGGCGGTCAAAAACAGACCTGCCATTAACAGCCACGCATATTTCATCAGCACAAAGGTAGCAGGCATGCACACCCGCGTACTTTTGGCTTGTTAACACGTTCAATAGAGTGGACAGGCCTACTGATTCACAAATACCTGCAGGTTGCCTTTAGTGAGCGAGCGCACCAGCAAGGCCTCCGGCTGAATAACGTAGTCTTTGATGTCGAGATCTTGAAGACTGCCCTGCAGGCGCACGCCATAGTCCATTTTTTGGTTTAGTGAGGCGTTGATGGATTCGCGGGTAAGTTTCACCAGGTCTGATACATCAAATACCATTTGTTCTTCGAGTTTTTTACGGATAGTTTCATCCAGCAGCCATTTGGCAGATTTTATAAGCACGTTCTTGGTAGAAATATCATACTCTACCTGTTTAAGGCTCAATTTTGAAGTTTTGGCGTTGAATTCCGGAACACTTAGCAGATAGAAAACTCCTTTGTTACTGCCGGTGAAACCCACCTCAACACCCAGTTTTTCCTTGGCAGGGAATAATTTAATGTAGGTAACTTTAATTTTCTTACTCCCCATTTCAAAAATCTGATCTTTAATGGTGCTGTATACCTGCGCTGATAAGGTGTCGTAGTTCAGATACAAGTCGGTATACACTTCAAAACCTGAACTTTTTTTGTATGGCGATAAATTGGGCAGATCTGCAGGCAGGGCAGAGGTGGGGTTGGGTGCTATAACAGGAGCTGCTTTGAGGCCTACTGAAAAACTCAGTTGAGATCCGTTCATGCTGATTTCGCCCAGACTTATTTCCTTGGGCTGAAAACGCATATAGCCTGCCATATCAATTTTGATTTCCTCCTGCAGCGCATCCCAAATCGGCTTAATGTAGGGTTTTAGGTTTTGTTTGGCCACCTCTGCATCAATCATGCCTGCAAACTGTATTAGGTAGGGTTTTAGCTGGCTTTGAAGAATGCTGTTAATGTTAATATTGGCAAACGTTACTTCGCAGGGGTCAATGGTTTTAATATCGGTAAATCTGGAGGAAGATTTTACCTGGTAATTGGGCAGAATATCGATATCGGAAGAAAGTTTTACGTTCACACGTCTAAGTTTTTCATTCCATCCGCAAGAGAAAGGAATGGGAGGGTTTACGCAGGTCTCAAAAAGACATGCTGCGCAGTATTCGCCCTTAAAACCATAGGCCATATCCAGGTTAAGATTGACGGTTTTTCCTGTTCCTGAAATCTGTATGGGTTCTCTTTTTACTTTGTAATCATAGCGGAGTCCGGAGCATGGTTTATCACTGCCTTTAAATTCTTTGTCAAATGCGTCATCCGCCAATTTGAACAGGGGTTTCATTTCCACTTTGATGGGAATATGAATGGTGGATACAATTGGTGGTAATTGTTTGGGTGCCAGTGTCTGATTGGCATTGGCGGGTTGCTTGGGTTTGATGCTGCTGCAAGCCTGAATAATCAAGACGGTCAAAAGGAATGTCAGCTTTGAGAAATGTTTTCTAAACATAGGAAGCGTCATTTTAAGAAAAGTTACAAATTTACAATTCGGATTCTTTTTTGAATGCAGGATCAAGTTTCATTAAGGCCCATGCAACCAAAAAAGTGATAACAAATGAGTAGAGGGCATAAACCAGGGCAGGTTTTTCCATGGCGGCTATATTTAGTTTATCGCCGGCTATAAGCAATGCCAGTGCGGTATTATGTAGTCCAACCTCCACGGCTATTGTGATTCTGTTTTTGAATGATAATTTGCCCAATGCAGCGGCCAGGTAGCCGGTTATCATGCTGCCAATGTTTAGAGCAATCATCCAAAAGGAAAGATCCTTAATGTCGCTGAATGTCATGGCTGTACCTCCTTTATCGCTTCCCGCAACAAATTTGTACGCAAAAACCAAAAGCAATAGTACCGGTAAAATTATATTCAGATTCTTCTCCATTCGTAAAGCCTGATCGACATATTGACGGCGTACCAGCATGCCAATAAGCGCAGGAATGACGGTGACCACAAAAATATCAAACATGGTTTGCCAGAATGGCAGTTCAATGATTCGTCCGGAATTCATAAAATGCTGTAAAAACAAGTTAACAAGGACCGGAATTGTGAAAAGAGAAAGCAGGGCATTGCAAACAGTAAGGCTAATGGCCAGAGCAACATTGCCTTTTACGTAATAGCTTACCAGGTTGCTGGTAATTCCCCCCGGACAAACAGAAAGAATCATAATGCCAACCTGCATTTCAGCACCCAGGTTACTTTGCTTTGCAATAATCCATGCCAGCAATGGCAGCAATAGCATTTGCGAAGCCAGTCCGATGCTTAAAGCCCGCGGCTGATCAAACAAGTGTTTAAAATCTTCTTTGGTCAGCGAAAGCCCAAGCCCAAACATGATCATGCCCAGCACCACATTCAGCAATATGTTGATGTTAATAAGCAAGTTTTAAATATGGAATTAACAGCGAAATAAAATGGTAGAAAAAGTAAATGCTGATTAAAATAAGTATAAGTCCAAAATATTTATTAATATAATAATAAACACGCCGACTTAATTTTCTACCTAAAAAATCACTTAAAAAAACTTTACCCAAATCCATTAAAAAGAGGGTAAAAAGGATTGATATAAGATTAATTAGTATAGATGACTCATAGTGCGGGTCTGTTTTATCGTAATATACCGATACGATTGCGAGCAATCCAATCCATAGAAATAAAACAAACGGATTGATAAGGTTTAATATAAATCCTTTTAGAAATGATTTGCTTTTGGCAGCCGGATTTTCTATACTGCGTATAAATTGCTGATATTTTTTATAAAAACCCCTGAATCCCAGATAAGAAATGGCTGTGGCTGCGAACAAGGAAAAAATGATTTGGAACTCGGGTAAAATAAAAAATTGGGATAATCCGAAAAAGCAAATCAGTGCCATGATAAGTTCACTGAGGAAAATACCCAGTGCCACACGCATCCCTTCTGCTTTTCCACCTTTTATTCCCGAATTGACCAGGGTAAAAAACGACGGACCAAAACTGAGTATGCTAATCAGAAAGCCCTGACCTATGCCTTTCAGTATGGGTGTAATCCAAAACAATTCGATTGCAAATTAGCAATGAAAAACTGCTATCCCAAATATGACAGTGTCAAGGGTTGTAATTCTTCATAAACGACGGGGTTTGCAGCCACAATTTGTTTTCCGAACAGATGGTTTTGAATTTGGTGAAAATCGCTGACCACGCCACCTGCTTCCGCTACCAAAAGAGCTCCCGCGGCCACATCCCATGCATTCAATCCGGTTTCATAAAAACCGTCGAATCTGCCGCAAGCCGTGTAAGCAAGATCAATGGCCGCTGAACCGAGCCTTCTTAGTCCATGGGTGCTTTTCATTAATTCGCCCAAAAGATCAAGATAGGCGCGCGTTTGCTGAAATTCGTAATACGGAAAGCCGGTGGCAATAAGCGATTCTCGCAGGCAGGATGTATCGCTAATTCGGATGGCATTGTTGTTGAGATATGCTCCCCTGTTTTTTTCTGCGCAAAACATTTCCTTCATAGCCGGTGCGTATACTACTCCGGCTGTTACAATGCTGTTTTCCATAAGCGCAATACTGATTGAGAAAACCTGCAATCCATGCAGGAAGTTTGTAGTGCCGTCAAGCGGATCTATAATCCAAACGGCGTGGCTTTCGGAATCATTGGGAGCAGTGTTTTCTTCGGTGATGAAACCTGCATCGGGACGTAGTTTTTTCAGGGATACTACCAGCATTTTTTCGCTTTCTACGTCCACAAAACTCACCAGTTGGTTGAGTCCTTTGTCAGAGACGGAATCTGCTGTAACCGACCTGAAATGCTCAAGTTGAAAATCACCGGCCTTTTCGCAGGCTTCTATCATGCCTGATAGCAATGCTGAATGCATCAGCGTGTAATCATCAGATAGCCTTTTTCTACGTGCCTGTAGCCTTCTGTATCTATGGTTTCAATAATCAGCGGATAAATGCCATTCATAGCCTCTTTGCCATCAGGGGTTTTGCCATTCCAGCCTTTACCGATTTTATCGGTTTCAAACATCTTGGCTCCCCAGCGGTTGTAAATCTTCATATTGAAGAAAACGCAGCCGCGTGCATAAGGGGCATAAATTTCATTGAGATTGTTGTCGTCCGGGGTGAATGCAGTGGGAATGTATAGATAATACACATCCTTAATTCTCACCCAAGCTTCGGCTGTATCGGCACAGCCCGGTGGCTTGCTCACAATAAGTTGTACTTTATAACGACCTGTATCGCTGTAGGTGTGAGAGGTGCTGCCCACCACAATGTCTGTATTTCCGTCACCAAACATCCATAAATACTGGGTTCCCCCTTTGCTGTTATCGTTAAACTGAATTACAGGAAGTTCTATGGATGCCAATGTTGGCGTTGGGGTTAAAGATGCTACCGGATAAGCAGTTACGCGCACACTGTCAGCGATTTTAAACAGCTTTTGGCAACCATTTGAAGTGGTAACCCTGAGTGTGGCAAAATAGGAGCCTGCATTTTTGAAAATTCGCGTATACGGTCCAGTCAATGCATTTACGGAATCCTTGGGTCCAAATATCCAGAATGCTTTGGCAGCATCAGCGCTTACGAAGGAGAACTGCACCCTGCCGCCGGCGCAAATGTCATTGATATCTGTGGTGAGAACGGCATTGGGTTTGGGATGGACAACCACATTGGAAGATGCATTGAAAGGCGCTGAACATCCGTCTGTAAGCGTATATGAGTAGGATCTCGTAAATCCGGGATCTGTGCGTAGTTTGGTCCAGGTAACGGGTACGCCATCTATGGTCCACTGGTACTTGGCTGTTTTACCGCCTGTTTGCGATAGTGTGAGTGTAAGTGAATCCCCCTGACAAACAGCGTTGGGTGTGGCGGTTATACTGCCGCCCAGTGGCAACAGGCGTGTGATATTGAATGAAGTAGAGTCGTTTAGTACTGTGCAACCGTCTGATAAAACAGCGGTGATACGCGTGGTACCTGCACCTACTGGGTTCAAGGTTACATTCAGTCCTGTTTGTCCACCCGGATTCCATGAAACATTATGGCTGCTTGTTTTGCCACCGGTGGCAGTCAGTTTCACCGCCACTGTTTGACCGTCGCAAAGCGTGGTGTCAGTAAACTTGCTAAGGCTCAATGCTGCTAGTCTGTCCACCCTTAAACTGTCTTTTACAGTTGGAGAGCAGTTGTCTGAACCTGTTACCGTATACCACTGACCGGTGGCAGGTGTTTCTGTAATTGTACTCGTGGTTTTGCCATGAGCCCAGTTATAGGTATAGCCTGAACCTTTGCCTCCACTGAGTGAAGCAGATAGTACAACCTGACTTCCGCGACAGATTGTGGTATCATTGGATAGGTTGAGTTTAATGGCAGGATAGGTGTATAGTTTAACCGTATCTCTTGATGGTATTATGGTACAGGCATCCGTAAGGGTGACGATAACTATTTGTGTGTCAGTGAGTGTAATGTTTTTATTGGCACCTGTGCCCAATCCCAAATTCCAGCTGTAGGTGTACTTTGATGTGTCGCCGCCTGAGCCTGAGGCCGAAAGAGAAACGCTTTTACCTATACAAACAGGTGTGCTGCCTGCAGTAATTTTTACCTGTAGAGCCGGTTTTACCCAGACAGTTTGATAGGCAGTATCAGGGCTGTCTGTGCAGCCATCATTTAAAACCACCATGTATTTGGTGGTGGCAGCAGGCGAAACAGTATGCGCAGTGCCATTGGGTAGTCCGTTGTTCCATGTATACTGATATGCGGCAGTTACACCACCGGTTCCTGTGGCTGTGAGTTTTACACTTCTGCCTTTGCAAATTACGGTGTCTTTGCCCAGCGTAACTTTCAGTGGTGGCCGAACATCAACTGTAATGGAATCGAAAGCTGTTTTGCCGGTGCAGATATCGGTTAATGTAAGGTAATATTTGGTTTTTACGGTAGGTTTCACCACCGCTTTGGCACGGCTGTCACCATGTTTCCAGTAGTATCGGTAATCGGGAATAAAGCCACCGGATGCAGTGGGATTTAGGATTAAGCTGTCTCCGTAGCAAATAATGGTGTCTTTTCCGGCATCAACGGTTAACGGCTTGCGGATACCGATAAATTCCAATTTAAAACCTTTGCCTTCCAACAGTGGGTCGGAATATTGCCGAAACCAGAGAGCGTCTGCTTTCACAGTTTGCCAGGCTCCGGCGAAGGGTAGGGTTGTGCCTGTGTATCGCCCGATTTTATTGGGCCATGTGACGCTGTTTTTAAAGAGCACCACCGAGTCATAACCATTTTCGTAATCAAGTACCCTGAAACGGAGTCTTATAGAATCTGCTCCGGGTATCTTGAGCTTGAAGTTAACTACTTTAAGCGCTCCGTAGTTGTCTTCACCACCATCATCATACACAAAACCTTTGCAGCGAATGGCACTGTCCGTGCCGGTTTTAGGAAGCAGCACGGCATTGCAGATATCGTAGGTGCTGTCCACCTTCACATACTGCAATTTGGTAATGCTGTCTTTTTTGTTTTTAAAGCAGCTGGTTACCACGAGTTTTACGTTGAATTTGCCATAACTGCCATAAGCATTGGATGGATTGGTGAGGGTTGAAGAGTTGCCATCACCAAAATACCATTGACTGGATTTGTAATTGTCGCTAAGGTTCAGGAAATTGATGGTTTTGCCGGTGCGGCAGGCAAGGGTATCACCGGTGAAATTGGCTTTCACATAGCCGCTGTCATATTTATTTCCCACACCACATACCCACCATGCATTGGTTACGGCAATCACCTCCTTGCTGCATTGACCGTATAGGTCGGCCGCAGACATGACGCTGAATGTACGGGCATCGGCATATTGTGAATTTTTGGTAAGGTAAACGGATAAGTTTCGGTATGCAATTTTCCCGGCTTTTGCAATGCCCAGAGAATCTATCTGAAACGCCCATCCTTTTTCATTCGTCCCCTTGCTACCATTGGCAATGAGGTAGTACCAGTGGTTTTGAACACCACTGTTGTAATGTACACCACCATTGTCTCCGGCTCCGGCATACCAGCTCACCCCTTTATAAAACTTAGGATGGTTAAAAATGTTGGGGTTGGTCATGCTTCTTATCCCGTTTTTGCTAGGTGTCATGTCCTCTCCGATTCTCCAGCTCCATTTGGAAGGTCTAGCCCATATTTCTATGGTATTGCCAAAAATGTCACTAAAACTTTCATTGAGAGCGCCGCTTTCATAGCTGTATATCAGTCCTGCTGTGTAGGTGGTAACAGCGTGGGCAATTTCATGTCCGCAAACATCCAGTGCCGTTAACGGCGTAAAAAGACTGCCGTTTCCGTCTCCGTAGGTCATGTAAGAGCCGTTCCAGAAGGCATTGTTGTAGTTATTTCCATAATGCACATAACTGATAATTTTGGCCCCATTGCCATCAAAACTGTTGCGGCTGTGTTCTTTATCGAAATAATCATAAGTCATTTCAGCACCCCAGTGTGCATCGGTGGCTACCTCATCCTTGTTGGCATTCACATTGTTCCAGTAGTTGTCGGCATCCAGAAAATCTACGGCAGCACCATACGATGTGCCTTTTCGCATGTTGTAAGTTTCAATGCCTTTACCGCGGTTAAACTCGCGAAGTCTGAAACTAGTGGGTGCGGTGCTGTCCACCTGCATTTTTTGCGTTCCACTGTAGGCAGTTACTGCAGTTCCTTTAACTTCGGTATGGAGAATAAGATCCTGAGAAGCCAATATTTCCCCGGTTTCAGCATCCACATAAATGCTTTTTCCACCCAGGGGTTCCATGCTATAAACATCAAATTTCCAGGCCAGTTTGTGTTTATTTTCCAGTCTGAAATCTTTTGGGCAATAAACGGGTGTTCCGGTGGGAAAATAAGTTGTATCCGGCTTGCCTGATAGTTGTTTTAAGATGGCATTTTGGCCTTCATCCTGCCAGTAATAGCGGGTTGCAGGCATGTTTAGAAGGGCTTTTTCACGGCACTGATCTCGGGTTAGAATAGACTTGCTTTCCAAAAAACTTTCCGGCACCAGATCTCCGTTGATGCTGAGCAGTTTCCCGTCTTTTTCGTGCAAAATCAGGGTTGATAATTCAGATGGAATGCCATTAAACCAATGTTGTGCACGGTAATGGGTTTGCCCCAGTTCGTCTTTTAGAATGGAATAAATTTTCCATTGGGTTGATGGGCTGTAACTGCCCATTTTTGCAACCACGGCAGGCCATTGCTCAAATGCAGGTTTTTGGTTTTCGGGAAAAACCAGCAGGGATTGGGTGGGTAGGTAGCTGTGTTTTAGGTTTGTAGGGAATGAAACTTGCCCGAAAACGGGTACAGCCCAAAGTACAGAAAGAATGATTAGTTTGTCAAAGCGCACACGCATAGTGGTCGTTCTGTCAAAAATAGTTATAAATTTTTACAATATCAACAAAATGCCTCGTAGGCACCTGACAAATTGTCGGCAACCATATCGGCAGTCCTGCCTTCAATCATGTGGCGTTCCACCATGTGCACAATCTGTCCGTCTTTAAACAGTGCAACAGCAGGGGATGATGGTGGAAAAGGAACCATGAATTCACGGGCTTTTTGTGTGGCATCCAGGTCCTGCCCGGCGAAAACAGTAAATAGTTTTACCGGTTTCTTAGTCCCTTGTAGACTTTTTAGTATTCCGGGGCGGGCGCTGCCGGCAGCACATCCGCAAACAGAGTTAACCACCACCAGTGTGGTTCCCTCATTGTTAGAAAGGGCCTGTTCTACTTCTTCAGCAGTGCGAAGTTCGGTGAAACCGTTGTTGGAGAGTTCGGCGCGCATGGGCGCTAAAAGCATTTCCGGGTATGGCATATTGATGGTGTTTTTCTATTTGTGCCGCAAATTTAAGGCCAATCAGGGCGAAATAGGGTTAATATCAATATGTCAATCATTTGGTATGATTATTTCTTAGGTAAAGTACAATCTTTTAAACCTATGAAAAAATTAACAATTTTATTGATGGCAGCGTTTTCAATGGGTGCCTGTACCATAATTCGTCCCGGCGAGACAGGTGTCAAAAGGAAGTTGGGTAAACTTGGACATACTGCATTTGATCCCGGTATTCGTTTTTATAATCCTTTTATCTCCACGGTATTGCTCGTACCTGTTAGAACAGTGAATTTGGAAGTGAAACTTCCATTACCAAGCAGAGAAGGTTTGACCATTCAGTCGGAGATTTCCATATTGTACAGGATAGAGAAAAAATCAGCCCCTGATGTTATCAAAAACATTGGCATGAACTACGAAGAGGTTGTAATACTGCCTGTTTTTCGTTCAGCGGCAGCCGATGTCACCTCCAAGTTTTATGCAAAAGATATGCATAGTGGAGAGAGGGCTTTAATTGAGAGAAATATTCGGGATACCATGATGGAGATATTGGGAGACAAAGGGTTTATCGTGGAAAATGTATTGCTGAAGTCAATATCGCTGCCTTCGGGCTTGTCTGCAGCCATTGAGGAGAAACTGAGGGCCGAACAGGAAGCCCAGCGTATGGAATTTACCAAGCAGCGTGAAAAATTGGAAGCAGAGCGCAAAGCCATTGCTGCTGAAGGCGACAAGCAGGCCTCCATCATTGGCGCACAGGCACAGGCTGAAGTTGCAAAAATAAAGGCGGAAGGACAGGCGAGTGCGATAAAAATAGAAGCCGAAGCAAGAGCCAAGGGCAATGAAATGCTTTCCAAAAGCCTTACTGGTGATATTTTGAAAAACAATCAGATAGAAGCTTTCAAGGCCCTTTCTCAGAGCGGCAATTCAAAGGTTATCATCACCGACGGAAAAACACCATTGCTGGGAATTCCTGAAGGGGGTAAGTAATCAGGCCTGATTTGCAGACAGGTAAACCGTTTTGGCATGGTTTACTCCGAAAAAATAGGGTACCGATTGAATGGCATTGTGGGTTTCTGTGATCCAAAAATCTGCTTGTTTGCCCGCGGCAATGCTGCCGATGCTTTTCTCCAGTCTTAGGCTGCGCGCAGCATTCAGCGTGATGGCGTTAAAAGCCTCTGTAGGTAGCATTTTCATGCGGCTGCAACCCAGGCTCCACACCATTTGCAGGTTGCAAACAGGGCTGCTCCCTGGATTAAAGTCCGAAGCGAGTGCGAACGGCAATCCCGCATCGATAATGGTTCTTGCGGGTGCATACGGAATATCCAGGAAGTAGCTGGTGCCGGGCAATCCCACGGGCATAACCTCTGAATTTCTGAGGCATTCTATTTCTTCATTACCAATATGCTCAAGGTGATCGGCACTCCAGGCACCGGCTTTGGCGGCCACCTGCACGCCGCCGGTAATGCCCAGTTCGTTGGCGTGTATTTTGGCGGGTAACCCATATTTGGCTGCAGCTTCCAGTAACAAGAGCGTTTGTTCCGGGGTGAAAAATCCGCGGTCGCAGAAAACATCCATGTGGTCAGCGAGCCCCTCTGCGCACACCGCGGGCAGCATGTCATTGATGATGTGTGCCACATAGTCATCCTGCCTGCCTTTAAATTCAGGTGGTACTGCATGTGCGCCTAAAAACGTGGTTTTGATGGTGGCCTTTACATTTTTTTCGATACGCCGACCTATGCGCAGCATTTTAAGCTCACTTTCAATGCTGAGGCCATAACCACTTTTGATTTCAATGGTGGTTGAACCATGCTCTATCATACGTTTTACCCGCCATAAACTTTGCTCATAAAGCCATTCTTCATCCATGATGCGCAGTTTGTAGGCAGAGTTGAGTATTCCGCCGCCTGCTGCCGCGATTTCTTCGTAGGTGGCGCCTTTCAGCCGCATTTCCCATTCGCCGCTGCGCAGCTGGGCAAAGATGCAGTGGGTGTGGCTGTCTACTAGTCCTGGTAATACTTCCAGGCCGTGCAGCGAAATTATTTCATCTGCCTTTGGCAGATCGCTGTCTTGCATGCTTCCCCAGTTCGCGAAATTTCCATTTTCTGTCAGCAGCCAGGCATCATGAATGGTAACTACCCGACTCATTTCAGCGCCCTTCAGCAAGGATTTTGTGTTGTCTTCAATGCCGTGAATGGCTTTAATATCGGTAAATAATTTGCGCATGCCCTGCAAAAAAAGCATATTTGAACCGCTTATGAGCATGGATTTAACAGAACGACTGAAAAAAAGACCTGAATTGGGCAAAAAAGTATTCGTGGCGAGAGGCGCTCACGTGATTGGAGAAGTTAAACTGGCTGATGAAAGCAGTGTATGGTTTGGAGCGGTGCTGCGCGGCGACAGCGATGTTATTTCAGTAGGGTCCCGCACCAACATTCAGGATAATGCCGTGCTGCATGCAGATCCGGGCGATCCATGTGTGATTGGCGAAGATTGTGTAATCGGACACAGTGCTATCGTGCACGGTGCAAAATTGAGTCACCATGTTTTGGTGGGAATGCATGCAACGGTACTCAACAATGCTGAAATTGGCGAATACAGCATTATTGGTGCCAATGCGCTGGTGCCTTCAGGAATGATTATTCCGCCCTATAGTTTGGTGCTGGGTGTGCCGGCAAAGGTTGTGAAAACGTTGGATGAAAGCGTTCATCTCCGTATTCTGGATAATGTTGACGAATACGTTAGAAAAGCCCGTGCCTACGTGGCTGCCGGTTATTCGGCTGCCGATTAATTTGGAGATGTCAGGAAAAATGCGTATATTGCAGTAAGCCTTATTTGGAAGGAGCCTTGTCAGCTTCTTTTTCAGCTTTCTTGTCTTTCTTGTCTTTGGCTTTTTCCTCTTTTGGATCTTTGCTCTCGCCTTTTTTGATGCTGAAGTTGTAAGTCAGGCCAATGCGGTGTTCCCAAAGCTGATCCCAGTTGTTACCTTCCACATAGCCATCGAGATTGTCATAAAAAGAGGGAAGCCAGGTTGAGTTAAGGTTTACGTTTAGGTGGGGCGTGCAGCGGATGTTGACACCCAGACCTACGGGAATGTTCAGGTATGATACCTTGCGCCAATCGGGCGTGTAATCGGGTTTTTGACGGTCGCCATAGAAAAGGCCAACACCGGCAACGAAATACGGAGCCAAAAAAGTTTCTTCTTTCAGCCATTTGCCGTTATTGAATTTAATTCTGGCTGTAAGATTGGCGTTTGTGCCTTTAAGATTCAATACAGGATATTGTTCCTGAAAAGCAACAGCATTTGGGTTGTAGAACATTTTACCGTAATTGGCATTAAGGCTTAAATCCAGCCAGTTGTTCAGATAGCGGGAAACACCGCCACCCAACTGAAAATTAGGATATCTGAATTGAAGGAGGGCTTTACCCAAATCGCCTTTGTATTCTTTATAGTTTCCATTAAATGAAACAGCCCACTTGTGGGTAGATGTTTGCGCATTTCCGGTACTTACGGCGCACAGAAAAAGGCCAATCCAAATGAATTTTTTCATGGTAATTTGTTGCGAAAGTATTAAATAATTCTATAAAAACCAATAACCTTGCTCATGTTTAGGTTTTTTTAACGGTTTCCGTTTTTTGTAATTTAATATTAATAATAATTAAAATCAAATGTAAATTCTATAATTCGTATACTTGCAGTAATAAGAGATGGCGCGCAAAACCAAATACTTTTTTAATCCGAAAAGTCTGAGTTTTGAGCGGGTTAGGGATAACCGCCGCTACATGATGTGGCGCGGTATCGGTTTCAGTAGTCTCGTACTTGTCCTCTCCGTACTTTTTTCAGTGGTATTTAATAGGTTTTTTGCCGGTACCCGTGAGCGCGCTGTGATGGATGAGAATGCAGCCTTGCGTCGTGAACTGAAGGGAATGGATCGCTCAGTGGCAGAACTGGAGAGGAATCTGGGTGTTTTAAAGGAGCGCGACCTTGAAATTTACCGCACCATGTATGAGGCTGATCCACCAAAGCCAGTAGACTACAGAGGCCTTGATTATGCAGAGTTAAAGAAATTACCTGAAGGAGAACTGCTACAGCGCATCAGGCTTAAAATAGACCGATTGGGTAAAGATGCCTATGCACAGGCTATATCTTATGAAACGTTGAAGAAACTGATTCGGGGGAAGGAGGCTTTTGTCGGCGCTATTCCGGCTATTCAGCCTGTTTCCAATGAAGATTTGACGAGGATGGCAAGTGGTTATGGTTATCGCCTGGATCCATTCTATAGAACCTCCTCATTTCATTCAGGGATGGACTTTACAGCCGATATTGGCACCGAAGTATTTGCCACCGGAGATGGAATTGTTGAAAAAACCAATAGCGACGGGTGGGGCTATGGAAATCATATAATTGTGGATCACGGCTTTGGCTATACTACACTGTATGGTCATTTGAGCAAAATTGTGGTTCGCCCCGGACAAAGTGTAAAAAGAGGTCAGTTAATTGGTCATGTAGGCAATACCGGACGGAGTACAGGTCCGCATTTGCATTATGAGGTGAGAAGGGGTGGAAATCCACTTAATCCCGCTTTCTTTTACCATAGTGACTTAACCGATGAGCAATACCGAAGGATGATAGAAATGAGTAACCGCGAAACCAAACGATTTGATTAATGGAAACAGAAAATACACATACCAAAAAGTACTACAAAATAGGCGAAGTAAGCAAAATGCTGGGCGTTCCGGCTTCCACTCTGCGCTTCTGGGAGACAGAATTTAAGCAACTGAAGCCCATGAAAAATAAAAAAGGGGACCGTATTTATTCGCTGAAGAACATTGAGCTGCTGAAGGAGATACATTATCTGACCCGCGAAAAGGGTATTAAAATTGCCAAAGCTACGCGCAAAGTCAGCGGATCTGGTTCAGATTCAGACCCTAAAGCAGTTCTGGTAAAAAAACTGAGGGAGTTGAAGAATAAATTGCAGGTTTTTCAGGAGGCGCTTGGCGGTTGATTCGTGCAATTGCTATATGGTTTTGTTTTTTTTCAGCCGGAACAATGATGGCCCAGCAAGGTGCGTCGTATTGGGGGCTTGGTGCCAACGAAGCTAACAGGAATGGGGTATTTGGACTAAGCAATAATCCAGGAGTAGCTTTTTCAGGCAAAGCAACTGGCGGTGTATGGGGGCAACAGCGATTTGCCGGGACAAGCCTGGTGCAGGGTGGAGCTGTGCTTGCAATCAGAAGCAAAGGCACTATGTATGGCGGGGATTATTCGTATCGTGGTACGCCCAATTTTTCTGTTACGGCTGCACATGTATCGCTTTGTCAGGTAATAAGTTCACAGCTAAGTGTGGGTTTTTCGGTGGGTTACACCACTCTGTTTCAGTCTATGCTAAGCAATCGTCCGTCATGGCTAAGCGGAAGGCTGGGCGCTGCTTTTCAGATGAATGATAAATGGGATGCTTCAGCCGTGATTATCAATCCGTGGAATCGCACCTACGATGGAGGCGTGGCTGTTCCGGCAGGTGCCCTCGCACTGGGTTATAAAATTAATCCGTTCACAAGAGCAGGGTTTCAGTATCGGTATAATGCCCAAAACCAGCCAGTGTATGGTATTGCGCTTAGACATGAATATGGAAAGCGCTTGGTTTTTAACGGGGCCTTACAAACAGGTCTTGAGTCGTTTTCGGGTGGAATTGAATATAAATCGGGGACCTTAATGTTTGCCATTGCAACAAGATATCATACCTACCTAGGCTTTTCGCCCGCTTTTTCCCTAATATGGACAAAGCGTTGAAGATATTACTATCGCTGTTTTTTCTACTTGCGGGTAGGGTTTTTGCGCAAATTCCGGAAGATGTAAAACTCACCATCGAGAGGTATCTGGAGACTTTAGAAACCAACGCAGATTATACCCAGGTTTATGAGGATTTAATCCGTTTTACGGAAAAGCCCCTGAATCTCAATCACGCCGGAGTGGATGAGCTGATTAATTTTCCCCTGATAACGCCTGTGCAGGCTGCGGCCATTGTTACGCACCGAAATCGTTTTGGGTTGTTTTTGCAACTTGCAGAATTGCAGGTATTAGGCATGGAGCCTGATCAGATACGGGCTTTGGCTCCATTTGTGAATATATCTCCAGGACTTGAAGACCGTGTAAAAGGATTTGCCGAAAAATTGCAACAGGGAAAAACAGAACTAATCCTTACCACCAAAAGAAGATACCCGGATCCGCAGGAAATTTACAATTCTGATTTGATGGCTATGAGCACCAGGCTGCGCTATACCCTGCCGGGTGTTTTCAGTTTTGGCATAACAGCTGAAAAAGATCCGGGTGAATACTGGTGGAATAAAGGGCCAGACTATTTTTCGGCGCATGCGGCCATCTATAATTTTGGGTCGGTTAAATCGCTGGTGGCAGGAGATTATGTGCTGAGTTTGGGACAGGGACTGGTGATGGGTTCCGGCATCGGTATCGGCAAAAGTGCGAGCGTTTTGAATATCAAGCGTTCGCAGCCCGCTGTAAAAGCCTACCGAGGGGTGAATGAGTTTTTATTTCTTCGCGGAATTGCATCAACATTGAAACTATCAAAAAACTGGGATTTCACGGTAGCAATGGCATCCAACGGCATGAGTGCGAGAATTGGTGATACTGCTGGAATGGGAGGAGAAGGTTTCTCGTCGGTGGATCTGGATGGATTACATCGAACCCCGTCAGAAATTCAAAGCAAAAGCAACCTGAGGCGCAATTTGCAGGGTTATTGGCTTCAACGAAATGGGAAAGCCGGAAATTTTGGCGGAGGCATGGCGCTGTTTAGCAGCAGTATTGCCCAATCTGCCTCGGAAGATCTTTACAGGCTTTACAATCCCACAGGCAATCAACAACATTTTTATCATGGCTGGCAGGCCCACACCATAGGCCGTATACATGTTTTCAGTGAATGGGCATGGCTGGCCGAAACCCGCAAACACGCGGTTTCTGCAGGAGCGCTTGTATCACTAGGTAAGTGGGCTGAGTGGTCAGTGCATCTGCGCGATTATGCCCCCGGTTTTATCAGTCCTTATTCTACTGCCTTTGGTAACAGCAACCAGAATGAGCGTGGGTTATACATGGGTTTAAAAATGAATTTCACCCGAAAACTGAGTTTGAGCAATTACTGTGATATTGCCCGGCAGCCATGGCTTACCTTTCGGTTTTACGCACCCTCACAAACCCAGGATTTGCTGTGGCAGCTGGATTATGCGGCAACCAAAAAAACGCAGTTCTATGTCCGTTACCGCTACATTACACGTAGTTTGCAGAACAGTGACGGCACAACAAAAACCATAACCAATTACACCACCCAATTGCTGCGGGTGAATGTGAATGCTGCAGTAACCAACAATAGCCGTGTGGAGTTGCGTGCCGAACACAGCTTCAACGTCGACGGCCCTTCTGCAGGACATTCTTCTTTGTTTTACGGAGAATATACCACCAAGGTAAATCCGGGGCGCTGGCAGCTGGTAATGCGCTACAGCATGTTTGATATTTCCGGTTATTACAACAGGATCTATGCCTACGAAAATCAGCTTTTGTATGATTTTGGCACGGTTGCATTCTATGGAAAAGGCCGCTCAGCCTATATTCTGGCTACAAAACCTATCAACAAAAGACTCAAAGCCGGATTGCGCTATGCGTGGATGGAAAGTATCAATAGCGGTGATGTCTTGCCCACATGGAACCGACGTATCTTTGCACAGCTGATCTGGCGTATATGAATCCCAAACTGAGTGTGAATGTTAACAAGATTGCTACCCTGCGAAACGCCAGGGGCGGCAACAATCCCGATGTGATAAATGTTGCCCTGGATTGTGAACTGTTTGGAGCCGACGGGATTACCGTGCATCCCAGACCTGATGAGCGTCATATTCGTTATGATGATGTGCGGAAACTTAGCGAAGTTGTTACCACAGAGTTTAACATTGAAGGCTATCCATCGGAATCGTTTTTGAAACTGGTTGAGGAGGTAAAACCTGCTCAGGTTACGCTGGTTCCCGATCCGCCTGATGTGCTTACCAGCAATAAAGGCTGGGATACAAAAGCCAATTTTTCAATGCTACAGGATGTAGTCGCACGCCTTAAATCGGGTGGAATGCGGGTAAGTCTTTTTCTCAATCCTGATTCCAATATGGTTGAGAATGCAGCTCTTTGCGGAGCAGACCGCATAGAGCTATACACAGAACATTACGCTGTGTTGTTTCCCAAAGATCCGGAAAAGGCCATAAAACCATATGTCAAAACTGCCGAAACAGCTATGCAGGCGGGTTTGGGTATCAATGCCGGCCATGATTTGGATTTGCATAACCTACATTATTTAAGGACGCATCTTCCGGGTTTACTCGAAGTGTCTATTGGGCATGCACTTGTGTGTGACGCCTTGTATTATGGGCTAAGAGATACCGTTGGCATGTATAAAAATAACTTGCTCCCCAATATCGCATTATGAACAGCAACCCGAAAGCCCAAATCCCTTCGGATGGTATAGCCGGACTAAAGCAATATTACAAGGAAGATGGACTGAGAGGTTTTTTGGTATTTTTACTTGCGCTGCCATTGAGTCTAGGAATTGCCGGTGCGTCGGATTTCCCACTTATTATGGGGTTAATTACGGCCATGATTGGCGGTTTGGTAGTTTGTTTGCTGTCCGGTTCATCGCTTACGGTTAAGGGAGCCGCAGCAGGTTTGATTGTGATAGTGGCGGGAGCCGTTGCCGAATTTGGAGGTAGTAAGCCCGAACTTGGCTGGAAAATGGCACTGGAAGCCATTCTGGTGGCCGGCGTGTTGCAAATATTCTTTGGATTTTTACGCCACTCAGGCAATCGCATGCTGAGTCTAAAGAAGCCATAATGAAGTATATTATGCTGCGTATTGTTGTGTTTTCTGCAGTTTCTCTTTTGGGGATAATGTCGGGGCTCGCTCAACTTCGCATTGCAGATAACAATGATGTATTCTGGGCTCCGGTGACGGTGCAGAACCGATTGTCGGAAAAATGGTTTTTGCACACCGAATTTCAATGGCGCAGAACCGACCGGGTGCAATCGCCCCAGCAAAATCTTCTCAGATTGGGAATGACCTGGCAAGCGAAACCACAACATCGTTTTCAGGCAGGATACGCCTGGATTCTGACCTACCCTTATGGTGATTTTCCCCTCGCGGAAAACGGCACTTTTGCGGAACGTCGCACCTATCAGCAATGGCATTTTGTGAATGAAATCAGTGGGAAAGGAGCGGTATTTAGCAGCCGTTTGCGCACCGAACAACGTTGGCTGGAGGTTTTGGATACCAATAGCCGTTTTTTGCGTTGGAATTACCTGAACCGCGTTCGGCTGATGCAGCGAATGCAATGGCCGCTTAAAAGCGTTAATAAAAACCTATACTTGGCCTTGTCAGATGAAATTTTTATTGGCTTCGGCAAGAATGTTGGTTTGAACGTGTTTGACCAGAACCGTTTACTTGGCTTGCTGGGAATGAATCTTAATAAATCCGTGCAACTGGAAATGGGTGTGCTGAATCAAATTTTTCAGCAGTGTAAGATCGTGAACGGAAAACCTGTTTTTCAATACAACACCGGCCCGGTGCTGGGTTGTAATATTAAGCTGTAATTATTCGCCAAAACCTTTGGCTGAAAGCATTTCGCGCACTGCATCCGGTACCAAATAACGGATACTCTTGTTTTGTTGTAATAAACCGCGAATGTGCGTGGCGGAAATATCCAGGAATGGTGCCGTGTATGGTATAATACGGGCATTTGGAACAGAACTTTTTAATTCACTGCCCATGCGGTTGTAAACGTGAAAATCTGTCAGTGCGCACAGTTTGTCAATTTCTTTCCATTCGTGCAAACGTGGCAGGTTGTCTGAGCCCATTACAATGGAAAAAGTATTGCTGCTTTTTTCAAGCAAATGTTCCAGGGTTTGTACGGTGTAAGATGGCAGTGGTAGTCTAAACTCAATGTCCATGGCCCTGAACTGCGGATTGCCTTCCACTGCGGCTTTTACCATATCCAGGCGCAGGTATTGCGGCAGCAAATCTTTTTGTTCCTTAAAAGGATTTTGGGGCGAAACCACAAACCATATTTCATCAAACGGACCTTCATTAAGCATGTGCCGGGCAATGATTAAATGCCCGTTGTGAATGGGATTGAACGATCCGAAATACAAGCCTACATGGGCCATCAGGGTTTGTTTAAAAAGTCGGTTACCAGTTTCTCACAGGTTTTCAGGGTGTCGTCCAGTACATCGTTCACCACCACCACATCATACTGGTTTTCAAAACTCAGCTCGTGGTTGGCTTTGGCAATGCGTTCCTGCAGGTGGTGTTCTACCTCGGTACTGCGCTTGCGTAGGCGTTGCATCAGTATTTCCACGCTGGGCGGTCTTAGGAAAATGGCCAGGGCATCTTGCTTAAAACGGCGCTTCAGGTTCAGTCCGCCTTGTACGTCCACATCAAAAACCACGGCTTTTCCGGCATCCCAGATTTTGTGCACTTCGCTCCACAGTGTTCCGTACAGCACGCCGGCATACACTTCTTCGTGCTCCAAAAACTCGTTGTTTTCAATGCGTTTTTCAAAATTATCAAATTCCAGAAAATGGTATTCGCGGCCGTTTTCCTCACCGGGTCTGGGTTTGCGGGTGGTGGCACTCACTGAAAATGCCATGTTATCAGGCATCACAGACAGCAAATGCTTTACCACGGTAGTTTTACCGGATCCTGAAGGTGCTGAAAAAATGATGAGTTTACCCAATTTATTATTGTTTAATCAGTTTCTGGGTAATGAGCGCATTCTTGTAGCTTAGTTTTAAGTGATATACACCCGTTGAAAGTTCGGAAATATTGAGTCGTGGCATGGGGGTCTGCCGCATGTCGATGCTTGTTTCCATCACTTTTCTGCCGCTTATATCGTGTATAACAATGGTGCAAACTTCATTTAAATCTTCCGGTTTGTAGCTGCTGAAATCCAGCATCAGGTAATCTTTGGCGGGGTTAGGGCGAATGTTGATTTCTGCTGCAGGCAATGAAGGTTCTGTGATTTTTCCTACGGTAAATGCAAATCGAATATTGCTGCCAAAATCGGCGCCAAAGCGCTGAATAATGCTATTGGAAATGAAGCGAATCTGCAGGAATCCATTTCCGTCGGTGGTGTTTGCCCACCATTGCAATCCATCTTCATTCAGCATATAATTTGGGTTGGGAGCACCTGTGTCCTGAAAATCCAGCGTGTAGCATCCATCACCCAGGTCTATGGTGTCGCGGTAAATCATGTTAGCCAAAGGGTATTTCTTGCGCGCTTTTACCGTTTTACCGAACATATCGCGGATTTCCCAGCTATTTTCGGAAGGTGCTGCATTGGTGCTGCAATACAGGATAAATTTAGGTGGTAACAAAGCCGGCAAGTTTCCGGTAACAACAGTGGCAGTATTGTTGGAGGGGTTGTCATCAGGCCGATTGTTTACCCATGCCACATTCACTTTAAAGGTTCCGGCACTGTTGTTGCGTACAAAATCAGCTGGTAATTCCAGTGTATCCCACTGACCTGATTTCAGGGTTCCGTTCCAGTGATAGTGCTTTTGCTGCAGGCCTTCCATGCCATACAGGAAATCTATGCTTTGCACAACCGAACCACCACGGTTTCGTATAATGATTTTTGGAGAGCCACATGATGGATTTACCCGCTTGTAACGCATTTCTGCGTTGGGGCTGATGATGTCTTCCACCACCACATCTAGGTTGTAATTGGGTTTGCCGTATTCTACCAAATAGGTACTGAGCATATAATTGGCACCGCCGCTGGTGGTTTTATAGCTTTCCATGTCCAGGTCCAAGCGGTGGGTACTGCCCGGTGTGGCTGCCACATCCAGGTTATATTCGCGCACATCAGCCCCGGGGCACCATCCGGCACGGTCATAAAGCCAGGTTCCGGCTTGCGGGAAAACTGGGTTTTCGCCACAGTCATCGCGCCATACATAGCTTTCATCAGCTACGGCTCCATTCAATACAATATATCGTTTCTTGGGACAAAATTCTGCGCAGTTTTGGGGTTTGTCCATACCATGGCCGGTTTGCAGAATTTTGAATCGCATAAGGTCGGTTTCCTGCCCAAGGGTGAAGGTGTCTTCGGGAACGTTTTTGTCAAACAGCGAATCGTTGCCATAACCCACACTGCGTGTGTAAAAGCGGGTAATGTTTTTCACATCTCGCCATGGCGTACCTTCTATGAGGTTGAAGTTCAGGGAAATTTCCCATCCTCGGTCATTATTGGCTTCGTAGCCCGTGTGCTGATACATGATTTGTACGCTGTCGTGCAGCAGATGGGCAAAGTCAGTGATGTCAAATTGCCAGGTATGGTTCCAGTTTTGGTCGAAATAAAAGCCGTAGGGAGTTATAAAACGCATGATTTCCCAACCCATGCTGTCGTTGAAGGCACCACGGCGGTCGCAGAGATAAATGTAGTTGAGGTAATCCCATTCTCCGCATTTAAGGCCGGGTGCACATTTGAAGGTGAGTTCGGCATAGGCCTTTTGGTATTTTACTCCGGTTTTTGGGAATGCTCCCCAGCCATAGTATTTGGTATTCCCCACACCTGGATTGGTTTTGATAACAACCTTGTTGTGCGTATTTACGCGAACGGTATCTCCGGGCTTGGACCAGAGTGTGGTAATGATTATGAAAGAAAAGAGGGTGGTAACAGTTTTCTTCATTGTTTTGCAAATTTAGGGAAAGTTTAATGGTGTGTTGGTTTAATAGTTTAATAGTTTAGTGGTTTAATCGTAATTTTTAATTAAAAAATGAAGGAATGGAGGGCAAAGTTTAATGGTCTATTTGTTTATTTGGGAAGGGAATCAGCTCATGTAATGGTTAAATACGGCTCAAAAAGTGGGTGGAATGAGCGGAATGTTGCAGTTTGCTGAGCTGATAGGGCTGAAAGTGTTCAGGCAGCATGATAAATTCGGTTGGTTGTAATATATTTGCAGTCCCATTGGGGCCTATAGCTCATTCGGTTAGAGCAACTGACTCATAATCAGTAGGTGCTTGGTTCGATCCCAAGTGGGCCCACGAAAGAAAGACGCTGTGAAAACAGTGTCTTTTTTGTTTTTAGTTGATTATAAGTAAGCTAAAAGAACAGGTGCGGATTCTTGTGTACGTCAAGCAAAGTTAATTTGGCTTCCCACCAAATCTCCCTTTTTTCCGATGAAAAAAATCACCTTGCAAATAGGGTGCGTAGTCATGGATAAATTTTGTGTTCGAAATCAACATTCTATTTATCATGAAACATTATCCTGCCTGCATCGCCCCGCCCGACATCATCCAGCCCGGCCCCGGCCTGATTACCGACATTGAGGTAAAAAAAGAAATCAAAACCATCAATGTATTCGAAGATCCCCTTCGCATCGACTTTCTCTACTACGCTAGCAATAAGTACATAAACGGCGGCTGGGTGCATATTATGCCCCAAACCTACATCCGCCCCGTAGGTTCGGATACACGCTATACCCTGCTGCAGGCCATCAACATTCCCGTAGCACCAAAAAAACACCATTTCAAAACCCAATCTGATATGCTGTTTTACTCCCTGCTGTTTCCGAAACTGCCCAAGGATGTAACCCACATAGACATTATAGAGCATGACGGCACCGGCGATAACTGGTTTAACTTTTACAACGTGTCCATGGAAACCGTGCTCAATGGAATCATCCCCGTAAACATTAAAAGAAGCAAATAATACAACCTTATGAAACGATATATTGAAATTGTAATGGACAACAGCGGCAGTATGCTCAGCAACCTTACCGCAACGCAGAGCCGCATGGCCGTGGCCAAGGAGCTTTTTAAAAAGGAGGTGTTTCCGCAGCTCAGCCCGGATGATTCCGTGTGCATTCGCACCCTACGCAGCTATTGTTTGGGTACTTCAGCGGCTCGCAAAACCCCTTATTCCATGCTGGAACAAACCATAGACAGCATTAGGCCGGAATTGGGTTGCACGCCCTTGTTTAACACAGTGAAGGATGCAGTGCAGGCCTGTAAAACAGTTACAGCCGATGAAAAGATCATCTTTGTGCTCACCGATGGTGATGATACCTGTGCTGTGGATTCGACAAAATTCTTTACCCCCGACGAATTAAAATATATACGTACCTTAAACGTAGTGCTGATGCAGTTTGCCGTCGATTCCGCCACCACCCGCAGCAACCTCAAATGGTTTGCATCAGGCATGGGCGCTCAAACATTTGCCGTTGGAGTTACCGGCCGTACTGATTTCAGTAGCATGCGTGCCGATTTACGCACCGGACTGGGCAATGCGGGCATCATCCGCGGTGTAACGGTAAATCCCAATCCAGTGCCGGATTATGCATTAACATGGGAAGAACTGCAAAACCGGGGCGTATTGTTTTATCAGGCTGAATTGCTTTTCAGTGAAGGTTTTCTGAGCTGGAAACCCATGCGCGGGGAGAAACCGGATGGCAAAATGTGGAGCGAACTACTGTTTTTATGGAGTTTGCGTTTTGGCAACGGATTGCCGATAGAAATTGTGAGAACCATGCTGTCGGGCCTGCAAAAACCCTATGCCTACAGCCAGAGCGGTGTGTATTGGGATTTTGAAAAAACACGCTGGATAGCACCTGAACCCAAACCCTTACAGCGTCTGCCGAATCCGGAGGCGGAGAAAGAGGATTTGCCTGAAAGAAACCGTGCCTACAGGGAGGTGGAGGATATGTATGAGGAAAATGAGTATTACAAGGTTGAAATGCTTCGCCAGGAAAATCTGGTAGACACGCCGGGCTATAAACTGGTTAAATGGAATCCCCAAACCGATTTGAAAGTGGTACCCAATAAAGTAAAGAACAAACGGCTAAAAGAAGGCGATATTGTTCAGTTTGTGCAACCCAAGCCAAGAGGACGGAAGAAGAAGGGTGGGTGAGATTTAGCAACGTAAGTCTGAGTTGCCAACAGGCTGCCTCAGGTTCAAGGTACAGTATTTAGATGTTGTCTCGCGAAAACTGGTCACAATTTGTGACCGGTTGAATTACCTCAACCATTCTCCAACCACCACCGCATTACTCTGCGCCGATATCACCTCATCCTTAAAATGCAACGCCACGGCCGATGAAGTAGGAAAACCCGCTTTTCCTACCTTGCCAAAATGAAATGCCAAGGCCTGCATTTCGGGATTGTGTCCCACCACCAAGATACAATTGGCCTTCAGGTTGTTGATGGCATCTATGTATTCGTGTGCCCTGCCCATATAAAGCAGCGCGTGATACACGATATGTTCCGCCGGATAATCAAATACGCGGGCTGCAATCTGTGCGGTGCCTGCCGTGCGCGTAGCCGGACTGCTCAGAACCATTTCCGGAATGAGATTGTTTTCTTTCAGCAAAACAGCAGTCTGCTCCGCTTCTTGGCGCCCACGGGCCACCAGCGGCCTCTCAAAGTCGTTGAATGCATCTTCCGCATCGGCGGCCTTGCCATGCCGCATAAAAATGACCGTTCTGCCCATGCTCAGGATTTGCTAAGCCGCAGCAGTTTCATACCTGCCCAGCACCAGCCTGCTATCATCAGCACACCGCCAATCGGGGTTATCGCTCCCAATTTTTTCAGCGATGTGGCCAAAACCTCATTCAAACCTATAAAATATAAGCTTACCGAGAAAATCCACATACCCGCTAAAATCAGCAGGATGGGCTTTTCCATGGCTTTGCCAAACAGGGATAAAATCATGATGCCCAAGGCGGTGTAAACCTGATACTGTACGCCGGTTTCAAATACAGCGATGTAACGCGCAGTGGCAAGGTCTTTCAAGCCATGTGCACCGAAGGCTCCCAGCGCAATGCCGGCAGCCAGCAGCAGCGCACCTAGTGCAGTAAGGCGGTATTGGGGCTGCCAGTTTGGTGAATTAGTCATCCAGTCCGTGCTCTATCAGGGTTAACAGATAACTGCGGTGGTCTTTGCTGTCTTTGTCGCCACCGGTGCTGCCTTTCAGCTTGCGGGTAATTTCCTGCAATTGTGCGGTTGCCCTGGCCTTGCTGATTTCATCATGGCGGCTGTTACTTTTCAGACCGGTTATGGCGATCAAACGCTCGGTGTAGTTGATTTGCAGCACCTGACGGAAGCTGTTTACGTTGCTGTTGATGTCTTCATCAAAGATGGCTTTGGTGAGGTCGCCCAGCATTTCGCCTACGCTGTATTTGTTTCCGTACAGACGGCTGTCGCTGAGGCGCAGCATCATAGTAGGGCTGAGCAAGTGGTCCAGAACACCACTCTGCATGGCATCCACGCGGTTGTGGAATTTGGGATCCTCACCGGCACCAAAGAAGTTGAAACCACGGCGCTGTGGCTGCAAATACGCCACCATTTCAGCGGGTACTTCCATGGCATTGGGTGCAAATGCATATTTAGCCAATGCGTTCATGGCGCGTTTCTGATCAGCGTAGGGTACGGGTGTATAAGGCTGTGTGCTGCCGGCACCGGGTGCCACGCGTTCTACGTACACACCACCCACATAGCGGCTGATAATGCCTGTCATTTGGCTGTATGCGCCGGAAAGACTTCCGTAAGCGTTGCGCATTTCCTGCCAACTCACGCCGCTGGTGTAGCGGTTTTTCAGGCCTTTCATCAATGACTGTACCTTTTCTATGCGCTCTATGCCGTAGGAGATAGCGTCCGAGCTCAGGTCGTTCACCATCACGCGGGGATCGATGGCTTTACCAGGTGCGCGCATGTCATCGGCATCGTTACCAAAGGTGAGGGCTTTTTCGCCGCTGCGTGCCAAAATGGCCGCCAAACGGGCTTTCTCCTGGGTTTCGTCTTCCAGTGCAGGACTGTAGCCGTATTCGATGGCCCACATGTCGTAGGGACCGGGTGCGGTTTGGCAATAATCTACTGCGTTCACATCGCCGTTCAGGTTGATGGCGGGATAGTCCATCACAGAACCGATGAGGCCATTGGCGGTAATGTTTTTGTCTTTCAGTTCCGCAGGGCTCAGCAACTGGCTGGCTTTCATATTGTGCTGAAGACCAAAGGTGTGTCCCATTTCGTGCAATACAAGGTAGTGCAGGCTCTGGTGAATGAGTTTGGTGACTTCCACATCAGAAGCGCCGGAAGCACGCATCATTTCGGTTCCCAGCAGCATTTCATTGTGCAGGGTATGGCCGGCCTCGCAGAAGTGCCCGTTGGGCTTTTTAATGTCGTATAGTTTTTCGGCCACCAAACGGTTGGTCACAAACACATATTCAAACATGATGTCGGCACCCAATATTTCGCCGGTGCGGGGGTTTACAAAGCTGGGTCCATAGCCGCCGAAAGGGGGATTGGGGCTGCTTGTCCAGCGCAATACATTGTAGCGGATATCGCCTGCATCCCAGTCTGCCGTATCAGGCTGTTCCTTTATTTGAACGGCATTGATAAAGCCAAGGGGCTCGAAAGCCTTGTTCCATGCCTCGCCGGCAGCTTTGATGGTGGCACGGAATTCTTTGGGAGTGGTATTTTCAATCCACCATACAACAGGCTTAATGGGCTCGCTTTTGGCTACCGAGGGATCTTTCTTGCGCAGGTCCCAGCGGTGGATGAGATCGCGGTAGTTAACAGCCGCGGTGGTGGTCATGTCATTCACCTGATCGGAGAAGAATCCCACGCGGGGATCGTCATGGCGCGGTTTGTAGCCATCGGCGGGCATTTCAATCAAGCTGTGCTGCACCACCACGTTGATGGCGCGGGCATCGGTCACTTCTTCGCTGCCACCATTAATCGGGTAGGGGTTTTCAAATACATAACGCACCACCAAATCCGTGTTCATGGGGTAGTTTTTCAGCTGCTCGTAGCGGGTTTTGGTGCGGCTTAGGCTGCCCAGGTTAAACGCCATGGGATTACCCGGAAAGCCGCTGGGCTTAATCTGGTGAAGCTTTTCACCCAAAAACAGTTCATCCGCATCAATTAGGTATTCGCCAGTTTTTTCGTCAGTAGCGATGATTTTTTCATACGCAAGCGAACTGTTGCTGATGTTGGCATTGGCACTCTTGCTGATTTCTTTATTCGGGTCGAAATAGAAGCTGGTATTCTGCTGTTCAAAATCGATATATTCAAAATGTTTTTTGATTTTGAAAATGCGGCTGCCACGGAATTGTCCGCGGTGAAAACCTGCATCGGTTACACCGTTTTCGGTATAGGTAAAATGGATAAACTCTTTGTTGAGCTGGTCTTTTTTGATCAGCAAAAATGATTTCCCGGTAGCCGTATCACGGAACAGGGTAAACAACCCCGGCATGCGCTTGCAGCTTTTGGTTTTGGAAACGATGCTTGGCTTGTCGTCCTTGGGTTTGGGTGCTTCAGCAGCAACGGCGGGCGCACCTTTTTTCTTGTCTTTTTTCTTTTTCTGGGCCAGAACGGGAACAGTAGCTACAGCGAGTGCCATTCCCAGCAGTAAGGTTCTTTTCATCATAAAAGCGTAACTGCAATGATACGCAGGAACGCGCTATTTTTCGCTAAAAGCCGTTGTATGTGTAGGATTATTCGATGGTAACCTGCTTGTTTTCGAAGGCCACCACCATGCCCGGATAAATTTTGTTGCGGCGACGGGTTTCGGTTTGTCCGTTCACTTTTACCATACCTGCATCGATGACATTGTTGGCATCGGCGCCGGTTTCTACCCAGCCCAAAAGTTTCAGCAGTGAATTGAGTTGAATGAAGGGTGTATGAATTTTCATAAAATCTAATATACGAAAAAAAAGTGAGATTTCCAAATTTATCAAACGTTTTATTTCATGCCTGCGGATGATACAGGGCAGGGTTTTCGCCTTTGGGGTTGGCTTGTTTTGTAATGTTATGCAAGATGTAAAACTGCTTTCCTCACACGCCGAAGAAGAAGCTGTTCGCGCTATTAAATCGGCGGCATAGCCGCCATCGCTGAACCCTATTTGCGCAATCTCAGATTTGTAGTTTATGGGGTTAGCTCACTGCATTCGCTGAACCCTACTATGCCGAAGTCTACAACCCCTGAAACCGGCGCACTGCGTGAGGTTTTTTTTTGGTGGTCATGGTTGCGGATTATGTGGGGTTAGCTCCGTCGGCTGAGCCGACATCGCTGAACCCTACTATGCCGAAGTCTACAACCACCATCCTCATTCTGCGAATGAGGTTTTTTATTGCACCTATCCACCCTTGAGCAAGCTCAGATGCGGATTTGGTGCAATAAAAAAGCCTCCGCTGGGGCGGAGGCTGGTGGTTGCTTTAGTGCACGCGTAGGGATTCGAACCCCAAACCTTCTGATCCGTAGTCAGATGCTCTATCCAATTGAGCTACGCATGCATTTTTCCGTAATGGAAATCCTTCAAAAGGGCTGCAAATATACTCAA